>VOFI01003409.1_pt1 | contig 23084 bp, 20 predicted proteins | sample 5384131 | NCBI WGS metagenome assembly VOFI01 (sample SAMN12384728, study PRJNA508395) | human gut metagenome | isolation source: healthy gut H | host: Homo sapiens | reverse complement strand
CATATTCTATATGCTGAAGAAAGAACTGGGGAAAAAATTTACAGATAACTATACAGAGACAATAGAAGCTCTGATAGAGAAGGATTATAATCTGGCAAAGGCAGGGGAATATGCTTCATATCCACAAAAACACCCTTGTATACAGGCTTGATAAAATAAGAGAGGTATTAAATATGAATCCTCTGGTAAATAATACGGAAAGAGAATTTATGGAGTGTTTTTACTACTATTTGATACGAAAATAGATTTGTGTTGAGGAAACAAATAACCGTCGGGAATTTTGGTGCGCAGGCTGATTTCAATACCTTCCTGGTCCGATATAATAAACTCATGATTCAGCGGGACAATAAAGCTGAAGATGGTAGTCACTATTATAAAGAACAGGGAGGTATTTTTAATGGGAAAAATGAAAAAACTGATGGCATTGCTGGCATGTACAGCCATGGTAGCAGGAAGTATTGCAGGATGCGGATCCAGCAGCGATACCAGCGCACCGGCGCCTGCAGAACCGGCGGTATCTGAACCGGCTGGTGAATCGGCGGAAGCGGGGAGTGAAGCCGCTCAGGGTGATTCACAGGTGGTGAGTGAAGAGAGCGGTACTCTGAGGATGTATGGCCCGGGGCTTTTTGCAGCGGTCGGGGAAAACGGAACCACAGATATGATTACAGGAGTTACACGTCCGGGCTACAGCGAGCTTATTAAACGCTGGAATGAACTTTATCCCAATGTTACATTGGAAATTGAGCCAATCCCGTGGGATAACTGGAAGGCAGCTATTCAGACAGCGGCTTTGTCAGGCGATTATGATATCCTGATTCATGGAAACGGAAACGCGGATTACAGCCTTGACTTAACGGAATATCTGGAAAAGGATCCGGAGGTAAAAAATGCTCTTACCTTTTATCCTTACAGAAGAAATCCGGATAATATGACTGAAGTAAGACCTTACGGCCTTTCTTACACACTGAATCCTGTTGTCTGCGTAATCGACAAGGAAATTCTTAAAAATTATGGTGTAGAGCTTCCTGATTCCTCATGGTCACTTGAAGATATGACGAAGATTGCGGAAAGCTGTACGGGAACGGATCCGGTAACCGGAAAAGAGACATATGGTATCAGCATGGTGAAAGCTTCTGATGCTTATAAGAATTACATATTGATCGGCCGCGGCATGGATAATGAGATTTTTGAATTCAGCCCTAAGCTGAGTGAAACAAAGGTAAATTTTGATACCCCTAAAACCCAGGAAGTTTTTGATTATCTTGCAGAACTGGGCAAATACAGCAGCCCTGATTATCTGGAAGGTCTGGATTTGGCAAATGCTTATACAGAGGATCATAATCTGGCAATGATTTGGGCAGAAGATGTTTACAATGTTTACAATACAATCAAGGCAGCAGGCCTGGAGGAGCGTTTCATGTTCCTTCCCCTTCCCAAGATTCAGGAAGGCGCTCATAAAGGAATTACCTGCAGTAATGTAGGTGACCTGAATATCTGTATCTATAAAGATACGGAGCAGAAAGATCTGGCATGGAAGTTCCTGAAATTCCTGGTAACAGATCCGGAAGTACAGCAGTGGTTAATTGATACCAATTCTATTCCCGCTAATGTAGAAGCCGGCAGCCTGCTTTATGATGTAATGCCTGCGGATTATGCGGATGCTATCACAGAAGTTATCAGCACAAGCCCGGAGGGATATAATTCATCAGCATCTGTTTGGTATGACAGCACATGGTTCGGTACCTTCCAGAGTGATATTGTAACGGAATTTGATCAGCTGCTTAAAGGCAACGCAACATCAGCAGAAGTTACAAAGGATATTCAGGGTACTGTAGACGGATATCTTAAGTCACTGAATTAATCAGACAGTATTTCAGTCAGGCTTTGGTAATCAAAAAGGAGGGAGACTCATGGATCCCTCCTTTTTCCTCTAAGAATCAAAAATGCGCATACAGACAGCGCGGAGGGGAGCATTAAATGAAAGATAAAAAAACCTTTAAATTGAGGTTGAAAAGAGAAATGCAGTGGTATTCATTTCTCATAGTCAGCATTATAGCCCTTGTACTGCTTACTTATATTCCCATGCTGACAACAATTAAATATAGTTTTTACAACACCAGGATATTGTCCTTCGGGGGAGAATTCGACGGGATTACCAACTATAAGGTTCTGATGGGAAATAAAGCATTTATACAGTCTCTGGGAAATACCTTTATTCTCGCACTGCTGAGCCTGCTTCAGATTCCGATAGGTTTTATTCTGGCATCGCTCATTAACGGGCTTGGAAGGGGAAAACTGCAGAGCTTTTTCCGGGTGTCTTATTATCTTCCCAATATTATTACCGGTGTCAGTGTCGTATTGATATTCCAGGTGGTGCTGAAGGAAAACGGAGGCCTGCTCAATGATCTCCTTTCTTTCCTTACAGGACATAAGGTGACGATAGGATGGCTGTCGGATGCCCGTTATTCCCGTTTTGGGGCGACTATTCTTAATGTATGGCAGAATACGGGATATGCGATGCTGATTAATCTGGCAAGCATGCAGTCGATTCCCACGGAAATCTATGAGGCGGCCGAAGTAGACGGCGCCAACAGTCTGAAAAGATGGTTTTATATTACCATTCCCAATATGAAAACATGTTTTGCCTTTTTGTTTATTACAACGATTATCAACGGACTTTCCCGTTTTACGGATTTGTTTATTATCGGCGGGAACTCCGCTACAGGAAGACCCGGCGGTTCCCTTCAGACGCTGCTTATGTATATTTACCAATACAGCTTTGAATATCCGCAATATGGCATGGCCAGTGCAGGCGCCATGATTTTATTTGTCCTCACTTTTGCGATTACGATGGTAAATCTTAAAATGACAGGATTTTTCAAGAAAAATAATGACTGATGCAGAGACTTTTGTATCTGATGATATCTATTTGAAATGGAATCGAGGAAGCATATGAAAAAAAAGAAAATAACGAAATATATAGTGGCAGCATTACTGCTTATTGCCCTTCTATTGATTCTGACCCCTTTGTTCTGGTGTATTTCCCTGTCCTTTGACAGAAGGGCTCTCACGAACCTGCCGGCATTTTCCCTGATACCTCATGAGCCGTCACTCTTTAATTATCAGGCGGCATGGAATACGATTCCGCTGGTACGGTATTATGCCAATACATTGTTCCTTACGGTGACCAATACGGTAATCTCTGTCTTTTTTGCCATGATGTGCGGTTATGCATTTGCAAAAGGGAAATTCATGTTTAAGAATTTCTGGTTTATTTTCATGCTTGCGGTTATGATGATCCCTTTTGAATCCAGAATGATTCCTCTTTATATCCAGTATAAGAACTGGGGGATGCTGGATACATATAAACCGTTGATATTCGGAAGTTTTGCTTATGTATACGGCGTATTTTTTTCCAGACAGAATATTGAGGCGATACCGGATTCTCTGAGAGAGTCTGCCTACATTGACGGCGCAGGGGAATGGAGGATCTTCCTTCAGATAATAATCCCTCTTTCCAAGCCTTTGATCGCTACTTTGTCGATACTGCAGGTCCTGGCAAACTGGAATTCTTATCTTTGGCCTTTAATTGTACTGCGTTCCAGCCAGAAGCAGGTGATTTCTGTGGGTGTTGCCATGTTTAACGCGCAGCAGGATATGGTATATTACGGCCCGAGAATGGCAGTTGCGGTAGTCAGCGCTATCCCTCTTACCATACTCTTTCTGTTCCTGCAGAAATACATAGTCCAGAGTATTGCGTTAAGCGGAGTCAAACAGTAACCGGCGGCAAAGCAGAAGGGAAAAGGGAGAATAGAACTGTGAAGGTAATAAGACCGCAGATGGAATTGGAGATTAAAAGAAAAGCGGATATTTTAGTGGTTGGAGGCGGCCCGGCAGGCATAGGGCGGCGATCAGCGCAGCAAGGCTTGGGAAAAAGGTACTTCTTCTGGAAAAGAGAGGTTTTCTGGGAGGAAATATCACGGCCTGTTATGTGGAAAACTGCAATCATTTTCTGAAGGGAACCCCTTTCCATTCAGAAGGGCTGTATAAAGAAATTGAACAGAAATGCTATGAAATATATGGGAATGACAATATCCGTGAAAAAAATAAAATGGCTTTCCACAGTGAGTATCTGAAAATTTTCCTGGATAAGTTTATGAAGGAAAATAAGGTGGAGGTTCTTCTTCATTCCTTTGTCAATGAAGTGATCACCCGGCGCAATCAAATAGAGGCTGTAATTATTCAGACCAAACAGGGGCCGGAAGCAGTTAGCGCGGAGATCATAATCGATGCCACAGGCGATGGAGACGTGGCTTTCGGCGCAGGGCTGCCTTTCGAACAGGGAAGGGAAAAAGATGGAATGTGCCAGCCGGGGACGGTGAATTTCCGGGTGACAGGAGCGCATACGGAGGAGATGAAAGGGGAACGGCTGTCTGAAATCAGCAATATCTTCACAAAGGAATCCAAAGAAGGCAGAACAGGGCTTGCCTGCTCCAAACAGGATATCCCTTTTGGAAGGCTTACGAAGGCAGGGCAGATCAGTTACGTGAATTATTCCTGCGCCCATGGAATCGATCCTACCGATATCGAGGGGCTTACAAGAGGAGAGATGGAGTGCCGTGAATATATCCTTGAAATTTACCATTATCTGAAAAATCAATTCCATGAGTTAAGAGATATTGAAATTACTTCCATTGCTCCGGAAATAGGCTTCCGTGACAGCAGAAGAATCCGGGGTGAATATTATCTGACAATAGAGGATATGGAGTCCGACAGGCAGTTTGATGATGCCATTGCCGTATTTCCCAGATTTTATGATATGCTCCCTCCGGACGGAACAAGCAGCGGAGACGGAAAAGTGGAAGGGAAAGGCTACGACGGGCATATTTTTGAACCGATTGTGGATGAACGTACCTTTCAGGTGCCATACCGGGCTCTGGTGCCGGCAGGCATCAATAATCTGCTGCTGGCAGGCAGGTGCATCAGCGCGGATCATGTGGCGGAAAGCGGCATAAGGGCGATTTCCCTGTGCATGATGATGGGCCAGGCGGCAGGCGCCGCGGCGGTGTTGGCCGTACAGGACAGGGTAAAACCGGCTGATATAGATTATAAGAAGCTTCAGGAAATATTGAGAAAACAGGATATTTCCCTTCCCTGATCAGAGGGAGGAAATGTCCCGTTTGCTTGGAAAGACAGGGAAAAGATATGAATACAGACAGAGTGCTTTCGGATGGCTGGGAGCTGAAGAGGATTGATCCCCGGGAAAAAATAGATGCAGCTGCCTTTGGACAGGAAAAAGAAGACTGGATACAGGTGAAGTCTATGCCTGCCCAGGTACATGATATTTTATATGACAATGGTTTTCTTGATGAGGAATACAGGCTTGGCTGGTGTGAAAATGTATTGTGGGTCGGAGAGTATGACTGGCTGTACCGCTGTTATTTCCGCTGTGAAGACGAAGCGTCAGGCGCAGGCCTTTTGTTTGAAGGGCTTGATACCTATGCGGATATTTATCTGAATGGGAAACTGGTGGGAGAGCATGATAATTTTTATCTCCCTCAGGAGGTAAAAGTCAGTGGGTCACTGCAGAAGGAAAATATCCTGCTCATTCATTTTCACCGGGTTTCCGATTTCCTTGAAAGGGAGAAATGGAATCCTGAATGGGACGGAGCTGTCCAGAAATGCAAGGTGATCCGAAAACCTATCCATGATTTTCCGCCGGAGGTTCCCGACGGGGAAGCAATTACCAGGGAGCCATTCCTTATTTTTCACCGATTGGCGTCTACGGAAAAGTACATGTAAAAACATGGGGCGAAGTAAGGATTGAGGAAGTGCTTGCAAAAGTTACGGTTGATGAAGCGAATGACGGTAAAGTGAGGCTTATCATAAAGGGAGAAGGCGGTAATACCGCATTATCCTATAAGCTATATGCAGGGCGGGAGCTTGTTCAGGAAGGGGCATTGGAAGAAGGACAGGAGCCCGGGGCAGAATGGAGCATAGAAAGCAGCTTTACTGTTGCGCAGCCCAGTCTGTGGTATCCCAGGGGCTTTGGAAAACCCTTCCGCTATCGTTTGGAAATCATAGCGGCCCAACGGGGAAACATCGTGGATAAATGGGAAAGGCAGATTGGTTTTAAAAAAGTGGAAATGCCTTCTCCTCTGGAATTTATTATCAATGGAAAACGTGTCCGCCTCTGGGGCGGCAGTATGGATCCTCTTCAGGGGTATACGCACTGCTACTGCAGGGACAGGGCAATGCGGCTGTTTGATATGGCGGAAAATGCTAATATGAATACCCTGCGGATTTGGGGCGAAGGAATCCCGCAGCCGGATGAATTTTATGAAGAGGCGGATCGGAGAGGAATCCTTATATGGCAGGAATTTTTCCTCGGACACGGGGCGTATCCGGATACGGAACGGATTGCGGACGAATGCCGGAAAGAGGCGGCGGCGCTGGTTAAGCGGCTGATGCACAGGCCATCCCTCCTGATGTGGTGCGGAGGAAACGAGACCATAATGGGAGCGGAATTTGCCGGAAAAGAACCCTTCGGAAAGGATATCCCCCTGAAGGTATTCCCGCAGGTAGTGGAAGAATTGGATCCGGGAAGGTATTACCATCCGAATTCACCCTGGGGCGGAGAGTGGGCGAATGATCCCAGGACAGGAGATTATCATACCTATGATTGTGTATGGCAGTATCCTTATCAGGATTATCCGCAGTTTATCAGCGAACATATACGGACGGCGCCGCCGGTAATGCACAGCCTGAAAAAAATAATCAAAGGCTCGATTTGGCCGGAGGATGAAAAAGTATCAGGCTGGGAAGCGGCAGCAAAACAGGGGCTGCTGAGTACCTATGAAAGCCCTGACTGTATGCCGGAAAACTGGCTGCAGAGAAGCCACCGCAATGCAAACGGACAGCGGAAGAGCGGACCGTACTGGGAGTTTTATGAACCGCAGGGGCCGGAGGATATGATATACCGGTTCGGAGCTGCTTATGGACAGGAAATCAGAAGATACGGGGAGCAGATCCGCAGAGGGAGCAGACAGCCGGGTGAAAGCAGGAGAAGCAAAGGGTATTTTTCCTGTAAGCTTCTGGATACCTGGCCGAAGGTATACTGTGCATCCATTGATTTTTTCCAGGAAGGATATATTCCTTATTACTCCCTGGTCAGGCTTTTTCAGCCCGTACTACTCAGCTTTGAAAAAGGAGAGAGCATCCGCCTCTGGCTGGTAAACGATTCGGACAGGGATGTGGAAGGAACGGTCACGGTTTCTATTTATCATTTAGGGGAAGAAAGAAATCTCCGGGAAAACCAGGTGGATATTCGTATCGGGCAGGGCGGGTCGGATATGGTCTTTGATTTGGCGGAATACCGGTTTTTCCCGAAGGACTGTTTATTATACGCAAAATTTGTGGAAAAAAATGGTGATGTATGCTGTTCTGGTGTAGACTATGTAGATATAGAGAGACATCTGCGCTACAAGGAAGCAAACCTTGATGTCAGGCTGGATGGAAATTATCTGGTGCTGAAGACAGATGCGTTTATACGCTGCGTGGAGATCAAAGGACAGAGCGGAGAAGATGAATTCGGCTGGCTTTTTTCGGATAATTATTTTGATTTGATGCCCGGAGAAGAAAAGAGAGTAAAGATTCTCGGAAATAAGGACAGCGGACAGCTGCGGATAAAAGGACATTATCTGCAGGATGAAAAGGTACTGTCATTTACACGCAAAGGACTTTGACAGCGGGAGGAAAGAAATGGACGATATGCAGGATAAGGCTCCATGGTATAAACGTACCTTTTTATGGGGGCAGACCAATTTGACGGAGGATGATCCCGAAAAATGTGATTTGGATTTCTGGATTGATTATTGGAAAAAAACAGGGGTGGAAGGGGTCATTATTAATTGCGGCGGAATCGTAAGCTATTATAAGAGCAGGTTCACGGCGCAGTATAAGGCAAAATATCTGGGAGATAAGGACTATTTCGGTCTCTGGAAGGATGCGGCCAGACAGGCAGGGCTTGCTGTGGTGGCGCGTATGGATATTAACGCCACAACGGAGACTCTGTATTCTTCAAACCCGGAATGGTACTGCAGGGATAAAGAAGGAAATCCGTATCTGTCTCAGGGAAGATATGTTGCCTGTGTGAACGGCGGCTACTATCAGGAATTCCTCCCTCAGGTTTTTCAGGAGATCATTGAGAACTATCATCCTGACGGTTTTGCAGACAACAGCTGGGCGGGTATGAAGCGGACAGATATCTGTTATTGTGAAAACTGCCGGAAAAAGTTCCGGGAAGAGTACCGGATGGAGCTGCCGGAAAAAGAAGACTGGGAAGATCCGGTTTACCGGAAGTGGGTGCGCTGGAACTATCAGCTGAGGATCCGGAACTGGCATTTCTTTAATAAAGTTACAAGGAAGGCAGGAGGAGAAGACTGCCGGTGGTTTGGGATGCTGACGGCGGATCCGTTTGATACAGGCGAACGTTTTTATGATATCAAAGCGTTGGTAAAGGATTCGGATTTCGTTTTCAGTGATCAGCAGAGCAGAGATCCCATTGACGGATTTGAACAGAATTCAGTGAACGGAAATCTTCTGCGTCTGGCTTCTTCAGAAAATATACTTGTTGCGGAAAGCATGGCGCATTATTATAAAGGCCTGCGTACCTTCCGGCTGAGTGCGGCGCCAAGACAGGAAGTGCGCAACTGGATGCTCACCGGTATAAGCGGAGGTATCATGCCCTGGTATCATTTTGTGGGCGGAGGGACACAGGATCGGAGAAAGTTCCGGATTTCCGATGATTTGTTCCGGTGGTTTAAAAAGCAGGAGCCATATCTTCATGACAGGGTAAACTGTGCCTGTGTAGGACTTGTATGGAATCAGGAAAGCGCGGTCTATTATGGCAGAGGGCATGGAAAAGAGGTCTGCGGCTATCCGTTTGCCGGATTTGCACGGTCACTTTCAAAAGCGGGGATTCCTTTCGTGCCGGTTCATGCGGATGATATAGAAAAATATGGAAATCGGCTGGAAACCATTATTCTGCCGAACGTGGCTGTTTTGTCATGGGAGCAGGAAGAGCAGGTTATCCGGTTCCTTCAGTCCGGCAAAGGCCTTGTCATGACCGGTATGACCGGACGGATGGATGAAGAAGGAGAAGAAAGAGCCCAGGAGGAGTGTTTGCTCTGGGAATTTCTCGGACTCAGCAAAAGCGGCTCTGTTACAGGGGTATGCGGTGACAGCAAAGATGACTGGATGAATCATGAGACCCATAATTATCTGAAGGGCAACGATACGTTTAATCCTCTTCTGGAAGGTCTGGAGGATACTTCGATTCTGCCTTTTGGAGGATCCGTAGTGGAGACAGCAAGCAGCGGGCCGCTGGAAGCTATTTTCCATTTGATTCCGGCATTCCCTATTTATCCCCCGGAGTTTTCCTGGATACGGGAAGAGAGGGAAGACCTGGGAACCATTTTTGCAGGGGAATTGGAAAACGGGGCCAGGGTGGTATATATGCCGGCGGATGTGGATCGCTGCTATGCCCGTTTTTATCTTCCGGATATGGGGAAACTGCTGGAAAATGCGGTGCGCTATACGGCAAAGAACCGATTCCCGGTAAGTGTTGAAGGAAAAGGGCATATTCAGTGCGATGCGTATGTTCAGGGGAAAAAGTTAATTCTCCATCTGGTGAATCTGTGCGGCTGCGATGGTCCGGTGGGAAGTGTAACAGATAATCTGCCTACAGGGCCTGTCATAATAAAAATTACATCATATCCGATGGAGGAGGAAGCTGTTTCGCTGGTATCCGGAAAGAAGCTTCCCATATACCAGGAAGGGGAATGGAAATGTATCAGGCTGGAACAATTAGAAGAGCAGGAGATGATTCTGGCATCTATGAAGTAGAGGCTATGCGCCGGGATGCGGAAACTGTTATTCAGAAAACAATTGAAGATGTGCTGCCGATGAAGGCAGTGCGGGAGGTTTTGGAGGAGATTGCCTTAACCAAACCTGTTTATGTCATTGCGATAGGGAAGGCGGCATGGGGAATGGCGGATGAAGCCGCCCGGCTGCTGGGCTCCCGCATTGTGGAAGGTATTGTGGTTACCAAATACGGGCATTCGAAGGGGAATATTGAGGGATTTCAGATTATGGAAACGGCTCATCCGTTCCCGGATGATAATTCGATGCTCGCAGCCGGAAAAGTGCTTGAACTGGCGGATCGGGTGACCGAAAACGAAGAGGTTCTCCTGCTTTTGTCGGGAGGAGGCTCAGCCTTAGTGGAGATGCCGGCTGCCGGCCTTACTCTTCCGGAGGTGACACGGGTGACGGAAATCCTGCTGAAATGCGGAGCCAATATTGTGGAAATCAATACGGTACGCAAGCATCTTTCCGCGATTAAGGGCGGAAAACTGGCAAAACATCTTCAGCCAGCCACAGGATATGCTATTATTCTTTCGGATGTGGTGGGAAACCATCCTGAAATGATTGCATCAGGAATGACGTATCCGGATGCAACCGATGCGCCGGAAGTGATGGAAGTTATTGAAAAGTATCATTTGGATGTGGAAGATAAGGTAATCCGCGTCCTGGAAAAGTCGGAGGAAACTCTGGTTTCCAATATCACGAATATTGTGAAAGGAAATGTAGAGGAACTATGCAGCTCTGCGGCGGAGCATGTCAGGGAACTGGGATATAAGCCGTATATATTCTCTACAAATGCGGATTGTGAAGCAAAGAGCCTGGGGCAGTGGTTTGCACGGACAGCAAAGGCGATCCGAGAGGATAATCCCTGGAAGCTGGAGCTGCCATGTGCAGTGATTGTAGGAGGGGAAACCGTAGTTAAGGTGACCGGAAACGGGCTGGGAGGGAGAAATCAGGAAATCGCCCTCCAGGCGGCGGAAGGGATACAGGGGATGGAGAAGACGGTTCTGTTTTCCCTGGCTTCCGATGGTACGGACGGCCCTACGGATGCTGCCGGAGGAATCGTGGACGGCTATACCGTAAAAGCGCTTGAGGATAAGGGGATGAACATCAGGGAGTACCTGGAAGACAATGACGCATACTGCGCCCTGCAGGAGGTTAACGGTCTGATAATGACGGGACCTACGGGAACCAATGTAAATGATGTTACAGTATTATTAATCAAATAGGGCATGGAAACCTCTGATAAGAAGTCAGAGGTTTTTCTTTTGTCTGCCGATTTATTCTTTGTATCTGCAATACAAAAAAGGAAGGGAAATTTGTAACATGGTCTGTTTGCTCAAAAGGGTTAATTTTGTATAGTTAAGTCAAGGTTAATCATACTGTAGGGAAGCCGCAGGGATAACCAGGTATTTTAGATACTCTATACAGAATAAACAGGTGAAGGAGAGCGGAGATTATGAAAGCAGTAGTTATCGGAGGATGCGGACACATCGGAACATATTTGGTTCCCAGGCTTGTAAAAGCGGGTTATCAGGTGGTAAGTGTGACAAGAGGACAGAGTAAGCCTTATTTGCCCAGCCACGCATGGGATGAAGTGGAAAATGTCATCCTTGACAGAGAAGAGGAAGAGAAAGACGGTACGTTCGGCAAAAAGATTGCTGCAATGAATGCGGATGTGGTAATCGATCTGATTACTTTTAAGGCGGAAAGCACCTATCAGATGGTGGAAGCCCTGAAGGGAACCAATCTTTCTCATTATTTATTCTGTGCATCCATTTGGGCGCACGGACATGCGACAATCGTTCCTGCTCCGGAGGATCTTCCCAGACATCCGCTGGAAGATTACGGAATCAACAAAGCAAAAAGTGAAGCCTATCTTCATGAGCAATACAGAAAAGACGGTTTTCCGGAAACGGTTGTAATGCCCGGCCATATTACCGGACCCGGCTGGAACTGCATTAACCCTACCGGAAATCTGGATCCTCTTGTTTTCCAGAAGATCGGCAGAGGAGAAGGCATTGTCCTTCCCAATATGGGAATGGAAACCGTACATCATGTTCATGCCGATGACGTGGCACAGGTGTTTATGAATGCAATCTGCTACAGAGGCCAGGCTCTTGGCGAAAGCTTCCATGCGGTTGCGCCTCATGCCATGACGCTGCTTGGATTTGCGGAAGCTATGTATGCATGGTTTGGAAAACAGCCCGATATCTCATTCCTTCCCTGGAAAGAATGGTGTGAACATACGGCTGTTGACAGCTTTATCAACAGTACATGGTCTCATGTAACACACAGCGATAATTATAGTATTGAAAAAGGCAAGAGACTGATAAACTATAATCCCCGTTATACCATCCTTCAGGCAGTGGAGGAAAGTGTAAACAGCATGCTGGAACGCGGGGTTATTACCGTATAGTTATAAGACATAGTCAGGGAAACCCTGCTGAGGCAGGGGATCCCTTTTGAAAAGGAGCAGAGAGCATGAAATATTGTAAACTGGGAAAAACGGATATTTCCATATCCAGAGTGACTCATGGATGTATGGAGCTGGGAGGCGGACGGTGGAAAACTTTGGATAAGGAGTCCAACAGCGCCCTTTTAAAAACCGCTTTGGAAAATGGAATCACCACATTTGATACGGCGGAAGGCTACGGAGCCGGCGCTTCAGAGCTGATTGTGGGAGAAGCATTGAAGGACAGAAGAAAAGACTGTGTGATAGCGACCAAGGTGCTTCCTGATAATCTGAGGGCTGCTGATGTGAGAAAAGCGGCGGAAGGAAGCCTGAAGAGACTGCAGACGGATTATATTGATTTGCTGTATGTTCATTGGCCCAATGCCGGGATACCCATTTCGGAAACCCTCGGTGAATTTATTAAATTAAAAGAAGAAGGTAAGATACGGGCAATCGGCGTTTCTAATTTCAGCCTGGAGCAATTGAAGGAAGCGATGGAAATAACCCACATAGACGCCCTTCAGCCGGAATATAACCTTCTCCAGAGAAAGATTGAGGATGGACTGCTTTCCTATTGTGCAGATAATCAAATCAGTGTTCTCAGCTATAATTCTATTGCGAAGGGAATCCTTTCCGGAGTATTCCATTTTAATGGGGTGAAACTGGATGCAGAGGATTTCAGAAATGAAAAACCTTTATTTTTCCCTGAGAACCTGGAAACGGAGAAACCGCTGATGAACAGCCTGAAGGCGGTTGCCCAGGCACATAACGGCACGATTTCCCAGATAGCGGCAGCCTGGGTGCTTGCACAGAGAGGTATGAGCTCCGCAATCATAGGAACACAGAACCCCCGTCATTTTGTGGAAAATATCCACAGCGTGGATATAGAGCTGACACAGGAAGAAATAGATGTACTGAATAAAACCAGCAGTGAAGTAATCGGTAAACTTATCGGTGTGTGAGGAAAAATGGAAACTGGAATTGTAATGGATATTGACCATTTTGCTGTTCATGACGGCCCCGGGATCAGAACCTGTCTGTTCCTGAAGGGCTGCCCGCTTACATGTCTCTGGTGCCATTCGCCGGAATCTCAGCTGAGAGAGCCTCAGATTCTGTTTGCACAAAACAGGTGCGTGAAATGTGGGCTGTGTGCAGCTGCCTGCGAGAATTACGGACAGATTCTGGATGAGGAAGGAAACCGGGAATACCGGAGGGAAAACTGCCGTGGGTGCAGGCGCTGTGTGGAAAGCTGTCCGACGGGTGCGCTGTTTGTTTCCGGAATGCAGATGAGTGTAACAGAAGCGGCGGCAGAACTGATTCAGGATAAGCTCTTTTATAAGAACAGCGGCGGCGGTGTGACAATAAGCGGCGGAGAATGTTTGCTTCAGCCGGTCTTTACAAAGCAGCTGCTGATGCGTATGAAGGCAGAAGGCATCCATACAATTGTAGAAACCTCCGGCTGCGGCAAAAAGGAAGACCTGCTGGCCCTGGCTGATTATACGGATACCTTTTATTATGATTTTAAACTGGCGGATCCTGCGATGTTTGAGAAGTATACAGGAGGAAACCTGAATACGGTCAGGGAAAATCTGGAGGCGCTGAGAGAAAAAACGGACAGGATTGTACTGCGTATTCCGTTGATTCCCTACATAACAGACACCATGGAAAATATAAAAGAAGCTTATAAAACAGCTCAGAGACTGGAAATCAGGCAGATTCACCTGCTTCCCTATAACCAAAGTGCCGGAGCCAAATATGAATGGTGCGGCAGAAATTATGAGATTGGGGATAAGGGAAGAAATACGGCATGGGCTGAAGAGCTTTGTAAAGCTGCGCCGCGGGAAATAGAAGCAACAATCATGAAATGATTTCATTTGGCACAGTAAGGAAGGAAATGGGAATGAAAACTTTTGATATCGAACAGTATTCTCGCAGAATCGTTGAAAGCAAGCCCTCACAGAGAGTTTCCTGGCTGATTGATGCGACAAGGGAAAATATGCTTGTTAAAAATGAAAAAGCACCGGATCCGCCGTCTGTCTTGAATGAAAAAACGGGAAAGCTTCCCGTAATCATAAGGAAAGCGATGGCAGAACGCGCGAAATTATCCTGTGCGCCGGTGGGTATCTGGGATAAACAGGTCTTTGCGGGATGCTTTACGCTGCGTGAGGAAAGAATTGTCAATACATATGCCCTTCCTGAATTCGCGTATCCGGAGGAACAAAAGGAAGGAGAAAAATATGGTTTTGGTATTTACTCCATGTTCGGCCATATTTCACCTGATTATAAAAGGCTGCTGAAGCTGGGGACTGACGGAATAAGAAAAATGGCAGCAGAACAGCTGAAGACGGCAGAGGATGAAACCGCACGGGCTTTTTTACAGGCTGTGCTGATTTCGCTGGAAGGTCTGGAGATTTATGCTTCCCGTCATGTGGATATGCTGCTTGCCAAAAGTGAGGCGGAGGAGGATCCCGTGCGCAGACAGGAACTGCTGAGGACTGCGGCTGCGCTTGGCAGAGTGCCCAGATATCCTGCCTCTTCTTTCTTTGAAGCGTGCCAGTCGGCCTGGCTTCTGCATTTGGCGCTGCAGCTGACGGATAATTACCTGGCGCTGGGACGTCCGGATCAGTATCTGTATCCCTATCTGGAAAAGGATCTGAAAGAAAACAGGCTCACTGTGGAGGAAGCCCAGGAATTAACCGATTTGTATATGCTGAAATTCAATGAGCGTTCCCAGGACAATGAAGTGGCTGCAGAAATGATGGATCTTGAAATGGAACAGCAGAAGCAGGAAAAGAAATGGGAAGAACGTAAGCTCTATGACATCGGACAGCAGAGATACAACGTCAGGGATACCATTGACGCCATCAATCACTGGAACCAGAACGTGATGATTGGGGGATGCATCCCGGAAACAGGGGAAGATGCCACCAATCTGATGACGGTGATGATGCTGGAATCCTTCCGGCGTATGAGAATGACAAATCCTGTTTTATCGGTCAGACTGAGCGGGCAGACACCGGATTATCTGAAACGCCAGACGGCCATTACCCTGAAAACCGGAGGCGGGCTTCCTGCCTTATATAATGATGAAACCGTTATAAAAGGATATCAGAAGTTTGGAGTGGATCTGGAGGATGCAAGAGATTACGCGAATAATGGCTGCTGGGAATGTATCCTGCCGGGGAAAACGGATTTTTATTTCATAAAGCTTAATGCTCTGAAATGTATGGAATGGGCTCTGAATCACGGAAGGTGTCATATTGACGGAAAACAGGAAGTGCCGGATCAGGGAGATGTCTCAGAAATAACGGATTTTGAGGCTCTGTATAAGAGAGTGCTGGATAACTTTAAAATCGTTATGGAAGGGGCGGCGGCCCATATGGTGGAGACACAGCATCTTCGTTCTATTGTAGCGCCTGTCCCGCTTCTTTCCGCTTTTCTGGAGGGGCCTGTGGAGAAAGGAAAGGACATGACGCAGATGGGCGCCCGGTTTATCCTGGGAGGAACCATTGCCGAAGGTATCAGCCATGTCATCGATTCTCTGTGTGCAATCCGCAGAGTGGTTTTCCAGGAAAAATATTGCACGATGACGGAACTGGCCGATGCCATCGATCATAATTTCGAAGGAAATGAAAAACTCAGGAATAAGCTGGATTCCTGTCCGAAATATGGGGCCAATGAAGAGGAAGCGGATGAAATAGGGGTTCGTCTCACCCATGACTATGCGGAGCTGATGATGGAAATCGACGGGAAATACCCGGAAATGAAATTTATGCCGGGCATAGGAACGTTTTCCTGGTATATAGCAGTCGGCAACGGGACGGGAGCCAGTGCGGACGGACGGCTTGCTGCGGAACCTGTCGCAAGTAATTTTTCTCCTTCCAAAGGGGCAATGACAAAAGGCATTACGGGAGCGCTTCTGTCCTTCTCGAAAATGAATCTGGATGTTATGCCGCTGGGCTCGCCGTTGGATCTGGGAATGGCAGGGCAATATGTGCAGGGAGAAGAAGGAACAAAGCGGCTGGTCGGCCTGATGGATACTTTCACGCAGCTGGGAGGCAATCTGCTGACAATCAGCGTGGCGGACAGCGAGACTCTGCGGGATGCGCAGAAGCATCCGGAAAATTACAAAGATCTGCGGGTCCGTATGGGCGGATGGTCGGCTTACTTCACCATGCTCAGCAAAGAACAGCAGGAGCATCATATTAAAAAGAGTGAATCCGGATTTTTCTGACAGACAGGAAAAGGTGCCGGTATCAGTAAAGGGGGAAGCGTATGAAGAAATGTATGAATAACAGCGACGATTTTGTGGATGAGAGTCTGAAGGGAATATATAAAGCTTATCCGTCCTTTTATGAAGCCGGATGTGATGATATCAGGGCTTTTGTGCATCCGGGAAAGGCTAAGGGCAAGGTAAGCATTGTGACAGGCGGCGGCTACGGCCATATTCCCGTATTCCTGGGTTATGTGGGAGAAGGACTCTGCGATGGGGCTGCGGTAGGCAATGTTTTTACGTCTCCTTCCAGTGAGGCTATTTTAAATACAACCAGGGCGGTTGAAAACGAAAACGGGGTTCTTTATCTTTTTGGTAATTATTTCGGAGACGGGATGAATTTCGAAATGGCGGCGGAAATGGCGGCGCTGGAAGGTATCCGTACGGAAACCGTTAAAGTATCGGATGATGTTGCGAGCGCGCCCAGAAAAGAGTATATCCAGCGAAGAGGGATTGCCGGAATCTGTCTTGTATATAAAGTCGCTGGAGCGTGCGCCGAAAGCGGAGCCAGTCTGGAGGAAGTGACACGGATAGCACGGAAAGCGGTGGATAATACGGCAAGCTACGGCGTTGCTTTTTCTTCCTGTACACTGCCGGGAGCGGAGCGGCCTATTTTTGAAATAAACGATCAGGACATGGAAATCGGCATGGGAATTCATGGGGAGCCGGGGATAAAACGGGTCAGAATGATGAACAGCCGTGATTTGGCACGGGAATTATGCCCTGCTGTTTTAAAAGATCTTTCCATTGCGGAAGGGGAACGGGTCGCTGTTCTGGTGAACGGACTGGGTATGACAAGCCGTGAAGAATTATTCATTTTTTATAAGGATGTGGCTGAATATCTGGAAGAAAAAGGGATTGCTGTAGGAAAAACGATGGTAGGCGAATTCGCCACTTCTCTGGAAATGGCAGGGTTGTCTTTATCGATTATGCGGCTGGATGAGGAAATGGAAACCTATTTAAAAGCGCAGGAATATACGCCTTTTATTCGTTATTAAATCATTTGCAGGATTAACAGATGTGCACAACGGGCACAGATAGGAGCAGCTATGAAATATTGCAGATTGGGAAGAACCGGCCTTTATGTCAGTAAGCTTTGTCTTGGCACCGCAAATTTCGGAACAGGAAAATCCTCGGGAAAAGGGGATTGGGGTGTTGTAGATGAAAAAGGGGCGTTCCAGATTATGGATTATGCTCTGGATTGCGGAATTAATTTTTTCGATACGGCAAATGTGTATGGAGGGATTGAAACAAGAGGGCTGACAGAGACCATCATAGGCAATTGGTTTAAACAGGGCAATGGCAGGAGAGAAAAAGTAGTCCTTGGAACTAAGGTGGGAAGAGTCTTTGAAAAAAGCGATCTGGATGGCCCCAATAATGTGGAAGGACTGTCTTTATATAAAATAAGAAGACATGTGGAAGCATCCCTTACCAGACTGCAGACCGATCATCTGGAGCTGATTCAGATGCATAAAGCGGATCCTCTTACAGGCTGGGATGAAATCTGGGAGGCCTTTGAGGGGCTGGTGAGAAGCGGAAAGGCAGACTACGTAGGCTCCAGCAATCATGATGCATGGCAGATTATGAAAGCGCAGGAAGCGGCGCGCCGGAGAGGATTTATGGGACTGGTCAATGAGCAGCATTTGTATACGCCGCTGGCTAGGACCCCGGAGCTGGAGCTTCTGCCGATGGTAAAGGATCAGGGTATCGGTATTACTATTTTCAGCCCGTTATTCCGGGGGCTTTTGGGAATTGATGCCTTTCATCCTGAAAAAAGGCCGATGAATGCGGAAAGCAGGAAGCTGTTTGAAAAGTATAGAGATCAGGCGGAACAGTATTCCAAACTCTGCAGAGAGCTGGGAGAGACGGAAGCCAATGTGACATTTGCCTGGGAGCTCAGCAGGCCTGAGATAACGAGTGTAATCGTAGCGCCGACCTGCATTGAGGATTTGAGCAGTGTGCTGAAGAGCGTGGATATTGTCCTTCAGGAGGATGTGCTGAGAAAGATTGATTCCATCTTCCCGCCTACTGTGGAGGCTTCTCCTTACATATAGGCCCAAACAGCTGAATCACAAAAACGATGGGAGGAGAACGGACATGGGAATTATAAAGTTTACAGAAAAAGCAAATGCCTGCTTCTATCAGACTGCGGAACTGGAGAAGATTGCAGGAGGGTACTATTTCACGGAAGGGCCGGTATGGGATAGTGTTGAAAAATGTCTTTATTTTACAAACTTCCAGGATAATACCATTTACCGCTTTAAGGAAAGGGAAGGTACATCTCTCTACAGAAAGGAAAGCGGACGCGCCGTGGGACTGAGTCTGGCGGCAGACGGCAGAATAGTAAGCGCCGAAACCAGTTCCCATGCCGTAACCTTTGCGGGAGAGACAAAAAGTGAAGTGATAGCCGGAACGTATCAGGGGAAAATGCTCAACAGCCCCAATGATGTTGTGGTGAAAAAGGACGGCGCCGTATATTTTACGGATCCTTATTCAGTGGCTATGGGCGGTGAACAGGAATTGGATTTTAATGGGGTGTTCTGTGTGCCTGTAACAGATGGGAAACCGGACGGAAGCAGAATATGCCTGATTGATGATCGTATGGAAAGACCGAACGGAATTGCCTTTTCTCCGGATGAAAAAATATTGTATGTGAATGATACCAATAAACAGTATATCAGGGCTTACCAGATGCGCAGCGCGGAAGAGGCTTCTTTGATAGGCACCTTTGCAGAATTGGATGAAGCATATGGAGCCGGGTGTGCAGACGGTATGAAGGTAGATGAGGAAGGAAATGTGTATCTTACCGGGCCGGGAGGCATTTGGGTGATTGACAGCAGCGGGACGCCTGCCGCAATACTGGAATGTCCGGAAAATGCGGGCAACCTGTGTTTCGGCGGGGAGGACAACTGCTTCCTGTATATAGCACCAGTGTGTACCGGATACCGGTAAAAATCCCGGGCATTGTGCCCCGCCGTGTATAGGGACCAAATGATGCAGAGAGCCGGACAGAAGGAGAAAATATGGGAATAGGAATAGATAAAGTTAAAAAAGCTCTTTACAGTATTTGCGATGTTCTGCAGGAAGAAAAAGAAGAACTGACAGAAATAGACAGCAGACTCGGCGACGGAGACATGGGGATTTCCATGGATAAAGGTGCGGCGGCAGTCAGAGAGGTGCTGGATGCTTATCAGGAGACGGATATTTCAAAACTGCTTTCTTCCTGCGGGGCTGCATTCAACAGGGCCGCGCCTTCCACGTTAGGTACGCTGTTAAGCTTCAGCATGCTGGCTGTGGCAAAGGCGGCGGGAAAGAAACCGGAGCTTGAGGAAGCGGATCTTGTCCGTTTTCCTGCTATTATTGCAGATACCATAGCTGCCAGGGGAAAAGCGAAGGTGGGGGATAAAACCATACTGGATGCTTTGGTTCCCTTTGCGGAAACGCTTGAGAAGCTGTCGGCGGATAACGTATCCTTTGCGCAGGCATGGAGAGAAGCGGCGGCAGCGGCAGAAAAGGGCATGGAAGGCACAAAGGGAATGACAGCGAAGACCGGAAGAGCAAAATGGCTTGACGGAAGAAATAAAGAATATCCGGACGGCGGCGCTGTATTATGCGTTAAGGTGGTACAGCGTCTGGCGGAACCGGAATGCGGCGAGGTGCAGGGAGAATGATAAAGGAAAGCAGCAGCGGAAGCATCCGTACATTGATTTTATCGAACGAAAAACTGTCTGTTAAGATACTTGCCGGCAAAGGCGGAGATATTAACCAGATTACTTATCTTCCTGAACAGGCAGAGCTTCTTCATACGGAGGATGAGAATTTTGCCCGTTATGATAATCGGGATCTGCGTACAAACCCCTTATCCCGTTATTCGGAGGACAGTACGGGAGGATGGCAGGATGTGGTGCCCGGATACGGCAGGTACGGCAGTCTTGTTTTTCAGGAATTTCCTGTGGGAACAGCTGCGACACTGCCCTGGGATTATCAGACGCAGACAGCTGCCGGCGGAGATACCCGGAAGGAAGAGGAAGTGAATTTGTCCGTGCAGCTGCCGGAATTTCCTCTGTTCATGAAAAAACAGATCCGACTGGAAGATGAGACCCTTAATGTAACGGAAACGATACGGAATGAAGGCGGTGAACCGGCTGATTTTACGTGGACACAGCACTCGGCATTCGGCGGCAGCTTCCTGGATGAACAGGTTGAAATCTCCTATCCGGGTGAGGAAATTTTTCTGTCCTCACTATATGCCGGACAGGGAGGAAAAAAGGAAGAGTACCTCAAAAATATCTGCAGTGTGCCGATGCCGGACGGGACGATATGGAATTTGAAGAATATGAGAGAACCGGGACAGGACGGACATCTGATCTTCACAATGAAGGCGGAGACAGGGGATTTCGCTCTGTATCATAAAGCCAGAAAGTTCGGATTCCGGGTAACCTGGGATAAACAGGTATTCCCTTATATCAGATGCTGGTATCAGAATACGGAGGATGGATATTCCTTCGCCATAGAGCCCTGTAATTACGCTTACAGTTCTTTTGCGGATACGGATAAAGAAAATATGTATCTGCATCTGGATGCCGGCGAAGAAATGAGTACGGAGATCCGATTGTCGATCATACATGAAAATAAAGGATAAGGTTGACGGAAGCACTTATATTTTTTGACTGGAGTGCATCTTTAATCGCTTGTGCGCCATACGCGCAGACGGGAGCAGCAATGGAAAAACTTAAATTTTTTAGTAATGGCGAATACAGAGAATCACAGACGACGGTTTATTATGAGCTTCATAACCCAAGCACGGGAGAAGTGACAGGGATGGCGCCCAGATGTACCGAAGCGGAGGTTAAGGAAGCCGTGGAAGCGGCGAAAGCGGCGTACCCGTCCTGGAGTGCGACACCGGTAGCGAAAAGGACACAGATTTTATACAGAGTCCGGGAACTGCTGATGGAGCACATGGAAGAATTGACCATGCTTGTAGCCAGGGAAAATGGAAAGACCTGGTCGGAAGCCGAGGGAGATGTGCTGAAGGCCAAGGAAGGGACCGAACTCGCCACCCAGGCACCATCCCTGATGATGGGAGACAGCCTGATGGATGCTTCCAGCGGCTTTGATACGGTTCAATACAGAGAGCCTATGGGTGTTTTCGCAGGAATTGTCCCTGTTAATTTCCCGGCAATGATTCCGTTTGGCTGGATGACGCCGGTATGTCTCGCCTGCGGCAACACCATGGTTTTGAAGGCAGCCAGTCTTACACCTATGACAGCCCTGCGCATCGCAGGACTTTATAAAGAGGCGGGCCTGCCGGACGGGTATTGAAATGTAGTACCTGTTCCAGGGAAGAAACAAAAGGCTTCATTAACATCCAGATATTAAAGGGGATTAGACGCTGTTGGTTCCGCCGCAGTTTGGAAAGCATATTTATGAAAACGTTAGCGGCAGGAAACGGAAAGAGAGTACAGGCTCTTTGCCAGGCTAAAAATCATGCTTTGATTGGCGAAAGATGTCCCTTGAGAGAACTGGCTGGTGACACCCGCTTTTGGTTGTGCCGAAGAAGCGCTGCGCGGCTTTGAGCTGCTGTTTGGTGGAAGAGGATATTGCAGATGCCTTGTGGAAGAGCTTATCCGGCAGGCTTAAAGAAATCAAAATAGGACCTGCATGGGAAAAAAACCAGCAAACTGGGGCCTATTACCTATGAAGGCACATTAGGGAAATACTGGCGGATATTGAAAAGGGATAAAGGAAGGCGCAAGCCTTGTTACAGACGGCCGGGACTGTGTAGTTAAAGGCTATGAAAACGGTTATTTTATAGGATCTACTGTTTTTGATGCGTATCGGAAGATATGAGCATCAACAGGGAAAAATTTTCGGGCCGGTTCTGTGTGAAAGAGGTCAAAAACTTTGAAGAAAGACCTCAACCTGATGAATGGCAACCCTTATGCCAATGGTTCCGTAATTTTCACGCAGAGCGGATATTATGCAAAGGGGAATTAGTAAGGCATACGGACGGCGGAATGGTAGGAGTCAATGTAATTCCGGTTCCCATCGGATTTGTGCCTTTTGCAGGACATAAAAATTCCTTGCTGGGGATCTGCATTGCCTCGGCAAGGATGCATACCGCTTCTTTACGGAAAGCAAATGTAACTAAACCAGATGGTTTGATGAGGAAGAAAAAGAAAAATAAAGAGGTTTCGACTTGGGACGGAACCATTTAACAGGAGGAAAAAATGAAAAATAGTATTATTAGAATCTTTGGGGATTGCTGGAAAAGGAATTGATCGTTCGCGCAGAAGCTGAAAGCGGAAGGCTGCGAGTTCTGCGCCTATGAAAAATATCATCACGGATGAAGATGTCCAGATAGAGAGAGCGAAGGACGCCGATGTCATCATGATCGCCAACATGCCTCTTAGCGGGAAGGTTATCCGCGCT
>VOFI01003505.1_pt1 | contig 23098 bp, 48 predicted proteins | sample 5384131 | NCBI WGS metagenome assembly VOFI01 (sample SAMN12384728, study PRJNA508395) | human gut metagenome | isolation source: healthy gut H | host: Homo sapiens | reverse complement strand
AGGCGGACCGGTTTAGTGTAAAATAACGAGTATGAACGAACCCATGAGGAAACGGAAGTGAACAGCGATGCAGCCGAAATACAAGCGGATCCTGCTCAAGCTCAGCGGGAGGCCATGGCCGGCGAAAAAGGCTTCGGCCTGGACTTCGACACGGTGCTAAAGGTATGCGCCGCGGTCAAGGAATGCGTGGACGCGGGCGTCCAGGTCGCGATCGTGGTGGGCGGAGGCAATTTCTGGAGGGGACGGTCGAGCGGCAGCATGGACCGGACCAGAGCGGACCATATGGGGATGCTCGCGACCACCATCAACGCCCTGGGGCTTGCGGACGCGCTCGAACAGCTCGGCTGTGTCGTGCGGGTCCAGACCGCCATCGCGATGAATCAGATCGCGGAGCCGTATATCCGCAACCGGGCGGTGCGGCATCTGGAAAAGGGCCGGGTCGTGATTTTCGGCTGCGGGACCGGCAATCCCTTCTTCTCCACCGATACGGCCTCCGCACTCCGGGCGGCTGAAATCGAGGCGGATATCATTTTCAAGGCGAGTATGGTGGATGGGGTATACGACAGCGATCCGAAGAAAAACCCGGACGCCGTCCGTTTCGACACCCTGAGCTATCTGGATGTGCTTAACCGGGATCTCAAGGTGATGGATTCCACCGCTGCCACCCTCTGCCGCGACAACGGACTGCCCATTCTCGTATTCGACCTCGGAGACCCGAAGAATATTGTGCGCGCCGCCTGCGGCGAGCCGGTCGGCACCATTGTAAAGCCCTGACATATTCGATTCTGAACAGACGGAGGGAACATGAGATGGAACAGGTATTTCAGACCGCGAAGGAAAAAATGAACAAGACGGTCAACGCCATGATGGGGGAATTCGCCACCATCCGGGTGGGCGGGCCAACCCCAGCGTGCTCGACAAGGTGCTGGTGGATTATTACGGGGCCCCCACGCCGGTCAACCAAATGGCCGCGGTATCGGTTCCCGAGCCCCAGCACCCTGCTGATCACCCCCTGGGACAAAAGCACCCTCAAGGCCATTGAGAAGGCGATCCAGACCTCTGATATCGGCCTTAACCCTCAGAACGACGGCAGTGCCCTGCGCCTCAATTTCCCGCCTTTGACCGAGGAGGCGGCGTGAGCTGGTCAAGACCGTGTATAAATACTGCGAGGAAGCGAAAGTGGCTGTCCGTTCGGTCCGCCGCGACGCGCTCGACAAGCTCAAGGACATGAAAAAAGAAAACCGAGATTACCGAAGATGACCTGAAGGACGCCGAAAAGCGGATGCAGGATCTGACGGATAAATTCTGCAAAAGGAAATCGATGTGGACGCCGCGAAAAAGGAAAAATTCTGGAGCTCTGAGGCGTTGCTTGCGTTGTGATCACAGGGGACCGCCCGGTGCGGACTGGTCCGGAAATGGAGCGACGGATGGGCTGGTTTTCAAAAAAGACGCCGCCCGTGGAAGTGGTTTCCGCGGGAAAACTGCCGAAGCATATCGGCATCATTATGGATGGAAACGGCCGTTGGGCGAGGCAGCGCGGCCTGCCGCGCCAGGCGGGCCACGTCACCGGGGCCCGGGTGTTCCGCAGGATCGTCAAACACTGTGAAAAGCGGGGGATCCGCTATCTGACGGTGTATGCGTTTTCAACGGAAAACTGGAAACGTCCCCAGGCGGAAATCGACGCCATCATGACCCTGCTGCGGGATTATCTGAAGGAATCCCTGGCCGATTTGAAAAGGAGAACATCCGCACCCGTTTTATCGGGGACCGGCGTCCGCTGGCCCCGATATTCAGGAGCTCATGGCCCGTGCACCGAGGCATCTACGGCCTATAAGACGGGTATGACCCTCAACATCGCGGTCAACTACGGAGGACGGGACGAGATCCTCCACGCGGTCAGGCGGCTGGCGAGGGGATGTCCAGGAAGGGCTGCCTGGTCTCCCGACGATCGACGGCACGCAGCTGGAGGGACCGGCTCTGTTTTCCGGACAGCCGGACCCGGATCTGATCCTGCGTCCGGAGCGGCGAGCAGCGGCTCTCCACTTCCATCTGGCAGTCCGCCTATGCGGAATACGTTTTCCAGGATATCCTGTGGCCGGATTATACGGCGGCGCTCGATGAGGCGCTAAGCGGGAATACGCCAAGCGGCACCGCCGCTTCGGCGGGATCTGGAGGGTCTCCTCGCGTAAAAGGCCGCTGGATGCGGCAACGAGTAGCGCCTGAAAGGCTTGATGTATTTGAAATCACGAATCCTGACGGGAATTGTCGGGGCGGCGTTGGCGCTGGTTGTCCTGCTGCTGCTTCCCCGCTGGTTCTCAATATCGCTATGGCCGGTATATCTGCGCGATCGCGATGTATGAGGTCTTTGTCGTTACCAAGATGGTCAACCACCGCGGGCTCGAAACCGCGGCGGTGCTTTTGCACTGCTGGCGCCTTTTTCTCGTTATGCTGCGTTCCATGCCCTCTGCCATGGTGGTATTGGGTTTCGTTGTTTTGCTGGCGGTCATTCAGGTGCGGTATCACGACACGCTCCCGGTGGAACGGACTGCGTTCGTTTTTCTCCTGTCGGTGCTGGTCTCCATCTCCTTCTCCTGTCTGGCGTATCTGCGCACGACCAGCCATCGGGATGAACGGGACGGCCTTTTTCTTCCTCGCCCTGATCATCCCTTGGATGTGTGACATTGGTGCCTATTTTATCGGCACGTTTTTCGGCCGGCATAAGCTTTGTCCCGCTATCAGCCCCAAAAGACGGTGGAAGGCCTGATCGGCGGCATCGTGGTATCGGTCGGCAGCAGTGTGCTGGGCCTATCTCTATCAAGTGCTGGCTCTGGGGGATTCCGCGTATGTGAGCTTGTGGCAGATCGCCCTGCTGGCCTTGCTCTGCGCCCCGCTGTCGGTTCTGGGCGATCTGTTCGCCTCCATCATCAAGCGGCAGAGCGGTGTCAAGATTTCGGCCATATCATGCCGGGGCACGGCGGGATTATGGACCGGTTCGACAGCATGATGTTCGTGCTTCCCGTGCTCTATATCTGGTGCAGTATGTCCCCCCTGGTCTATCCTTTGTAACCGGGCATATAGGTAAAGGCCGTTCCGGCCGTCAACCATCGACTCCACAGCGAGGGATACCCTATGACGAATCGACCAATCCCGCCGCGGAACCCAAACGCCTGGCCGTGCCGGCTCACCGGGTCCATCGGCACCAGGCGTTGAGGTGGCGGCCTCGCTCGATATCCCGTGCAGGCTCTGGCGGCGTTCAAAATGACCGGATGCTCGAAGAGCAGCTCCGCCGCTTCCGTCCGCCGCTTTGCGTTTTTGACGCAAGCGGCGGCGGCGTCCTCCGCATCCGGGCAAGGATTCGTCGTCGAATCTGGTCCGATGGAAGGGTTGCGAGCCTCGCGGCGCTCGAGGATACGGATCTGGTGCTCAACGCGGTGGTGGGGATGGAGGGCTGCTTCCGACCCTTCGGCATCGAGGCCGGCACGACGTGGCCTTGGCAAATAAGGAAACCCCTGGTGGCGGGTGGGGGAACATGGCGGCGGCTCGGCGCAAAGGCGTCCGCCTGCTGCCTGTGGACAGCGAGCATTCCGCCATTTTTCAGTGCCTACAAGGCACCGCCGCCGGTCCGTGGAGCCCCCTCCGGATGCCATTGGGAGAGGCGGGTGTCCGCCGGTTGACCTCACCGCGTCGGGCGGCCCGTTTTTCGGGAAAACCGCCGCGGAGCTCCAGCGCATCACTCCGGAAGAAGCCCTGCGCCATCCAAACTGGAATATGGGTGCCAAAATCACCATCGACTCCGCCACCATGATGAATAAGGGCCTTGAGCTCATCCAGGCGCGGTGGTTGTTCGTTCGATCTCCCCGCCCGGTCAAATCGATATCGTCGTCCATCGGGGAAAGCCTGGTGCATTCCCTCCTCGAATATGAGGACGGCGCGGTCCCGGCCCAGTTGGGGGTGCCGGATATGCGGGTCCCGATCCAATATGCCATGACCTGGCCCGCCCGGGCGCTTCGCCGGTCAGGCGGCTGGAGCTCGCCGAATGGGGGCAGATGCATTTTGCGAAACCGGACGATGAAACCTTTCCCTGCATGCGCCTTTGCCGGAAGCCATCCGCAGGCGGCCTCTATCCCGCCGCGGCCAACGCCGCGAACGAAGAGGCAACGCGCTGTTCCGCGAGGGCCTCATCGGCTTCACGGATATCCCCCGCCTGGTGGAACAGGCGCTGGACGGCTCCCTTCCGGACGGAAGAGGGGTGGAAGATGTCCTGGCGCTCGATGCCGATATACGCCACCGGACCCGGGAACGGGCCGGAATGAAGATGGAGTAGGTGAAGAAACACGGGGTTTTCTGGATACAGGTCGGACGGATCGCGGCGGCGATCTTGGTTCGGGATCATCATGGTCCATGAACTGGCCATTTCATCGCCGCCAAATGCATGGGCGTTAAGGTAAACGAATTTTCGCCATCGGCATGGGGCCAAGGCTGTTCAGATTCGGGAAAAAGGAGACGCAGTATTCCCTGCGCCTCTTTCCCATCGGGGGATACTGCGCTATGGAAGGGGAGGACAGCCGGAGGCGGCGAGGTCAAGCTTCCGGAACAGAGCGGATCCCCGTCCGATGGGGCCAGCGATTGCCTGCCGGGACCCGATCCCCGGGCGTTTAATCAGAAGAAGGTCTGGCGCCGGATGATCATCATCTGGCCGGGCCGGTGATGAACCTCGTGCTGGGGGTTCGTGCCCTGATCGGCTACTACGGGTTCTGTATGCCGCTGCCGGACGCGGAAGGAAAGGTGCAGTTCAGCAGCACGACGGTGTCGGTGCTCAAAGAGGACGCCCGAGCTACCAGACCGGCCTGAGGCCGGGCGATACCATCCTGAAAGTGGACGGCAAAAACCGTGTTCACCGACCGGGACCTCGCCATGCTGCTGCAAAGCGACGAGGACGGCGTGTTCGATATGACCGTGCGCCGCGAGGTCGATGGGAAGGCGCAAAAGGTCAATCTCGAGGGAGTCACTTTCCAGATCGTCACACAGGAGGACGGTACCCGTCTTCGCAATACGATTTCTATGTCCAGGGAATCCCCCGGACCTTCGGTTCCACCATCGCGCAGTCCGCCAAAATGGAGTGTACGGTCTCGGTGATGATCTGGCGGACCCTTGGCGGGATGCTGACCGGGCAGATACGGCCTCAACGACCTTTCCGGTCCGGTGGGGACGGTGGACGCCATCGGAGACGGGTGGACGCTACGCAGCAGGAGCACTGGCAGATCGGGCTTGGCAACATCCTGATGCTGTAGTGCTCATCTCCGTCAACGTCGGGATCTTCAACCTGCTGCCCGTCCCGGCGCTCGACGGCGGCCGCCTGCTGTTCCTGCTCATCGAGCTGGTGTTCCGCAAAACCGGTGCCGCCGAAATATGAGGGATGATTCACGCGATCGGCCTTTTGCTGCTGTTCGGCCTGATCATCCTGGTCACCTCAGCGACATTTTTGAAGAAGCCCATTGAGGACGGTGAAACCGCCGGATAGGCAAAGGATAAGGAGGATGCAGTCATGGAGGGACCGTCCGGGATCCCCCGCCGCGACAGCCGCCCTGTGCGCGGGGAAGCCTCCAAATAGGCGGGGCGCCCCGATTGCCGTCCAGTCTATGCTGAGCGTCCCTGCCGGGGATGTCGAAGGCAATGTCCGGCAGGCCAAGGAGCTGTATGCGGCCGGCTGCGACGTCCTGCGCGTCGCGGTCCCCGACCGGGACGCGGTGCGGCTGATTCCGGCCATCAAAGAGGCCGTGCCGATCCCGCTGGTGGCGGACATCCATTTCGATTACCGCCTGGCGCTGGAATCCGCCGCCGCCGGGGTGGATAAAATCCGGATCAACCCGGCAACATCGGGGGCCGGAACGGGTAAAGCGGTCGCCGATGCCTGCCGGTCGCGAGGGGATTCCGATCCGCGTCGGGGTCAACGCGGGTTCCCTGGAAAAAGGGAGATCTTGGCAAAATATGGCCATCCCACCCCCGGAGGCCCTGCGGGACAGCGCCCTCCTATCACGCTTCGCTTCTGGAACAAGCGGATTTTTCCGATATCGTGCTCTCACTCAAATCTTCCCATGTGCCGACCATGGCGGCCGCTTACCGCCTGACGGCGGCGGCCTGCGCCTATCCTCTCCATCTCGGCGTGACCGAGGCGGGCACCGAGCGGATGGGGTTGCTCAAATCCGCCGCCGGGATCGGTTCCCTGCTCCTCGACGGTATCGGGGATACCATCCGGGTCTCCCTGACGGCTGATCCGGTCAGGGAGGTGGAGGCTGGGCTCGACCTGCTCCGCGCGCTCGGGCTGCGAACAGGGGAGGCCATGCTGGTTTCTTGCCCCCACCTGTGGCCGGACCAAAATCGATTTGATCCGCATCGCCGCCGAGGTGGAGGAGCGCCTGCGCGCCGTCCATAAACCGGTCACGGTGGCGGTGATGGGCTGCGTGGTCAACGGGCCGGGGAGGCGAAGGAGGCCGATATCGGCATCGCGGGCGGGGACGGCAAGGCGGTCCTGTTCAAGAAAGGGCAAAATCGTGCGCACGGTCGAGGAATCGTGCGCGGTCGAGGAACTGATGAGGGAATGGAAACATTATGAGCAATGCAACGTTTACACAGATATTCGGCCCCTTGCCGCCGGCGTCTCTTCCGCCGGCCTCCAAAGCGCGGGCGTCGATCAAATCGAGCTCCCATCGCGGCAGCGGCTGGCTTCACGCCCGGCTGCTGCTCGACCATTTTGTGGCGTTTGAAGAGATCGAGCAGGCGGAACGGGCCGTGGCCAAGGGCCTGGCCCTCTCCTCGGTGGAATTCCGGCCCCTCTATCCCGCCGACGCTTTGTGCGTAGAGTGCTTTCCCACCATCGTGTCGTTCCTGCGCCGCCGCTGCACAGCGGTCAACGGCACCTTTCGGGACGCAGCCTGCCGCATCGATGGTGAGACGATGACCGTCACTCTCCGCCATGGGGGCCTCAACGTCCTGAAAGCCACGAAACCGACGCCGCAATGGGCGCGCTGATAGCGGAACTGTTCCAGCGTCGCGTCGCGCTGGTCTTCGACGGGGAAGAGCGGGTGGATGAGCAGGACGAGGGATACCGGAAAATGATGGAGGCTGCCGAGCAGGAGGCGGCCATGCGGGAAAGAGCCCGGGCGGAACAGATGGCCGCCCTGCGGCCCGCCCCCGCCCCTGGAATCCCTTCCGGCCCGGCCGAGCCGCTGAAGCCCAAAAACCAGCAGACCCGGCTATACCGCCCGCGGATGGCCTTCCAATTTATTTGGAATCGGCCCAATCCCTGTTCGGCCCGGTCCCGCGGGAAAGGCCAACCCCTTTACGCAGCCTGACCGACGACGGTGGGAATGTTACGGTCTGGGGCGAGGTGTTCCGAATATGAAACCAAGGCCTTCCGGGATGGCACCCGGATCCGCCATACCTTCTCGGTAACCGATGGGACAAGCTCGGTCACGGCCATCCTTTGGACCGATATCAAACGGGACCGGGCCAAACTCGAGGCGATGGAGGCGGTCAAAAAAGGGGTGTGCCTCCTCCTCAGCGGCCTGTATGAATTCGACGTGTTCGCCAAATCCCAGGTGCTCACCCCCAAATCCATGGCCATCGTGGCCCGTTATGTCAAACGGGACAACGCACCCGAAAAAAAACGGGTGGAGCTGCATCTACATACCAAAATGTCCGCTATGGACGCGGTTTCCGATGCCGAGGCGCTCATCGCGCGCGCCGCCGATTGGGGACACAAGGCAGTCGCCATTACCGATCACGGTGTAGTTCAGGCCTTCCGGAAGCCATGAATGCGGCCGCCAAGCTCAAAAAGCAGGGGAAGGAAATCAAGATCCTTTACGGCGTCGAGGCCTATTACATCAACGACCGGATTCCGGTGGTGGAGGGCTCGGCCAGTGAGGGTCTCGACGGCGAATTCATCGTTTTTCGACATTGAGACCACCGGCCTTAGCGCGCAGACCGAACGCATCACCGAGATTGGCGCCGTGAGGCTGAAAAACGGGGAAGTGGCGGATTCGTTCGATATCTTTGTCAACCCGGAAAAACCGATTCCCCCAAAATTACGGAACTCACCGGCATCACCGACGACATGGTCAAGGACGCGCCCCTCGAAAAAAAGAGGCGCTCGAGCAATTTTATGCCTTCTGCGGGGATACCCGGATCCTGGTTGCGCACAATGCGCCCTTCGATACCGGGTTCATCCGGGCGGCGGCCACGCGGACGGGGCTTCCGTATCCCTTCACATCCATCGATACCGTGCCGATCTGCCGCGCGCTCTATCCTCATTTGAAGAACCACAAGCTGGATACGGTGGCGAATCACCTCAAGCTGGAGCCCTTCAACCATCATCGCGCCTGCGACGACGCGAAGGTGCTGGCAGACATTTTCATCCATCTTTCCGCCGATATGAAAGCGGAGAAGGGGATTGAATCCGTTGACGGGATCAATACTCTGCTGGCCGGCGCGGACAGCAAAAGGCGCGGCCCTACCATCTGATCCTGCTGGCCAAAAACCTCAAGGGCCTCAAAAATCTTTACAAGCTGATCTCCTGGAGCCATCTGCACAATTTCTATAAAAACCCCGGATCACCAAGACCAAGCTGATGGAATACCGGGAGGGCCTGATCGTGGGCAGCGCCTGCGAACAGGGAGAATTGTTCCGCGCGGTGTTCGACGGCAAACCCTGGGGGAACTGTGCGACATCGCGAAATTCTACGATTTCCTCGAAATCCAGCCCTTAGGCAATAACCTCTTCATGCTGCGGGAGGGGATGGTGCAGACCGAGGAACAGCTCCGCGAGTTCAACCGCACCATCCTCCGCCTCGGCGAGAAGCTGCATATCCCGGTCTGCGCGACAGGCGATGTCCATTTCATGGACCCGGAGGATGAGATTTACCGCCGGATCCTCCAGGCCGGGCAAGGTTTTGCCGACGCCGATCAGCAGGCCCCTCTCTATCTGCGCACGACCGAGGAAATGCTGGCGGAATTCGACTATCTCGGGCAGGAAAAAGCCCGCGAGGTGGTCATCGAGAATCCCGGCCGCAGCGCGGACATGGTAGAGACTATCCGCCCGATCCCGGAAGGCACCTTCCCGCCCCCATATCGACGGGGCGGGAGGAGCAGCTCAGGACATCTCCTGGGGCCGCGCCAGGGCGCTGTGTGGGGATCCGATGCCGGAAATCGTCTCCGCCCGGCTGGACCGGGAGCTGACGTCGATCGTCAAGCACGGCTTCGCCGTCCTGTATATGATCGCACAGAAGCTGGTGCAGAACTCGGTCGAGAACGGGTATTTGGTCGGCTCCCGAGGCTCCGTCGGCTCCTCCTTCGTCGCGTTTATGGCGGGGATCTCGGAGGTCAATCCCCTGGCGCCTCATTATCTCTGCAAAAAGTGCCATTATTCGAATTCTTTACCGACGGGTCGGTGGGGTCGGGGTTCGATCTTCCCGACAAGACCTGTCCGGTCTGCGGTGAGCCCCTTTTCCGGGACGGGCACGAGATCCCGTTCGAGACCTTCCTGGGGTTCGACGGGGACAAGGCACCGATATCGACCTGAATTTCGCAAGCGAATATCAGCTCCGGGCCCATAAATACACCGAATCGCTCTTCGGCAGCGACCACGTGTTCAAGGCCGGTACCATCTCCACCGTGGCCGACAAGACCGCGTTCGGTTATGTCAAAAAATACGCCGAGGAGCGCGGATTGGTCCTGAACAACGCCGAAATCAACCGCTTGACGGTCGGCTGTACCGGCATCAAACGAACGACCGGGCAGCATCCGGGCGGCATGGTCGTCGTACCGAACGATTACGAGGCCGAGGATTTCTGCCCGGTCCAGCACCCGGCGGACGACGTCAATTCGGACATCATCACCACCCACTTCGACTTCCATTCCATCCATGACACCATCCTCAAGTTAGACAACCTCGGGCATGTCATCCCGACTATCTACAAATACCTTGAGGAGTACACCGGGATCCCGGTCACCGAGGTCAATATGTCCGACCCGGAGGTATACAAGCTCTTTACGTCTCCCGAACCTCTTGGTGTGACGGCGGAGCAGATCGAGTGCGAAAACGGCACCCTTGCCATCCCTGGAGATGGGCACCCCCTTTGTCCGGCAGATGCTGCTCGAGTGCAAGCCGAAAACCTTTGCCGACCTGCTGCAGATTTCGGGCCTGTCCCATGGTACCGATGTGTGGCTCGGCAACGCCCAGGAACTGATCCGCAGCGGCACCTGCACCATCTCCAACGTCATCCGGTACGCGGGACAGCATCATGACTTATCTCATGCATAAGGGCCTGCCGCCGAAAATGGCGTTTAAAATCATGGAAATCGTCCGGAAGGGCAACGCGAAAAAGCTGCTGACCGAGGAGCATTTCGCCGCCATGAAGGAGCACGGCGTGCCCGACTGGTACAAGGACTCCTGCATGAAGATCAAGTACATGTTCCCCAAGGCCCATGCCGCCGCCTACATCATCGCGGCGCTGCGGGTGGCTTGGTACAAAGTGCATCGGCCCGCGGCCTATTATGCCGCGTATTTCACCGGCCGGGGCGAGGATTTCGACGCCGAACCGGTCTCCAAGGGGGAAAAAGCGGGGTCAAGCTGCTCATGGACAACCTGCGCGCCAAGGGTAAGGAGGCCACCGCCAAGGAACAGTCCCAGGCGGAAACGCTGCATGTCATCTATGAATCCATGCAGCGCGGCATCGAATACCTGCCGGTGGATCTCTACAAATCCCATTCCTACAAATTCGTGTTGGAGGACGGGAAGATCCGGCTGCCGTTCAGCGCCGTCAAGGGCCTTGGCGGGGCGGCGGCACAGTCGCTCATGGAGGCCAGGGAGGCCGGCCCCTATATTTCCTGCGACGAGTTGCAGAACCGTTCCGGCATCACCAAGGCGGTGGTGGAATCGCTCCGCCTGCTCGGGGTGCTGGACGCCCTGCCCGCGACCAGTCAAATGAATCTGTTTGAGATGTAAGAATGAGGGGAGATCGGCTGTGCTTTTGCCTATTTATGGCCTATCCTGTTGATCATTGCGTCCAACGTCTGTTACAACATCGCGGCCAAGTCCACCCCGGGCGGGGTGAATCCGTTCGCCTCCCTTCTGGTGACCTACCTGGTGTCGGCCCTGGCCACCGGCGTCATGTTCGCGGTGTCGTCGGTGGGGAAGGACGGGATCCTCGTTCAGTTCCGGCAGATCAACTGGAGCAGCGTCGCGCTCGGACTCAGCCTGGTCGGGCTGGAATTCGGCTACATCATGGCTTATCGGGCCGGCTGGCAGGTCAGCGTGGGTTCCCTTGTGGCGAATATCGCGCTCGCGGTCATCCTGGTATTCGTCGGGGCGTTGTTTTATCAGGAGAAAATCACCGGTTTTCAGGCGGTCGGGATCCTGCTTTGCCTGGCCGGCCTGGTCTTTCTCAATATCCGGCCGCGTTCCGCTTCTTGACAGATTAAGTTTATCGTGATATCCTAGTATCACATTAGTGAAGTAAAGTATATATGGGTTTTCTCCCGCGAAAGGGTTGAGCTTGTCATGAGACAGAATATCCGCATCACCCCCGAAGGGACCAGGACCTGCTCTTTTGAAGAATGCCTGGCACGCAGGGAGGCCGAGAGTCTGCTTGCCGATCTCTTCGTCTGTCACGGCTTTTCCGAGGTCATGACGCCCGGGCTGGAATTTTTTTGACGTTTTCCAGGCCGGCCATCCGGCCATCCCGGCTGAGAGCATGTATAAAGCTGACCGATTCCAAAGGCCGGCTTCTCGTCATGCGGCCGGACTCGACCCTCCCCATCGCCCGCCTGACCGCCACCCGGCTGCGGCAGGCGGCCCTCCCCCATCCGCTTATATTACGCGCAGGACGTGTATCATCTCAACCACAGCCTGTCGGGGCGGAACGACCAGGAGTTCCAGGCGGGGGGTCGAGCTGATCGGAACGGGGCGGCCAGCGGGCGGACCTGGAGATCCTTTCCCTGGCGGCGGATGTCCTGCGTCTGCCCTGCATCGGGGGCGATTTCCGTCTGGAGATCGGCCATATCGGATTCTTCCAATCCCTGGTGGAGGAGCTGGAGGTGGGGGAGGAGGTCCGGGATGAGATCCGCCCCTCATTGAGACCAAGAATTATGCCGCTCTTTCGGATCTGCTGGACAGCCTGCCCAAAAGCGGGGCCGCCGAGGCGCTGCGCGCCTGCCCCCGCCTGTTCGGCGGCGAAGAGATCCTCCGCGAGGCCGGGCCCCTTTGCCACAAAGAGCAAAGCCGGGCGGCGCTCGGGCATCTGGCCTGGCTCTACCGCTCCTGCAGGCGCTCGGGCTGGGGGATCAGGTCATGATCGATCTGGGCCTCGTCCATCGCAACGAATACTACACCGGCGTCATTTTCCGCGGATATATGGAGGGCAGCGGGGACACTGTCGTGTCGGGTGGACGTTACGACACCCTGCTGCAGCAGTTCGGTTCGCCGCTCCCCGCGACCGGGTTCGGGGTCAATGTCGACGCGGTCATCAAGGGTATGCTGGACAAGGGACAGGTCGAACCGCCCATGCTGCCCGGGCTTTGGTTTTTGCGGAGGACGGCTGTGAAGCCGCGGCGCTGGACAAGGTGCGTACCCTCACCGAAGGGGGGATCCTGACGGAGTTCAGTCTGCAGGAAACCCGCGGAGAGGCGCTCCGTTACGCGCGGGAACGGGGAATTCCGCTGGTATACGTCGTGTCGGCCGGCGGCGAGGACCGTGTCGAGGTCTGATCGAAAAGGAGATTGGGATATGAGACCGATACGCATGGCATTGACCAAGGGGCGTCTGGAAAAGGATACGGTGGCGCTGTTCGACCGTATGGGCTTCGACACGCGCGCCGTCAAGGAGAAAGGCCGGCGCCTGATCCTGCCGGTCGGTGAGCATCTGGAAGTGGTACTGGCCAAGGCCGCGGACGTCATCACCTATGTGGAGCACGGCGTCTGTGACCTCGGCGTGGTCGGGAAGGATACCATCGCCGAATACGGCGGCAGCTTTTATGAGGTTCTGGATCTCGGCTTCGGCCGCTGCCGGTTCGCTCTCGCGGCCCCCGAAGGGAACGCCGTTTTTCGACGGCTACCACGTCAAGACAGTCGCCTCCAAATACCCGAACGTCGCCCGCGCGTATTTTGGCCGGAAAGGGCTGGACGTCCGGATCATCAAGATCGAAGGCTCGGTCGAGCTGGCGCCGCTGCTCGGGCTGGCGGACGGCATTGTGGATATCGTGGAAACGGGATCCACCCTGCGGGAAAACGGGCTGGAGGTGGTGGAGGACGTGATGCCGATTTCCGCCCGTCTGATCGTGAATATGGCCTGCATGAAGCTGCGCAAGGCCGAAACCGAGGATTTGATCGCCCGGATGGTGTCAGCCCCAGGTAACACGGAATAAATTACGCCTGACGGCTCTATAGAGAGACTATAAATTTGAAAGATCGGCATCCGCCTTTCTTTCAAACGGGTTTTGTGCTTTTCCCGTTCATAACGGACATGTTGGCCGCGCCAAAAAGGCACAATTCCCCCAGCCCGTGGAAAGGAATGAGCATGAATATGATAATGCCACTGGTGAAAGCGGATGGGAAAGCCGAATACGCCCTTCTCGAACAGCTGACCTCGCGCAGCGGGAGGTGGACCGCAAAGTGACCGCCGCTGTCTCGGCGATTCTCGACGGCGTCCGTTCCCGGGGGATGACGCCCTGCTTGAGTATACGCGGCAGTTTGACGGGGTGGATCCGGTTCTGGAACCCGTCGGGCGGGACCAGCTCGGGGAGCTGGCGGCCGCCTGTGACCCCGGCGTCTATGCCGCGCTCGAACGCGCGGCGGCCAACATCGCGGACTTCCACCGCCGCCAGCTTCAGCAGAGCTGGCTGGATACCCGGAAAGACGGCACCATCGTCGGGCAGCGGGTTCGTGGCCTTGCCCGGGTGGGGATCTATGTGCCCCGGAGGCACGGCCGCTTATCCTTCGTCGGTCCTGATGAACGCTATCCCGGCCCGCATCGCGGGGGTGGAAGAGATCATCATGGTTACGCCGCCCCCGAAAAACGGCGGTTTCAATCCCGATGTCATGGCGGCGGCCTATATCGCGGGGGTGGATGCGGTCTATCTCGTCGGCGGTGCCCAGGCCGTCGCGGCCCCTGGCTTACGGCACCGCCTCGGTTCCGCGGGTGGACAAGATCGTCGGTCCCGGCAATATTTACGTGGCGACCGCGAAACGGTTTGGTCTACGGGCAGGTGGACATCGATATGGTGGCGGGACCGAGTGAAATCCTCGTCCTCGCGGACGCGTCCGCCGATCCACGGTACCTGGCGGCCGACCTGATGTCCCAGGCGGAGCACGACGCACTCGCGTCGTCCATTCTGCTCACCGATTCGGCGGAGATTGCCGAGCGCACCCTCGCCGAACTGGAAAAGCAGGTGCAGGCGCTGCCGCGCCAGGAGATCATCCGCCGTTCGCTGGCCGATTACGGCGCCGTCATCGTCTGCCGCGATATGGAGGAGGCGGTGGCGTTTGCCAACCGTCTGGCGCCCGAACACCTCGAGGTGATGTGCAGCGATCCGATGAGCTATATCGGCCGCTTGGACAATGCCGGTTCGGTATTTCTCGGGAAATACTCGCCCGAGCCTCTGGGGGACTACTATGCGGGGCCCAACCATGTCCTGCCCACCAGCGGCACGGCGCGCTTTTTCTCCCCTGTCGGTGGACAGCTTTATCAAGAAGTCGAGCTTCATCTGTTATAATCGTGCCGCTCTGGAAGCGGCACGGAACGATATCCTATCCATGGCCCGTGCCGAGGGGCTGGACGCCCACGCCCACGCCGTCGCTGTCCGGTTTGAGCGGGAACAGGCCTGATAAAGGGAGTGTTGTTTTTATGTATACGCTGTGTGACAAGGCGGTCTCCCTGACGCCGTACGATCCCTCCGAAGGGCGCTACCGGGTACGGATGGACGCCAACGAATCCTTCCTGCTGCCCACCGAACGGGACCGGGTCAGGATGGCGCAGGCGGCGGCCGATACCGCGCTCAACCGGTATCCCGACCCGCTGGCTGCAGAGGTCTGCGCCTCCTTCGCACGGGCCTATGGAATCCGTCCGGAACTGGTCACGGCCGGCAATGGGTCGGATGAGCTGATTTCGATTATTCTGTCGGTCTTTTTTGACAAAAGGTGAAAAGGTATTAACCTTGTCGCCTGATTTTTCCATGTATCGGTTCTATACCGCCATCACCGAGACCCCCTGCGTCACTCTGGAAAAGGACGAAAGCCTGTGCGTCCCGGTCGACCGGGTGCTGGATACGCTGGAGAAGGAGAACATCCGGCTCTTGATCTTCTCAATCCCTGCAATCCCACCTCGGTGGGCCTTGGACGGGAGGAGGTGCGCCGGATCCTCAGCGGAACCGACGCGCTGGTCGTGCTGGACGAGGCGTATATGGATTTTTGGGATCAGTCCCTGCTCGGTGAAGTGGAGGAACACGACAATCTCATCATCCTGCGAACCTGTTCCAAGATGTTGGGGATGGCCGCCCTGCGCCTTGGTTTCGCCGTGGCCAATTCCCGTCTGACAGGGGTGCTACGGGCGGCGAGAGTCCCCTTATAACGTCAACGCGGTCACCCAGGCGATGGCAAACGTGGTACTCGCTAACCTCGTCTATCAGGATGTCTACCGTGAACTTCTCATCGCGTCCCGGGACGGGCTGCTTGGCGGGTTCCGGGGGCTGGAAGAGGACGGACTGGTCGAACGGGTTTACGACAGCCGCACCAATTTTGTCTATGTGCGGCTGAAGGACGCGGGTCGGATGTATGCGCTGCTTTGCGACCGCGGGATTCTGGTACGGCGGTTCGGCGACCGTCACCTGCGCGTCACCGCCGCCACCCAGGCGGAAAACGAAGAGCTGCTGGCGGTGATGCGGTTCCTGCTCACCCATCAAGAAATCCAGTAAAAAGCAAATATGCTTTTACATGACAGGAAGGGACGATTATGCGGATCGGAACCTATAGCAGAAGTACAAAAGGAGACCACGATTTCGGCTGCACTGAACCTGGACGGCGGAGCGGTGGAAATCTCGACTGGCATTGGGTTTTTCGACCACATGCTGGAGGCCTTGGCCGTGCACGCGGGATTCGGGCTGACCCTGAAAGCCGAAGGAGACCTGAGGGTGGACGGACACCACACCGTCGAGGACACCGGCATCGTGCTGGGCAAGGCTTTGGCGGAGGCACTCGGGGACAAGGGCGGTATCCGGCGGTATGGTACCTTTTTTCGTCCCTATGGACGAGTCGCTCGCCATGGCCTCGCTGGATGTCGGCGGCCGCCCGTTTTTGGTTTTCGACGCCCGTTTTCCGGAGGAGCGGATTGGGGATTACGATTCCTGCCTGACCGTCGAGTTTTTCCGGGCGCTGGCGTTTCATGCCGGCATCACCTTGCATCTCAAGGTGCTGTATGGGCAGAATTCCCACCATATCGCCGAAGCGCTCTTCAAGGCGGCCGCCCATGCGCTGAAAGAGGCCGTAACGCCTGCCGAGGGGATACTCTCGACCAAAGGCGCCCTGGACTGACCGGCCACAAACCAGAATAAAGGGAGAGAACCCATGATCATTCTACCGGCTATCGACATCCAGAACCGCCAGTGCGTCCGCCTCGTCAAGGGGGGATTTCGGCACGGCGCACACCGTGGCCGATGATCCGCTGGAAACCGCCGCTGCTTTCCGCCGGGCGGGTGCGGAGTGGATCCATATGGTGGATCTGGACGGCGCTCGGACGGGCAACCGGGTCAACGCCGACATTTTCTTTGCCGTTGCCGCCCAGAGCGGGCTGAAAGTGGAGCTCGGAGGCGGGATCCGCGACATGGAGACGCTCGAGGATTATCTGTCGGGAGGGGATTTCCCGCTGTATCCTGGGTTCCGCCGCCCTCAAAAATCCGGATTTTGTCCGTCAAGCGGTTTCGCTTTACGGGGATCGCATCGCCGTCGGAATCGATGCGGTGGGCGGACGGGTGGCTGCTGAGGGCTGGCTGGAGGTCTCACAGGTCTCCTACCTGGAACTCGCCCGCCGGATGGAAGACATCGGCGTTCGAACCCTCATCTTTACCGATATCTCCAAGGACGGAACCCTGTCCGGGCCGAACCTGGAACAGCTGGAAGAGCTCGACGGGGCGGTCTCCTGCAGCGTCATCGCCTCTGGCGGTATCCGGGAACTCCGGGATATCGAACGTCTGCGGGACCGTCGCCTGTACGGCGCGATCTGCGGCAAATCCTTGTACAGCGGGACGCTGGACCTCGCCGACGCTATCGCGGCGGCGGCATATCCGTCGGACCGGCTCGGGCTTGAGCGTTTTTTCAAAAAAACGCCGTTGGTTCCGGCTATCGTGCAGGAGGCGGCGACCGGCGAGGTGCTGATGCTCGCCTATATGAACCTGGGTGCCCTCCAGCGCACGGCCGATACCGGCACCACCTGGTTCTGGAGCCGTTCCCGCCGGGAATACTGGAACAAGGGCGCGACCAGCGGCCATGTGCAGCGTGTCGTCTCCATGTCCGGGGACTGTGACGGCGACGCGCTGCTCATTCGGGTGGAGCAGACGGGTGCCGCCTGCCATACCGGGGCGCACAGCTGCTTTTTTGACACGATTTTGGAGGAAAATGACCATGAATGACACGATCCGCACCCTTTACGACACCATTCTCGACCGCCGCGACCATCCTTCCGACAATTCCTACACCCGGTATTTGTTTGACCAGGGGATCGACAAAATACTCAAAAAAGGTGGGGGAGGAAAGCGCGGAGGTCATCATCGCCGCGAAAAACGGCCATCATGAGGACACGGTCGGTGAGATCGCCGACCTGACCTATCACCTTCTGGTCCTGATGGCGGAACAGGGGATCCGGCCGGAAGACGTATCCGGGCTCCTCGAACAGCGCCACGGGAAATCCGGTAATCTCAAAACCATGAAAACGGTGGATAAAAACACCTGAGGGGGAGAGCGCCGATGTACGAACTGATCGAGGCGGGAGCCCGGACCTTTATTTTGATGCCCCGGCCAAGGTGGGAGCCTATCTGCTGCCGGACAACGGCGTCCTGCTCATCGACAGCGGCAGCGACAAGGACGCCGCGAAAAAGATCCTCCGCATCTGCGCTGAAAAGGGCTGGACCGTCTCCGCCATCCTGGCCACCCATTCCCACGCCGACCATATCGGCGGAAACCAGGTCATCCAGAACAAGACGGGCTGCCCGGTATATGCCAGCGAATTCAGGCCGCGGTCGGCCGTTTCCCGATCCTGGTGCCGGTGTCCTTGTACGGCGGGTACCCCGTTAGGGAATTGTGTACCAAGTTCCTGCTGGCGAAAACGAGCGATGTCCGGCCGCTTCCCGATCCCCTGCCCGGCGGCCTGACGGCGATCCCGCTGCCGGGTCACAGCTTCGATATGGTGGGTTTCCGGACCCCGGACGACGTCGTGTTTTTGGGTGACAGCCTGACGGGTGAACAGCTTTTAAAAAAGCATCTGGTGCCGTTCCTGTACGATGTGCGCACCTATCTGGCCACGCTGGATGAGATCGAACGGCTCCCGGCGGCGCTGTATGTGCCGGCCCACGCGGACGCCGTCTCGGGATGTCCGTCCGCTCGTCTCCCTGACCCGTGACAAAACGATGGAACTCCTCGAAGAACTGGCCGATATTTGTGCGTCGCCCCAAACCGGCGAGGGAGATCTTTGAAACTTCTGTTTGACCGGCATGGCATGTCTCTGGATATCCTGCAATACGGCCTGTCCGGTTACACCGTGCGTTCCTTTACCTCGCGTATTTGAAGGAGGAAGGGCGGCTTACGGCGTATTTTCAGGAGAACCGGATGCTTTGGGAAGACGGTTTCATAACGTCGTTTGACAATAGGCCCTGCGGCACTTGGAGTGCCGCAGGCCCGTTTTTCTATCCATTGAAGAATTTGCGGAGGTATATGTCCATAAAAAAGGGGGTCTTGGGCGCCTTTTCGGCTTCGGCCGTTTTCCGTGGGGGCGGCATAAGGATATTTCTTGGATCGCAGACCATGAGCAGGGAAGGGGATGATGGCCATGCACAGGGCACACGCCTCCGCCATATCCGGTAGGGAGGTGATGTCAATGAACGTCAACGACACCTTGCGTGGCATGGAACTCTGTGCCCTGGCCTACAAAGAGGTCCAGCCGCAGTTTCCCGGCATGACGCTGGAGGTCATCGACGACGAAAATGGCGTCCAATGTTATCTCCGCCGGCAGGGCGATACCCTGTTCATCACCTTCCGGGGTTCCAATTCAGCCAAAGACTGGAAGGTGGATCTCACCTTTTCAAAACCTGTATCCCTTATGATATCTGCAACCCCAAAATCCGGGTACATTCCGGGTTCCTAAATGCCTATAAGCGGCCTTCGGTACGAAACCGGATTCACTGTGCAGTCACGTCCGACGTCCGGCATGTACGGGTGGCCGGCCATTCTTACGGCGCGGCCTTGGCCGTCACTCTGCGCCGTCGACCTCGAAGATACCACTATCCCTGTCTGGATTATGAAGTCCTGCTCTTCGGCTGCCCGCGGGTGGGAAACCGCGCTTTCCGGAAATCTTACAACAAACGGGTATTTAAAACCCTGCGGGTCGAAAACGGGAACGACATTGTCACCAAGGTGCCGCCAGCCCTGTGGGGCTTTCGGCATGTGGGGGTGAAAATCCATGTGGGGGCCCCGCGGCTGCCCGGCGTGGTGTCCCTTAACCAGCACCGTCCCCAGTATTACGTTGCCTCCTGTTCCGCCAATTTTTATACCCACAAGGCCTTTTAATGAAAAATTCGATTGACAAACCAGCTTGGCCTAGTATATACTTATTGCCGTAATCACGACGTGTAACGGAGGCGCTCACATGGAGTTGTAGTCATGTTCGTTACGATGATTTACTGCTGTGTGGGTTTTTTGTTTGCCACACGATTACCACTATTTTTTTCAAGGAGGACCCACCATGTACAACGGCACCGTCAAATGGTTCAATGCGGAAAAAAGGATACGGCTTCATCTCCAGCGAAGAGGCCGGCGAGGATGTGTTGTGCACTTCTCCGCCATTCAGGCCGACGGCTACAAGAACCCTCGCCGAGGGCCAGAAGGTCACGTTTGAGACCGAGCCTGATGATCCCAAAAGCACAGCAGCAAACTGCGCGCGAAGAACGTGAACGTCGTCGCGGAATAATCGGCGTCACACCCTGGTCCGCCTCTTTTATGAGGCTGGACTTTTTCTTCTCACCGAGGGCACATCCGAGGCCCACTCCGCGAAAGGGTCAGGAGGGAGGGACTTATCCGGCGAGTTCCCGGAGCTTTTTGGTATACGGCCTCGTAATTGGGATGGTTGCTCACCTCCGGCACCACCTCGGCGTATACCACCGTATCGTTTTCGTCCACCACGAAGACCGCGCGGGCGAGGAGGGCGAGCTCCTCGATATGGTGCCGGTCGCCTTTCCAAAACGGCGTCTCCTTGTAGTCGGACAGGGTTCGGACGGCCTCGATGCCGCCCCCGCCGCACCAGCGGGCCTGGGCGAAAGGCAGGTCGAGGCTGACCGCCACAATCGTCACCCCCGGCAATTCCGCCGCTTTTTCGTTGAACCACCGCACCTCCTGGTCGCAGACACCCGTGTCGAGAGACGGCACGGTCAGGAAGACCCGGATACCGCAAAGGTCGGTATCCCGCACTTCAGTGAGGGCCGTGTCGGTCAGGGTGAAGCCGGGCATCGTGTCTCCCACCCGGAGGGGCAGGGCCCTGGAGGGTCAGAGGGGCTGCCTTTTAAAACAATCATCGGTCATGCCTCCATATATTTAAAATTGGAACCCTCTAGTATGCCCGGATTCCGCCGTTCCATGTGGAGGCTAGCCGCCGGTTTTGCCGAACCGTTTCGGCCCATCGGAACAGGCAGAGCCATTGGACATACCGCATATCGGCCGAGCGGAAATCCCGTGGCAGGCCCGCATCGCGCAGAGCCGCCGTCAGCTGGTTGCGGGTCAGGATCCGACGCAGGGCATCGGCTCCGCCGCCGAAACAGCGTTCACAAAAGGCCGTGTACGCCCGGTGCTGTCCCCCAGGGCAGGTCGGGTGCTTCCCTGCGCTTGAAATGGAAGAGCACCACTTCCACCCCTGGGGCCGGGTGAAAATCTTCCCTTCGGAAATGATAGGCGATATCACAGTCAAACCATGGGGCGAGCAGCAGCGATTTCCGTGTCGTTTCCGGGCGGCCCATATAGCGTTTGGCAGCTCCCTTTTCCATAACCAGCCACGCCTCCCGGGGATGGCTGCCCTGGGTCAGCCGCCGCAGGATGGCAGAGGTGATGGAAAACGGGATGTTGGCAAAAACCACGTAATCGCTTTTGGGGAGGGGCCAGGTGAGAAAGCCTGGTGGTAGAGCCGGACGGGGCCTCCGGCGAAATGTCCGGCACAGCCCGCTCATACAATCGTCCGTCCAGCTCCACGGCCGATACCCGGCCGCATCGCTGCGCGAGCGCGGCCGTGATATGGCCCTTTCCCGGGCCGATCTCCACTACATGGTCGGTTTTGGACAAGGCCGCCTGATCGAGGATCCGTCGGATAACCGCCCGCCCGGTCAAGAAAATTCTGGGATACCCACAGGGCGGGCTTCGCTCCCTCCGCGCATGTTTCCGGGACATGAAAAAGCCACCTCTTTCGCGTTCGACAATGCTTTTGGACGCAAAAAAAGCACGAACGCGAACAGAAACGGCCTGGAATTTTGATGTTCCAGGTCGGCTGTCTTCGTTTTCGTGTGCTTATTTCCGAATCCGCATAATCGAAATCTCCACAGGCGGCTGAGGCCTTTCTCATTCAAGATACTTTCAATATACCGTTTGTGTCGCGGATTGTCAAGCCCGTCTCATCCCTTGCCGATCGCTCCCTTTCGGAATTCTCCGGCGAACCAGACGTCGGAAAGCGCGAATTCCCGCCCCTGGAGGTAGGAAAGGCTGCCTGCCGGGCTGGTAAAAAATCGAATCGCAGCTTATAGGAACAAAGCGCCTGCTTAGTAAAGCCCGTTCCTCTGTTCAGAGCGTTGGTACCATATTTGCCGTCTCCCAGCAGGGATGCCCGATGGAGGCCAGGTGGGCGCGGATCTGATGGGTGCGGCCGGTGAGCAGCTCGACCTCGAGCAACGAGAGGCCGTCCCGCTCCTCAACACCCGGTAATGGGTGGCGATGGTCCGCGCACCCGTGTTGGCTTTTTCAGGATATAGACCCGGTTTTGCTCCTCGTTTTTTTCGAGGTATCCCTCAAGCGTCGCCTCCCGCGGCTCCGGCAGGCCATGGACGATGCACAGATAATACTTGTGGTTTCCCGGTTCCGCAGCTTGTCGTTGAGGATCCGCAGGGCCTCCCGTTTTTAGCCGCGATGACGATCCCGCTGGTGTTTCGGTCGATGCGGTTGACCAGCGCCGGAGCGAACCTGCCCCGTTCCGATCGTATTCCCCTTTTTCATAGAGATACCGCTGCACCCGGCCGATCAAGGTGTCGCCGTATTCCCCGGCATCCGGATGAACGAAAGCCCGCCTTTTTGTCGAGCAGGAGCAGGTTGGCGTCCTCATACACGATATCGAGCCGCCGGGGGCGGAAGTAGGAAATCGTATACCGGCGGGGTTTTCGAGAAATTCGTCCCGGACATAGAGAGTAAGGACATCCCCCCCTCCCGAAGCCGGTCGGAGATCTGGCAGCGGCGGCCGTTGAGCTGATATCGCTTTTGCCGGATGGCTTTATCATCATCGAGACGGGCAGGTTTTGATAGTTTTTTTTGCAAAAACTTGTCCACCCGCTGCCCGGCGTCGTTCGGGCCGATGGTCACGGTCTGCATGGAAGGTCCGCCTTTCGTATGGCCGCCGCTCGTATCTTTCATAGCGCACAGACTACTTCAAAACCATTATCGTTACACTGTTGCTGCAGCATATGGAAATTGTGAGGGGGATGCATCCTGGCGACAAAGGAACGTGCTCTGGAGATTCTCAAGGGAGGCCGGGGTCCTGCTGGAAGGCCATTTTCCTGTCGACGTCGGGCCGGCATTCGGGCCGCTATCTGCAATGCGCC
>VOFI01000190.1_pt1 | contig 23202 bp, 25 predicted proteins | sample 5384131 | NCBI WGS metagenome assembly VOFI01 (sample SAMN12384728, study PRJNA508395) | human gut metagenome | isolation source: healthy gut H | host: Homo sapiens | reverse complement strand
CTTTGCGAACAAGCTGAGTTTGCAGTGATTTTAAATCAATGGTTGACGGATTCGTGAAGTATCTGCCATCTGCGCGTATGGATTTCACCGTTCCGCGATTCACGGTGTCGTGCAGCCGGTGCGCGGCTTCGCGTGACCTTTTACGGTTTGGCTGATTATCGTCCGATTCTGTGAAGTGCAAAGGTGTGTCCTGCGTACAGGGTATCGTATGTGATGCTCAAAATCGCCAGAAACGAAAAAAGCCCTGTGCCGCGTTCGATACGCAGCACAGGGCTAAGGTTGATATAGAGTTGTTGAAATAGGTAGATTTGTTCACAATAGTATGCTATACTTTAAATAAAAATAAAAGGATTTGCTAAATCGTAATATGACAAGGGAGTGTGATTGCGTGAAAAAGTTAATTGCATTAGTTTTAGCATTGGCTTGTGTTTTTGCTTTGGCAAGTTGCGGTAAATCAAATAGTGGGGACTACCCTGCAACTATAATGGTAAATGGTACTAACTACTATTCCACCGATAATGCTGTTCCCGTCGAAGTAGACGAGAGTGTTATTCAATATACTACTTCCTATGCAGAAAACGGCATACCGCAAAAAGATGGCGAAGCCAATTTCAACAAAGATTTAGGAACCCCTTATGCTGTTATTGAGGGTGATAGGGTAGTTGTCCTTATAGACAACGAATGGATAGAGTTCAAAGCAAAGTAAGACTACTTCCAGTTTGCAACCCTCTTTCTGAAAACGCAAAATACCCCGCACCATGCGTCCTGTAAACGCACGGTGCGGGGTGTCCATTCTGTTATGCAGCTTTTGTCAGATACACGATCCCGGCGGCTAAATCCACGCGGTCAACGTCGTATCCTGCGTTGTAAATGGTATTGGAAAGCGGTCTGTCCTGCGCCGGGTACCAGTAGGAAGCATACTTGTACGCCGACTTGCAGAGCGGCTTGCCGGTCAGTTCCTCCACCTTGGAGAACGGCAGCGCAATCGCTTCTTCGCCCTGCGCGGAGAGGTAGTCCCCGATGGGGGCAAAGCTGGAATTACTGGCAACATGAAGCGTTTTCGGGGCTTCCTGCGCGGCTTCCGTTTCTTCCTCCGGCAGCGTCACCTTTCCGATGAAATTGAAGTAAATCTCGATCTGCTGGTCGTACTGATAGCGGTTGATCTTCCTGCGCTCGTAGACGATCACCTTGTCGATAAACTCATTGAGCATGGGCGTGGTCAGCTCGGTAAAGTCCGTATAGCGGTCTACCAGCTCCATGAAGCGGTCAACATTGACGCTTTCTTCCTGCTCCGCGTTCATCTGCTCCATCAGCTCGGCGCTGCGCTGCTCAAGCTGTGCCTGTTCCGCTTCATACTGGGCGGAGAGCTTTGCGTGCCGCTTCTCCGGCAAACGTCCGAGGGCGTAATCCTCATAGAGCTTTTGCAGCAGCGTGTCCAACTCGTTTGTGCGGCGCATGATGCGGTCAAGCTCCGTCCTGCCGCTTTGCAGACTGCGCTTTCTCGCGTCGGAAGTGGTCTGCATCACAAGCTGCTCAAAATCCTCCTTGTTGGCTCTGGCGTAGGTCGCTACATTCCGCAGCGCGTCCAGAATCAGGTCACGGACGATCTCGGTACGGATAAAGTGAATGGTGCAGGAGGTCGTTTTCTTGCGATAGGAAGCGCAAACATAGTTGTCCTTCGGGGTCTTGTGGTATGCGTCCCCGTCGCTGCGCTCGTTATACATCTTCGCGCCGCATTCGCCGCAGTAGAGCAGCCCCGTCAGCGGATTCGGCTCTCTATTACGGTCGCCGCGCCGGATCGTCCTGCGCAGCTTCTGTGCGGTTTCCCACGTAGTCTTGTCAATGATGGCTTCGTGGGTGTTCTCAAAGATTTTCCAGTCCTCTTTGGGAGCCTGCTTGCGGTGCTTGTCCCGGTAGCAGGTCTTGAAGGTTTTGAAATTGACGGTATGCCCCATGTACTCCACACGGGCGAGAATGTAGCTCACCGTCGTACCCCACCAGCGGTAGGGATCTTCAAACTTGTTGTTTCTGCGGTTTCCTACACCCTTTGCGGCAAGGTGCGGCAAGGTAGGCAGACGGGCAAAGCACCTTTTCCTCGGACAGAATATCCGCGATCTGATACACGCCCTTGCCGTCAATGACCATACAGAAGATACGCCGCACAACAGCGGCAGCTTCCTCGTCAATGATCCAGCGCTGCTTGTTCTCCGGGTCTTTCAGATACCCGTAGATGGGGTGGTTGCCGGTGTGTTCGCCCTTGTTGCCCTTCGCCCGATAGACGGCGCTGACCTTCTTGGAGGTATCACGAGCGTAAAAATCGTTCATGATGTTCAAAAAGGGAGCGAAATCATTCTCGGACTGATTGGCGCTGTCCACGCCGTTGTTGACGGCAATGAAGCGAACGCCGTTCTGCGGGAAGGTGACCTCCGTATAGAAGCCCACACGGAGGTAATCACGACCCACCCGGCTGAGATCTTTTACAAGGACAATGCCAACCTTACCGGCTTCAATGTCGGCAATCAGGCGTTTCCAGTCCGGACGCTCAAAATTCGTGCCGCTCCAACCGTCGTCAGAATATACCGATACATTCGGAAAATTCCGTTCACGGGCATAGCGTGTGAGCATATCCTTCTGATGAATGATGGAATTACTGTCCCCGGCAAGATCATCGTCGCGGCTCAGGCGGCAATAGATGGCGGTGATTTTTTCTTGTGACTGTCTGTTGTTCATAACGATACCTCTTTCAGACAGCCAGCTCATTTGTGGCAATTACAGTATAGCTGATTTTCCTGCCGCAGTAAAGCGGACAATGTAAACTTTTCCGGGTTTTCATCGTAATTCCTCGCTTTCTCAACCTTCGCAGCCCATTTTGATCAGCCGCTTGATTTTATCGTTCATGTCCTCCTTGCCATTTTCTTTGAAATGCAGCGTCACGCGGTAGGTGGTGTTGCCCACCCTGCGGGTCATCCTTCCGGCAGAGGAAGGAGCGGCGGGCGCGGGACGGCACACGGTTTCTTTTGCGGTCGCGGTGGCGGTATTGTTCATAGGCACTCCTTCTCCTTCATCATCGTTTTCAGCTTATCCAGCTTACTTTGTGCGGTCTGTTTGCGGAAGTTCGTCCCGGTGAACAGGATCGGGGCGCACATTTCCAGCAGCCGGTCATAAATACGGGCGTGGGGCGTGTCCTGCGGATGCTGCAACTCGTCAAGGCTCAGATTGGTGGTAACGATCAGGGGCTTGCCGCTGCGGTAGCGGCTGTCTATCACGCTATAGACCTGTTCCAGAGCGTATTCCGTGCCGCGCTCCATACCGAAATCGTCCAGAATCAGCAGCGGATAGCGGCACAGGCAGGCGATGTATTGGTTTCTGCCCTCAAAGCTGCCAGACAGGTCATTGAGAACGGCGGCAAAGTTCGTCATGCGGACGGGGATTTCTTTTTCCATCAGGGCGTTGGCGATACAGGCGGCGAAAAAACTCTTGCCCGTCCCGACGCTGCCCCAGAGCAGATAGCCGATATTATCAAGGAGCATCTCGTCAAAATGATCGGCGTAAAACCTCGCGTGCTTCATCTGCGGATTTGCGCCGTTGTCCTGTGCGAAGCACCATTCCCGCAGCTTCGGCGTGTCAAAGCAGTACTTTTTCAGCTCCTTTACGGTGTCCTCATGCTTGCGCTTCCGGTCAGCCATCCGCTTTTCATCAATACGTTTCTGCTGACAGGCGCAGTTTGTGGGATGCCGGTCGCGTCCGAACAGGGCGGCGTGACCATCTTCAAAATAGGCTTCCTTCGGCGTATGGCACTTGCCGCAGTACAGCAAGCCGTCCTCGCCGGTGTAATCGCCCTCGTCGGGTCTGACTTCCATCACTTTGGAAACAATATCGGTAAAATCGTTCATAAACTTTCTCCCTCCTTGCAGGTGTAGTCGGGGATGCCCTGTTTTGGGACACCCTTTGTTTTAGCGTTCTCTGCCCACCGTCTGATGGTGGCAGCGTGATTCTGATAGCTTCTGCCCGTGGATTCCATGTAGGAGGACAGCTCGGAAATGAGCCTGTCCAGCCTGTCGGGAAAATCCCGCAGCGAGGAAGGCTTTCTGTCTGTCACTTGGAAAGTTTTCTGTCCGTCTGGCGGCAGCTTCACATAGATGCGGTTCGGCTTGGAAAAGCCGCTCCTGCGCCGCTCGATCAGCCCCGCGTCCTCCAACTCGGAAAGCGCGGTTTTCACGGTCATAGAGCTTCTGTCCAGCGCGGCGGCGATTTTCTCAATGGGGAACACAAGATAGATCCTGCCGCTCTCGTCCAGCCAGCCGTTTGCCTGTGAGAGCGTCGCCCGGTCAAGCAGCAGCGCGTACAGCAGCTTCGCCGTCTGGGTCAGGTCTGCTTGCAGCAGGAAGCGGGGATATGGCAGATACGGCGGCAGCCGGGTATCCGCTCTCATGTACTCGGTGATGGAATGTCACCTCCTTCGCGGAAATTAGGGGTATCACGAATCGTGACAGCCCTCAGTCGGGCGGTTTCCAGCGTTTTGACCAGTAATGCGGGCAAAGAACAACGATTGCCCGGAAGCTCTGCTTACAGCCGTGGATGCAGCCACGGCAAAGGAGATTGTAGGAAATGCGGTTTCGGTGGTCGAGGAAAAACGACCATTCCAGCCGCCGCTGTTTGCTCATTCTTGGCACTTTTACGCTCCTGTCTGTCGCCAAAGCGTCACGCTCCGGCAGACGGTCAAATTGTAAATATCGGTATCATTTTCGGGCTTTTTCTGCCCTGTACGCTCCGTTTGGGGAACGGGCGGTATTGCGGTATGGGTAAGTCCCTTCGGAGCGTTCTGGCGCTTTTGGGGCGGGATGTTTGCCCCGGAAAAACGTGCTAACGCAGCTTAGCTCGTCATGCTCTGAATGACCCTCACTACAAATGAGTGTCATTACCGCTCCGGTACGTTCCGTTCCCGTCATAGAAAGTTATCGGACGGTTCACAAAATATTTCGCACGAACTGGTTGCATATTTCGCCCGATTCGGATATAATAAAGGTGAACCAAATCACGAAGGGAGGAACCAGATCATGTCGATTACTGCGACGGAACTGAAAAGCAATCTCGGAAAGTATCTTCTGCTTGCAGCGACGGAGGACATTTTCATCACCCGCAACGGCAAGGTTGTCGCCAAACTCTCCAACCCCCATCAGGACAGAGTGGACATTGCCAAGTCCCTGTTCGGGATTCTTCCGGCTGATGTGACATTGGAGGAAGCGAAGGAAGAAAGGCTGAACCGGATATGAGAGCTGTCATTGATACCTGCGTCATTGTGGACGCGCTGCAAAGCCGCGAACCGTTCTGCAAGGATGCGCAGTCGATTTTCCTGCTCTGCGCCAACCGGCAGTTTGTTTGCGCTTCGGAAGCTGCTTGGGTGCGCCCAGCTTGTCAAGCTGGCGCTTGGCAGCGTCGTTGATGATAAAATCCGCTTCATGCGCGGCGTAGAACTTCTGCTTGTCCTTTTCCTTGCGGATCGCACGATACTCCTTGATAACGGGATAGGTCTTGCGGTAATTGTCCATCGCTTCCAGCATTGCCCTTTTGTCTGTCACTTTGGAAGCGGCAGCGTCATAGCGGCTGCGTGCTTCCCGCGTTTCCGCACCGGCAGCGTCCACGGCGGCGCTCAGCTTATCCGGGGATAGAAGGTCATGCTCCTGCAAGTATAGGAAGGTTTTCGACCATGCCTTGAGGTTGTGCATCGTTGCCCAGCGGTCATAGCCGATGCCCTTGCCCTCGGTGCGTTTTGCTTCACGGTCAACCATGCGCCCAATGGAGGGCGTTTGCGGTGCGCTCTGCTTCGGAGTGTGCCTGTCGGAAGCACCCTCGTTTGAAGATAGGGTGCGGTCAAGCGGAACACCATCATTTGAATCGAGGGTATTCTCAGAACGCAGGGCATTTTGCTCCAAAGCGGCAAGCACAGCGGCTTTGTCAAAGCTGTCGCCCAGCTTCCGCGCCGTGATGGGCTTTGTGCGGTCGGGGGTGAGATAAGAAAACCGTCCTCGGCTCTCCTTGACGGTCACGCCGTATTGCAGGAGCTTCCGCGCAAAATCCTCGACGGTGAACGATTCGTTCAGCGTTTTTCGGATGATCTGACGCAGCTTTTCCTTGTCGGTTTCAAAGCGTGTCGGCTTGGTGGGCTTACCCTCTGCGGCAAGGGCGGCGTTTTCCTGATCCAGCGCAGCCTGTCCCTTTTTCTTCGCCCAATACTCGCGCTCGGTGACACGGTTTGCGCTGCCGTTCAGAAGATCGATCTGATAAAGACCGGCTTCGTGGCACAGCTCCATGACCTCGGACTTGAAATATTCCATCGCCGCGTCGGTGCAGCGGTGCTTGCATCCGGCTTTTGTGTCCGCTGGTCTGTCCATGTAAGGCAGCAGCGGCACATTTTCGATCCGCAGACTATTGATGACGATATGCACATGGATGTTGCCGGACTGGTTATGCCCGTCCGGGTGGGTGCAGATGATCGTCTGATGACCGGGAAACTGCTCCCGGCAAAACCTTTCGCCAAGCTCCTGCGCCTTGTCCACGGTCAGCCCGTTGTCCGGGCCGTCCCGTGGGTCAAAGCTGATGATGTAATGGTGGCTTTTGACATCCTCGCGCTTCTGATTCTTGCCATAGCGGAGATTGGATCGCATACAGGCAACCGCAAAATCTTCTTCGCCGCAGTTTAACGTGGAAATGCGGTAATCCTCTCTCGGCACAAGCCGCCCGTCCGCATCCAGCGTGGGCTTCATGGTGAACTCGTCGTGTGCAAAGGTCAGGTATTTTTCAGCGTCGCCGTAGTTGGCGTTTTTAGAGCTGATATGTTTGAACGTTGCCAACGGCTTCACCTACCTTTTCCAGAACCTCAAACTTCAAAGCGGCGAGATCGGAAGCCGCCGCCCGCACCTCTGCTGCAAGCTGGGGATAGGGATTGTGCCAGTCGTTCAGCGTCCGGGCGATCTGATTGAGGTTGTTTCCGATCCTGCCGTATTCGGCGGTCAGCTTCCCAAGCGCGGCAAGCAGCTCGTCGTTGACCGGGGAAACCGTGACAACGGGACGGATGCTTGCGCCCTGAATGGCTCTGCGGATAAACTCGGACTGACTGATGCCGTAGGGCGCAAGGCGTGCGGCAAAGTCCGCGTATTCTTCCTCGGTCATGCGGGTCTTGACAACACGGCTGCGGTGCGGCGTGTCGTACCTTTTGCGGGGCATGGGCTTCAACTCCTTTCACTTATCATCTTTTTTAGGGCGTTTTTGCACCCTATTACCGGTTCAAACTCACAAGGGTTTTCCAAAACGGAAAGCCCTTTGCTTTATAACTTCTGCCTTTTCAGATTGCCTGACGTTCTCGGCACTCGCTTCACGCCCGCAATTAACTCATGCGGCCTTTCATTTCATCGGATGGTCTGCGACGGTTGTTATCACGCTCGGACGATCCCGGATGGGGAGTAGCTACCCTCTGCTGTTATCGCCCACCGGGAACGACCCGGCTTTCCCGAAGCTGATGTTGATCGCTCACTCCCGTGCGGGAGGTCTTGGCGCGTCCTTCGGCTCGGCTATCACAGAGAGCTTGTTGCCTGAAAAAGCTATTCACTTGTCAAGGAACACCGTCCCGCCGGGGTCAAACTGTTACCGGCTCCGGCACGGGAAGGGCTTTCCGGTTTGGAAGCCCCTCTCAACATACAACGGACATTTTTTCTCGAAAACTTGGTACTGCCGGAGAAAAAATTTCTGAAAACCTCTCCACCTTACTAAGTGAATCAGCTCCCGTTTTTGTCCCAATGCTTTGCCCTTTCACTTTACAACGGACAATTATTTTGCGAATTAGGGGGGTGCAGCTTCAGGAAAATTTCCCTTTCTACTTTTCAACGGACAGAAATCTGCCGTTTGTTGAGTATGCCGGTGAGAAAAATTTTTCTGCGGGAGGCGGTTTCAGCTCAGGTGATTTTCAAAACCTTGCGCAGCGATAGAGCTTGCAAAGCTCTGTCGCTGGGCGAGGTTGCCGCAGCCGTCAGGCTGCGTATAGCAGGGTTTGGGGAAGGCACTCCCCAACAAGATTCCGATGGGGCAGAATGAGCGAAATGCGAAATCTGGCACCTTGGTAGAATCTTGCTCTCTGCTGCTCCTAACCTCCCTTCACTTTACAACGGACATTTTTTCGGCAAAAAGCAGGGTGCGTATTTGTAAATATTCTGCGAACGAGCAGTTATCGCCCGCCGTTCGTCGCTGCAACTTTTTCTGTTTTTATGGTATCGCAGGAGCGGCAGGATTACGACGTACCAATGGGAACATCGGTAACACCATTGGGAACATTGACCGCTGAGATTTTCTTTTTCTCTACCCTTACTGCAATCGCAAAAACGCTTTTTGGCAAAGTTTCAGATAGTATTTTGATAAGAGACGACCTAAAATAAAGAAGCAAGCCGAAAAATCAGCTTGCTTCCTTTACGGCGCGGTGGTCACCTGCGCATTCACAAAATTGTTACAACTTATTTTTGAATAATAGGTTGTCTCTGCCCTAAATTCGTGGTACACTTATTATGCAGATGGACTATCTGTCTGACATACTATGATTAGGAGGTAACGCCATGTATCGTTTTCATGATGCACAGTCCGGTTTTATTCGAATGCGGCAGTGGTGCGTCCCCCAGTTATGGAGAGGTCGTATTAAAATTGTTTCCGTTAGCGCATAAGCTGGACTGTTGATTGTCGGCTTATGCGCTTTTTTGAAATTCCTAGTTAGGGTGTGATAAGATGAAGAAAAAAATTGTGCCTGTTGGTTTCTTTGTTTTGATCGTGGTTCTCGGTGCCTTGATTCTTTTTGTAACCAATAAACACAGTGGGACTTCAGCTATACCTTTTGTAAAAGTAAACGACGTGATATATGTTTACGACTCCACAGGATACAAAGTTGAAGAACTGCCAGAGACATACTCGGTTATAGGAGAGGTTATAGGCAATACTGCGTCTGCTTCTAAAGCTCAAAACGGTTATGCTTCTGGATTAAAGGTTGGTGAAAAAATATACCAAACTTCTGTGAAAACTGATGAAGTATTTGTATATACAAGCCTTTTTTCCGGAGATGGAACGTATCGATATGTTAAGTTTACTTCTGAATAGAACAAGTATAGGAGCCTATATTGCTGTATACTTCTTCAAGTGCTGGAACGGCACATGCTCAGGTTGTTGTAGGCTTCTGGGAATACACCAACGGCGGAAAATATGTGAAAATACTATCTGGTTGGACAAGCTATCCCACCTTTTTGAAGTTCAAGCCGAGTTCTCTTAATAATTTTAACGGATACTGCGTTGCTATCTCCGATTAAGCTCTGAGTAATTCACATAACCTTCGGCGGACAAACAGATATGTTTGTCCGCCTTGACTGTTTAACGAAAGTTTTCAGTAGATAGCAATGCAAGACATAATATGAAACTTCCGCACTTTAGTCATTTCATTCTGCCACAAATGAGCTGACCATCGTTGTAATAGCGAGGACTTGAAAGTCCTCGCTATTAGCATACATCGTCGTGCATATTGTTCTTTTCCGTTACCATGCTGATAAGCTCATGAGATTGATAACGCCCCAGATACCAAGCCCGGCTCCAAGTGCTACAACAAGGGTCTGCAAAACGTCTACTGCGCTATTGAAAAATGCCATAAATAAATCCTTTCTGCCGCGTCTGCGGCTGTCCGGCAAGCGGACAAAAGGCGGTCAGCGTATGCCGCCGCATAAAAAAACCGCCCTCTGGTAAAGGCGGCTGTCCCCGCGCTGCGTAAGTTCTGCGGCGCGGCGGTATTCAGTTGTAGGGGGGTGCGGCTCCTGCCGCTGTGTGCTGCGCCGGAAAGTAGGGGCGCGTATCATGTAGCCGATATTGATATATGTGATTGCTTCGATTCCTCCTTTCGGTGTCCCGCTGTGCTGCCGGACGGGGGTCTCCGTTGCAAAACGGCGGTGTTCCGCTTCCTTTTCCCGCCAATACTCCCATAATGCAGCGTCGGCGGCTTCCGCAACATTCATTAAAAACCGTTCAAGCTGCTTTTGTTTTTCCTCTGCGCTACGTTTCCTCATGGTCTGCGTCCTCCTGTAAGTCTGCCGCGTCAATCTCGTAATAGTCAAAAACCTCGTCGGGCTTGACAATGGCGGGGCGGCGTTTAAGGTGCTTTTCCATGTCAAAGGCGTTCTTCGGGTCTGCGTCGGATAGGTACTTGTATTTCGGGTGTTTCGTTATGTCGAATTTGTCCGAAAAGAACGGGCGCACCCCGCGTAGCTGCAAGATACATTTCCCTCCGTCCATGACTGCGATTTCATCTTCCGTCATAAGCTGCTTTCCCAATTTCTGATAGTTCAGCCCATGCGAAAGCTCCCGCCCCCTTGTTTCGGAAGTGTTGAAGCTGTCTATCGTTTCCTTGCCTAAAATCTCCGATATTTCTTTGAGCGTGGTTTTTTCCTTGCCGCCCAAGAAAAGCGTGGTGTCGCAGTTGCCGACTATGGTATCGGCGTTGTCCTTGTAGATTGCCTTTAGCTGTGACTGGCTCTGCAAGATGATTGACGCGGAGATTTCCCGGCTCCGTATGGTTGCGATTAGTTTCTCAAATTTGGGGATTTGCCCGATATTCGCAAATTCATCAAGTAAGCACCGTACATGGACGGGAAGCCGCCCGCCGTATTCATCATCTGCTTTGTCGCACAAGAGGTTGAATAGCTGTGTGTAGAGAATACTCACGACAAAGTTAAAGGTGTCGTCGGTGTCGCTGATAATCACGAAAAGGGCGGTCTTTCTGTCACCTATGGTGTAATCATTTTTTTCTCAAAAGGCAAAAAAAAATAGAACGTATAGTTTATTTCCATACGCTCTATCTCACATTTCATATTAAATTTTGAATTCTACAAATTTTTTATATTTCGTTGTCAATATGTTTTCTACTCTAACGCCCCTTTTACTTTTTTGTGGGAAATGCACCGCTCCTCCCGATTGGCAAGTGCCTTCACCCTGCCTTCTAACAGAAGTTCCCTTCCTTTTTCATTTCTTGTATACACACAGTCATAATTTCCGATATACGGATGCATGCATTTTGCAAAACGTTCCGCATCCTCCTTCTTTTTCGAAAAACAATTTGGAATGGCATAGAAACCATTCAGTCCTTTGTGTCCCTTCTTTTTCACAAGTATGTAACGCTGGTTGTCGATCACATCAAAAAATTCATTGACACACTGTGCGAACAACGCTTTATCCCTGCCGCTTCCACCGGACAGATAAATAATATGGTTATCCGGTCCGTTTGATTCTGTCTCAACTTTACAGTGTGTTTCTTCCAGAAGCTGTTGCTCCTCTAATGCTTTGCGGATTCCATTTCCAAATGCCTTTAATCTTTTTAGCGGACTTCCCAACATGAAAATTTTCGGGAAACGTATCATAATTCCAGCCAGTCCGGCAGCAATGAAGAAGTAACAGGTTCCGGCCAGGATACCATTTTGGGACGCTGCAGCAACAATACCTGCCCCAATTGCCCCGATCAGACACAGAATTCCTGACAGGATCATTGTAAGAATCGCATCCCAGAAAACAACACTTGTGACAAATTTGTCTTTTACTTCTGTCTCATCCACAATATCCATTTTGTCATAGACTGCAAGTGCACTGTTCCAACGTTCTTTTAACGTATCGCGCTGCCCCGACATTTTCAGCATTTGTCTGTTAATCCTGTCAATATTCGTTTTATTAAATGGCGTTTTAATAACTGACAACCGTTTCATTCCATTTTCAATCGTATTTTCTGTATAATGCAGACCGAGAAAATGTTCCATCCTTCGCTCCAGCATACTGTAATCTTCACTGATCTGATTGTCATCTGCCTTTAACACTTCGTTCCACGGTCTTAAACAGACTAAATGCCAGATGTTACTTGTTTTTTCCGGATGTTCTTTCATCACACGGATGGCACGCCCTCTCATCTGGTTGCTTAACATAAATGAGCCTACAAAGCTTGCAAGGATCAGGGAATTGATACAAGGAGAATCCCATCCTTCCCCTAACAGCGATTTTGTACCGATCAGCACCTGCATATAGCCTTTTGAGAAAATATCTGTTACCGCCCCTGTGAGAAAATGTGCATTTCCAACCGCTGTCACTTTAAGATAATCTGTTTCAGAAAGATTTCCGATCCTGCTGAATGTAACTTTTCCGCTCATTCCGATCGCCTGCTCTAATGCTTCTCTTGCCTCTGCCGGAATGATCACAATCGTTCCACAAAGCACCCCAAAACGGATTTGTTCGTTTTTCTTTTCATTGTCACGACGGAGCATCTCAAAAAACGGAAGCACTCCAAGTGAGTTAACATCATATTCTGTATTTCCAATTGCTTTTTCATATTCTTTCCGGATGTAATCTGTCAAAACAAGCAGCCTCAAATCCTGACCGGATGCCTCATATTCATGGAACACAATATCACGGATGCTGTTACATTTTCCAAGGGAATTTGTGAGCATTTTTTCCACTGCCGCACTTTTCGTCATGACGACTTTTTTCTTTTCTATCAGACCGTCGGATTTTAAATCAGCAATTAGCAATTCACGATATGTCTTGTCACACAGGTATGAATCCACATCATCATACAAGAATCCCTGTAACAGACGCTCCATCCATTGCACATTCATGTCCGGTAATTTTTTTGCCCCCAAAAGCCTCTGTAATCTGGACGGAATTGCAATATTTTTGCTCTGTAAATAAATCAACAGTGATGCCAGATATGCCGGATTATCCAGAAGCAGATCATCTGAGAGCTGTCCACTGAACCCCTTATGGCTTCTTACGTACGTAAGGAACTGAGTATCCCGCATGATTTTTTCTGTCATTGCTTTACTGCGTTCTTCAAAACGTCTGACTTCCTTCTCTTCTTCTTTTGTTGGATAGTTGTCTTCCTGTATTCCCTGAAATCTTGTCATGGCACTGTGTAATGCCTGATAGGTTGCAACCGTGATCGCCTTTGGCTGTTTTAAATTCTGTGAAAGATAATCTTCCCCCTGTATGCCCTCACATAAAAAAGCTTCCTCAATCCTTGCGATCCACTGCTCCCGGATCGTAATGGATGGTGCCAAAATCAGTGCTTTTCCGTTCATCCTGCGGATCAGTTCAATTCCCAATGTCGTTTTCCCGGATCCGGGTGCCGCTACAATATGTATTTTTCCATCTGCCATGTACCTGTCTGCGTGTTCCAAAACCCTTGCCTGATACCTTCTCCATGTTCCTTTAAACTCTAAAATACCTTCGTAATTCATAATCATCCATTTTCCTCTGCTTATTCCACTTTTTCTGTGGTCTGTAACTATTATATACAACTGCCAATTTTCTTACAAGAAAGATTCCGTGTCCAATAAGAAGTATGCCTATGTTGGGATATTTAAATCATTCTGCATCCTCAAAGCAAATGAATTTAAATAGAATTTCAGGTGTGCCTGTGATAAAATATTAATAAGTTTAACAACTGAAATTTGACTGTATCATTTTGTTCATCAAATTTATTATTCATAAGGTGTCTATTTTGATCCTAAGAAGAAATGAATTTTAGGTCTTGTATATTCATCAAACTGATCTTCTGTCTCTGTATCAAATGAACAAGACAAACTGATAGGCGCATCCTGATCATAGAAACGGAAACTCTTATAAAATGTCCCATTTAGAAATTCATCTTTAAATTGTTGTGGAATAGCCTGATAAGATAATATCTCAGGATTAGATACGGATACATTTAAATTCTCAAAAGACTTTTGTAATGTCGCAAAATCTTTTTCTGTCTGCATTAAATTCTCTTCTAAACTCTTATTAATATCCACACCTTCTACATATGAGATATTGATGATAGTACCACTATTATTGACTTGAACATGAACATAACAATCAGTAGCACCTGAATCTCTTAAATATCCCATAACAGTATAACTTGATCTACTACGTGATTCATTTGGATTGTCTGCATGTACTCTTACACATACAGGTTCTAATGCCTTTTTTACTATTTCTACTTGTTTTGCAGAAGCTGCAATTCTTTGATCCATTGCCTGCTTTCCTTTTATATATTGAGGTATATAAGTACCGACTACAATAAGTATTGGGATAACTGCAAAGGCAATGAGTTGTTTTTTTATATCAGGAATAGGGATTCTATAAGCATGTGCCATGTTCTCGGCATTACTTCCTGCTTCAGATAACATATCTATAGATGTAGAGACTGTACTTACTGCACCAGCCACCTGCATAGCACTTCCTATATTCTTTGCAGTATCATTATCACTTTCTTTAAGGAATCGACCAACAGCTTGTGACGCCAAAGCAGCAGATACCTCTTTAGAATAATCTGTTTCTGACTGTTTCACATTTAATCTACCTATAAGAGATTTCCATTTCTTACCGTTCATTCCCAAACTTAGGGGCAAGTGCACAGAAACAGAATATAATAACATATATAATGACAAATCCTAATGCAGTAAACATCCCTGTAGGCTGAAAACCTTTGTTTTGGAATACTAAATCATCTATCATCTCTAATGGTACTATTAATGCACATTGTACAAATGAAAAGATGAGTGCAACCACTGCAATCTTTGGATATATACAATATCTTTGAATCATTTTTTTCTCTTTATTGTTAATCATGGATATCACCTCTGTTTCTAGTATAACTTATTTTTGAATGAAAAAAGAGCGATATTTTGCTCTTACTATATTTGTTTCTTAACTAAAAGGAAATTACGAATATTTTGATGTTTAATACCATACTCAAGTTTGATTGTATCATGGTTCATCCTTGACCCGTTAGAGGGCAACGCATTTAATCCGAACAGCTCATTTAAAATAATATTATTCCTTTATAATTCTACAAACTTGAATTTTGTCTGATTACCAATTATCTTGTAATTTATAGCTGCATCAAAAAGAATACCAATACACTCAAGAGTATCGTTACTATTCCCATTATGATAAACATCATGGAAGTAAAACTTTTTGAAATTGGTCTATCAACATAGCACTTTTTAGGATTGTTTGGATTATAATAAACTGTCATCTTACTGTTGATAGGCCACAACTGCTCTGCAAGTTGACGCAAATTTGCAATGGATCCAGTTTTTACATGTAGCCAGCCTTTTTCATCTTCATAGACTTCTGATTTCACCGGTACGGGTACTCCAGATATTTGCGTTGTTTTAATTCCACAAAATATTTTCTTTGTTTTATAACAAGTTCCATTCACAAAGTACTCCACGATTGGATACACCCTTCCATTTCCCGGAAACCCATATTGTTTAACAATACCGTCTGTCTGCTTTGTACACAATTGATTCTGTCTTTTTACAATGATATTGAAAGTAACTCCTAGTAAAACCAATATTACACCAAGACCTCCAACTGTCATCAATTCTAACCATGCAATTTGTATTTCTGTCATAGTTTCATCACCTCAAATTCCAGTTTTCTTGATTCTGCAAACTTGAATTTGTAATTACATTCCATACATATTGGCATTCTTTACAATCACTCTATCTCCTTTTTCTAATTGTTCCTTAGAAACTCCTCTTAACCCAAGTCCAACATGTTCTGTTTTATATCCACAACCATTTGATTTTCGTTCTTTTGTATGTATATCGATGTTAGTAATTATAGTCTCTAATACACCTCCATTTGTTTTATAAACACACGCATTTTCTCCTTCTCTACACATTCCTGTTGATATGTTTCCTGTGACAACTGTTCCAACTCCCATAATTGTAAATACATCATCAATAATCAATTCAAAATCTTCTTTTAAACACGATGGAACATCTAATCTGTTCATATACTCTTTTTCTCGCTCTTTTTTGCTTTTACCAAATAATCCCATAGTGTTTCTCCTTTATAACTTCTAATTTGTTGCTCAAAATCATATCACATTTTCAAACATATCTCAATTCCAATTGTCTCTGCCCCCATCTATTGCATTGCCTTTCGGCTTGCTTCTGTAACCAGCATCCGGTTAATCTTTTCTTGCATGGTTTCCTTTGCATCTTCATTGAAATGATAGCGGACAACATATACTGTCTGCCCGATTTTCTTTGTAAATGTGTTTCCCTCTGTTTTTTTATTCATCATTTTTTCCATAATCATCTATTTCCTTTCTTTCCTGTGCCCGACAGAGAGAGGTTTGCTTCTGTCCCTGCCGGGAGTTTATCGGCACGCTGACAACGCAAGTGTCAACATAGGGTTTGAAACTTTTTCGGGTAGTTATTTCTGTTTTCCAAAATACTATTGAAAAGTTTTTTGAATGTTCTTGTTGACACCTGTTAAAAAGTAGCTGAAACACCGGTAAATACAAAGGATTTTGGTGTCAACAAAAATGTCAACAAGCAGTAAATTTCCGGGTAATCAGTAGCCTTTCGGCATCAAAATCAGCCTTTCTCTCTGTCGGGCAGATCAAATGGCAGCTCCAACTGTTCTGCTTTCGTCAGCTTTGTAAATCCATCTTTATCCGGTTCGTTGCCACCCTCTTCTTCTGCTCCTTCCCTGATCCAGCTTCTCTGTCTGCCATATCCTTCCTTTGAAAATCTGTGGACTCCGGCTCTCTTCCAGCCAGTGATCTGCGTATCCATAATGGAACAGATCTCATTTGTCTCGAATTTTTTCGGCTCCCGGTCAAAATGGTCAAAGGCTTCTTTCCAGATCTGGACGGAACATACATGACTACCTTTATAAGCGTCCAGCCAGCCTTGTATCATTCCTGCCATCGTATCTTCCTGTGTGAACTGTTTCCGGTATTCACTGATCTCCTGCTCCATTTCCTTTGAGAACTTCAACAGGCTGCTCTTATTCTCCGTTGACCAGTAGATTTCCATTACTTCTGCCCACAACTGGTCAAAATAGGATCTGGCTTCTTTTTCATCATCGAGGATATGCTTCTCTGCCTTACTGCTGTCTATAGCAATCGGCAGGAACCGTCTTGCCCCGGTACGGTCAAAAGGAATGAACTGCCTTGTGTTCGTTGAACCTGCAAAGATACACTGACGCTTCCGGTCTTCCTCATATTTATCATAAGGGTTCCGGTAAGTGTCTTTCTGTCTGGTCAGGAATGACTTGATTTCCTCATTGCTCTTCGCGCTGATTGCAGCAATCATCTCCGACATTTCCATAATCCAGTGTCCCCGGAGATGCTCGTATATCTTACTGTCATTCAACTGCTTCAGATCATCAGAAAACCAGTCATCGTTCAATGCAAGGAAACGGAAGAATGTGGATTTCCCGGCTCCCTGCTGACCTACCAGACAAAGCATTTCATCTGCCTTACAACCGGGGCGGTAGATTCTGCTTAATGCTTCCATCAGGAAGTGCTTCACAACCTCATAGACAAAATCCGAAGCATCTGCCCCCATATACCGTTGCAGAACATAACGGATTCTCTCCTGCCCGTCCCACTCCAGTTGTTCCAGATACTCACAGATCGGGTGGTATGCCCGGCTGTTGGCTTCTATGCGAAGTGCCTTATCCATACATTTTTCACTTGTGAGTTTGTAATAGCGTTCAAAGAAATAGTAGAAATAAGTCCTGCCATCATCATCCAGCTTGCAGACTTCCTCATTCCACCAGAGTTTTTTTACAATATCAATCCTGCCTGTCAGCTTGTTGTATTTCATACTCTCACGCACAAGCGGATCATTTCTCAGCACAACCATATAATTTCCTACCGTTGCTTTCGCAGTTCCTTTCTGTGTATATTCCAGCATCTGTTTCACTTCATCGACTTTGCTTTTATCTACCATCCGGAACATTTCTTTCATGGCATCTTTCTGTTCTTTTGTGGCGATCTCCTTTATCTTCTCTTTCGCATTGCTCAATCCGCTCCACCTCCTTCCATTTTTCTTTTACAAGTGCTTCCTTATCTGCCCTGTCCCCAAAGAGCAGGATATCCAGATAATACTCAACAACTGACAACTCCCTGAGAGCAGTCATAAACTTTTCATGCCATTCTTCTGTCCGTGTTTTTGGTGCATACTGTTCTTTCCATTCCAGAAGCAGGCTCAGATAATCCAGATAGGCTCTCAGGCATCTCAGATGTTTTTTCTGCCAAAGTTCTTCTGGTGTCGGCTCTGGCTTTTTTGCTGAAACGCTTCTCCTGTTCTGCGGTGATCCCCTGTCCCTGCCGGAATAAGGAATCCCAAAATCATCTGCCAGCTTCATGGCTGCATCTTTCAATCCCAATGTCAAACAGTTGTGCCGTAAAATCAATCGCATCTCCCGTACAGCCACACCCGAAACAATAATATCTCCGGTCAACTTTCATGCTGGGTGATTTGTCATTATGGAAAATGCAGCGGATCAGTCCGCTCCTGTTGGGCTTTAACCCATACCTCTCCGCAGCCTGCCGGACGGTCACATTCTGTTTTACTTCATCAACAAATAATCCCAATTCGTTTCCTCTCTTTCTTAAATCTGCTTCCCAAATCTGGGAAGCAAGTTTTCACAAAAAACAAAAAAGCACTTTGTCCTGTCCTTACGGAATCAACAAAATGCCCTTATAGTTCCAGATCACTGGAATGTGATCTTCCTTTATTCAGTTGTTTTCTCTCTGCCTCTTCTCTTTGAATCTTTGCTACGTTCAATGCAAGTTTTTCTCTGATTGACGGCTTCACTTCTTTTTTGATTTCTTCTACAACGGCTTTTTTCTTCTCTGGCTGTTTTAACTGACGGACAACCCTCACAACAGCTTTTTCCATCGCATATTCGATTTTTTTAATCAGACCGTCCAGCCTGTTTATCGCATATTCCTTTTCTTTTCGTGATGCCTTACGTTCCGGACTCTGAATCCATCTCTTAGAATCTTCCGCAAGACGAATGTCATCTTTTCTGGTAGCCCGCATTGTTTCCTCTGCGACTTTATCCACAGCCTTGTCATAGGCTTCACTGGATACTTCGTCAAGCAAGGTTTCCACATCTTCAATACGGAGGGTAAGCTGTTGCAGTTCCTCTCTCTGTTCTTCAATCAGCTCGCCCTGACTTAGAATCCGGTCAGAATTGGAAATGAAATTTTCTTTAAATTCTTTTTCCTGCTGTTCTATTTTTTCTTTCTGTGACTGGATAACCTTTTCATTTGCCCTGACATGGTTTGACTGCCTTGCAAGTTCCAGATGATTCGCATTGACCTTATCCCTCTGCTGATTGAGCATTTCCTGCTGAACCGCAATCTCTTCTTTCTGCTTCATTCGGATATAGTCCTGTTTCTCCAGATACTGCCTTCCTCCATAGGACGGTTCTTCGTCAATTTCCAGTCCATGACGTTTACAGATATCCAGGAACATTGTCCGGCAGGCAGAATCAAAAACAACCTTACGGTTATTTGTCTTTGATCTTTTCTTTTCCGGATTCGGAAGTTCAAAGCCAAGTTCTTCCAGTGCCGCTTCCTGTTTCGGTTCAATCTCCCCATACCGGTTCGTAGCATCGAATACATGACGCTCATGAATATGCGGAGTCGCTTCGTCCATGTGCAGTGACCAGTCAATGATATGCACATTAGAACCAAACCGCTCATCGAACTCTTTCTTGAATTCATCAAAAACCAAAACCAGCGTTTCCACAGAAGCGTGTTCATCTATCGTCCCAAGCTGATAGATACTTTCTTCCGGACAGGTCTTTTTATTTTTCAGAACATCTTCCACCCCTTTACATCTGTCGGGGTGTCTTGCTTTCTCATGACGTTTATTCTGGTTAATCACATAATCGCTGTAATGATCCACATAGTATGCCATCTCAATCTGGTTAAAAGAAAAATTATCCTCTTTTCCCCGGTCTGCCATTGTGGTATATCCCTGATAGCAGTCCCAGTAAATATTCTGACGGACACGTTCATTGTCAATATGCTCACTGTGTTCCGGGTCAAATCTCCGGTCATTGTGAAGCGGATTGTAAACACCGTCTTTCCCAGATCTGCCGTTATGCCTTGTGCCTTTCAATTCACATCTCTCCTTTTTTCAAGTTGTTTCCCCGGAGGGGATTGCAGCGAAGCTTCCAAAAGTCTCTGTCCCCGTTACAGACAGTACCCAGTACCATATGGCGAAACGCCATATCACTGGGCAATGGCTGCCGCCCTTAACCTGCTAAGGGCTTTGCCCCTTAACCCCAGCAAGATGCTGCCGCTCTTTGCAATCTGGGCACAAAGGACTTCCAGCCCTCTGTACTCCCAGCAGACAAAACGTAACTCCTGCCGCTGTCCCTTCAGCAGGATCTCCGTTCCGTCTGTTTTTCAAAAATCCTCTGCATCGGATTTTGTGAAAATATAAAAATGGGTAAAACAAAGGGCACTAACTTTTTACGGTTAATGCCCTTTCCTTTACTCATTCACTTTTCAGATAATTCCTGTATGTATCATTCTGATAATTGCTTCAGAACCATTTTAACATTCTTCCTAAGTTTCATTCCGTCCCTCAGTCCCAACCGGTAGAAAAATTCTTCTGTCTCTGCTCCACTGTTAAATATCTGGTCGCAATATTTTGTAATGGCCTCTTCCTGTTTCTGTGGAAGTGTGGCAATCACTTTTTTTATATTCTTCCTCAACTTCATCTGGTTCTGTCACAGACGGCTGGCTCAGTTTCCAGTCTGCATACTCTTTTCCCATATGCTCCGTTATGGTCAGGTTGATAAATTCTTCAATCTCTTTTGTAATCTTCATTTAAGAATCCTATTCCTTTCTCCAGTGGTCTACTTCATCAATCTGATTTTGATTGTTTCCAGCCACACCACTGCCCAGCCAGAAAGCACAGGCAGGATATAAAGTATAAAACCTGCCACAAGCATCCTGACCGCTTCTGTGCCTGTCTCCTGTCCGAATCCATACCCTAAAACTGCTGTAATGCAGATGATCCCCGACAGGATATGAAATACCGTTGCCGACAGCCATGTGAAGAACATAACCACCAGTTGTATCATTGTCAGGCATATACGCACTGGCAGTAATACGATTTTCACAATAATTCTTACAACAACCATGACTGTCCACCCCTTTCACTGTTTCAGATAACTACGATAGCTGTCTATCACAGAATCTGTCACACCGCTTTTGTAAATCTTTCGGATATCAACGATTTTTTCATCTTTCAAAAGTTTCAGCCAGTCCAGTAAATCTTTTCTGCTGTTTGCAAAATTACAGCATCTTCCGTCTGCATATTCAATCCGGTATCTCATAAGTCCCTCCTACACATACACCAATTCATTTAAAATGATTTCATCTACCCGGCTTCTCGCATTGTTTGCCCGGCGAACCCATTCCATCTGATCTCTGCTTTTCAATTCTTCCGTAATGCCTTCCTGCTCCATAATCTGTTCCATGAGGAAATCCCTGCGTTCCAAACACTGCTCATTCAGATCTGCGAGATACGTCCAGAGCTTACCACTCAATGTCAGATAGGAATATAAGCCACTCTTGTAGTCTTTCAGATAGTTTCTGTGAAGGCTTCCATAAAAGCCAATCTCACTTTTCTCTTCCGGTACAGCGATCAGTGGCAGATAGATTTCCCCGACAAGGATATAATCCAGACCATTACTGTCATCGTGAACAATTCTTTCTAATTTACTCATGCTGATGCAACTCCTTTCTTCGGTTCTGCAGGCGGAAGCAGTGATACCGGAATGAACACACCCTTTGCAATATCTTCCTGACGGATCTCCTCTTTTTTTGCATCCATCTCAGCTTTCTTTTTTGCCTTTGTCCGTTCATAGTATTCTTGCTGCTTGCCATTTGCTTTTCTTCTCAGGTAATTCTGATGAAGCCTGTCTTTTCTGGCTTCCCGCTTCTTCATTTCTTCAATTTCTTCCGGTGTCATTTCCACCTCACCGAAATGTGGCGGTAAATATTTTCCAATGAAGTTAAAATAGATTTCCACTTCCTGTGTTGTCTCAATGCTTCCTTTTCGGTCACGCTCATGAACCACAATCTTTTCTACAAATTCATTCAGCATGTAAGTGGTCAATTCCTCAAAATTTTGGTATTTATCAACCAGAGCAATAAACTTCTCCGCTGATCTGCGACCTTCTTCATAGCCTGATAATTCAGCTTCCATATCTGCAATTTCTGCCGACAAATCTTTCTGTTCTTTAGAATACTGTCCGTCAAGAATCGTATAGCGTTCATCTGGCAGCTTGCCAAGAATATTGTCCTCATAAATTCTGCAGATCAGTTTTTCCAGTTCCTGCACACGCTTTTTTGCTTCTGCTAATCTGTTTTTCAATCTTGTGATCTCACTGGACTGCTGTGAAGTCTGTGCCTTTTTTACTGTCTCCAAAAATTCTTCACGATTCAACTGTGAATACTCCGCAACAGCCTTTAAAAGTTCCTTAATCAGCTCCATAACCACATCAGCATTAATTCTGTGCTGTGTCTGGCAGAGTGTTCCAACCGGAACTTTAGAATATGCAGAACAGGTATATTGTGGCACTCGCTTGCCATTATTTACCCGATGGACATACATTTTGGAACCACAGTCTGCACAATACATCAGACCTGTCAGTGGGTGGGCTTCTCCCCATCCATCTGGATATCTTCTCACATTGCTTCGGATTCTCTGCACATTGTCAAAAGTTTCCTGATCTATGATTGCTTCCTGCGTGTTCTCAAACACCGTCCAGTTATCCTCAGATACATAATGGCTTTTCTTATCCTTGAAATGCTTTCTGGTCTTGAAGTTCACTGTATGACCAAGATACTCTCTTTTCTTCAGAATACCTGCAACAGTAGAAGAGCCCCAGCCATAAGGATCTTTGATTTCTTCTACTCTGCCTTTCCATAATCCGGCATCTTTCTTTGCCATATGAACCGCTGGTATCTCAACCTTATCCTCTTTCAGTGCCCTGGCAATCTGATATGGTCCGTATCCGTCCATTGTCATGTGAAAGATTCTCCGTACAACTACAGCTGCTTCTTCATCAACAATCCATACATTCGGATCATCCTTGTCTTTCAGATACCCATACGGTGTTGTACTTGCCACATGCTTGCCGGATTTTCCTTTCGCCTTGAAAGTGGATTTTATCTTTTTACTGGTATCCCTTGCATACCATTCATTCATGATATTTCGGAATGGAGTAAAATCATCGTCCTCCCGGAAGCTGTCTACATTCTCGTTGACTGCAATCAGGCGGACATTCTTCTGTCGCAGCAACTCCATATATTGTCCGACT
>VOFI01001933.1_pt1 | contig 23206 bp, 44 predicted proteins | sample 5384131 | NCBI WGS metagenome assembly VOFI01 (sample SAMN12384728, study PRJNA508395) | human gut metagenome | isolation source: healthy gut H | host: Homo sapiens | reverse complement strand
CCGCCGCATGCGGCTCGACACGCCGCATCCGCATAGCGTGAATCGGTATGCAAGACGGCTTCGTCGTCCGAAACGAATGCAAAGGTGAGCAGGCTCGTCATCGAATACCTTGTCGAATGCGGTAAGCCACTTCACGTTGGAAAGGTCCGTGCAGCAAAAACGAACCATGCCCTCCTCGCGCATGGCAAGTGCGCATGCGGTTCAAATGGCTCTCCATGCTATATTCCTCCTTATTCCAGACTACGGAAGGACTACGCGCGGTATACCCCCCTCCGCCTTGAGGATCTCCGGCGATCTCGTGGGCAACGCAAGCAGTACCCTTTCCCGCACGTCAACCCGATGACGTCAGCCACCTCTTCATACAAAGGGGCTTCCTATCATCCCAAAGCTTGTCGGTATCGCATCCAGAAGCAAGCAGCGGCCTTTGTCTTGTAGCCAGCGCTTCTGACGCGCGCCAGCGAACCCCCTCGGCGGAAGATTCGGAGAAAGGACGGTGAATCCTTCGAGTTTTCTCAGCAATCCCCTGTTCTTGGGCGCCACCACAATTCCTTCGCCGCACGAAATGACCGCGGGGCCCATTGCGCAACTTTTTATTCGGCAAATGCGCACGACTCGGCACGGCGCAGCCCTTTTTCGCCCCTGCTGTTTGAACAGCTGGTTGGCATCCTTGCCGCACTTTCGCTGCAGGATACGAATCGACGTCTATGGCCGCAACACCAAGATCGCGTGCAAGACGGCGAGCCACCGTGGTTTTGCCCACCCCGCATGAACCCCACGAGGAACACATTGCGCGATAGCGTACCCATTAAATCACCGGGCCGACATCTTCAAACGACGCTCGTAGGCGGAAACCGCGGCGTGAATATCCCATGCTTTCGCAGCCAAATTTCTCGAGATACATGTTCGCAAGCGCAAAGGCCGCTTCGCCCTCGGCAACGAATGGCCTGAGCCGGCACCTCGCAGCAACAATACCGCCGTTCGGTATTCGCAGGAAGAAAGCGTTCCCCTATCGAAGGACGACTGGCTGCGACCGATGCGAGGAGAAGAACGACATTCGCGCGAACGACAAGAGGCATGCCCGTCGAGATGCCCCCTTCTACGCCCTTCTGCTTTTATTGCTTGCGCGCGAAAAGCCCTGCGCGCCGTTGAGCAACGGCTTGTCGTAGGCGCCCGAACCCGACAGAAGCGAGCGAGCGGATGCATCGCAGAACTCGATTCCGTCTACGCCCTCTATGGAAAACACCGAAGCGGCCACCCTTGACTGGATGCTCCCCTTTATCGCGGCAAGCGGTTCCCATGCCTGCATGCAGCCCATATACCGCAAAGGGCGAAAGATCCCGCCGAGCGTATCCCTCTGGGCAACCGCACGAGCTATTTCGTCTTCCATGGCGCGTGTCATTTGCGAAGACGGACAACGAACGGATGACATCTCCACGTCAAGAGGGAAAGCGCGGGCGCATTGTCTGCGAAGGGTCCTCCCGAACAGAAACGCCCCCGATTCTGGTGACGCACGAGATGATATCAATCCCGAACTCGGCAAAACAGTTCGCGAGCAATCCCCGATGCGGCGACGCGCATGATATCGAGTCTGTCATTGAATCTGCGCCCCAAAACCGAGCAATCGGAAATGTCGTACTTCAACGAAGCACAGGTCGACCGTGCCGGGGCGAACGGAAAACCCGCCAAAGGCATATTCTGCAATTCGCTTCAGGGCGACGAGCGGCATTGTTCGCAACAAGAACAATGGGCGCTCCCGTCGTAAGACCATCTGCCACGCCCGATAGAACGTTCGAAGCTTCGCAATCAGAGTTTTGGCCTTCGCCCGACAAAGCCCTCATACGAGACCACCGCGCCACATCGGCGTCGATGGCCTCTTGCGCATGCGCAGACCCGCAGGAACACCGCTCACAACGGCACTCAGCAGCGCGCTATTCGATTCTCCAGCTATTTCGTAGTGCATCATGCTCCCAACATGCGTTTGTTTCTAAGCGATTGTAGCATGGCGGGAAACAATGGACCCTGCGGCGTGCGCGCCAGGTTTAGGGCGAACGCCCTTCGGTCGAACGATCGGCATATCGCATGAAAATGCGCTTTTCAATCCTGCGCAAGAACGAGCGTATGCTTCAAATCGGCCTTCGCCACAGAGGCTTCACCATGACGACGCGCATCCCGAGCAAACGGCCGCCCCATACATCCGGTCATGAGCTGATGGTCGCCATGCAGCGTCTCTAAGCGCTTGACGCGCCCCCTGTTCCCTACAAGCGACGAAATAAGAAAACGGCAAGGGCTTGAGCGCGTGCGGGCGATGTCGGCAGGCCGATTTCCCGGCGCAATCGTGCGCGCTGCTGATGCCAGTTGTTCGTCAGGGCGTTGCATGGCGCAATACCGGCCCGTTTCACATCGCTGAGCCACTGTTTCACATCCGTCGGGAACCTCATGGGTATCGCGCGTAAGAAGCGTGTTGTCCATGTCGAGAAGGACGGCCCGCACCCCTTTTTTACGCAAATCGTCAATGGGGTCTATCGCCGAAATGCGACTGAAATAACAATCGGGTCGGAAGCAAGACAATCCCAATCCCTACAGGTGCTCGGCGATAGCGGCCTGATGCTCTTCGTAGGTTTTTTGCTGAACGCATACTCCGTCGTACCCTGGTCGTTCGTCCAGAAGATGAAAATAATAGTCGCCGTAATCATCCGCAGGGGCGCACACAGCCTGCAGGCAATCAAGGCCCGGCGAGCAGATGGGCGTCGGAGGCAGCCCAGCATTGGCGTAAGTGCTGTACGGCGTATCCGCCTGGACCTCCTCCGCCGAAGGGTCGTGGCCGACCTCGTAGGCGGTGGTCCAGCCTCCGACTGCAAAAAGCCGAACGTCTCTTTGTTGCTGGAGGAAAGGCGGTTGTAGAAGACAGCAGCAACCTGAGAGCGAATCTGCTCGTCACCGCTGGATTCCTTTTTCAACAATGGATGCGAGGTTCACGGCATCGTAGATGGAGAGGCCCTTGCTTTCCGGGAAAGACCAATCCAGGGCGCTTATCTCGTTGTCTGGAACTGGTCGAGCATCATGCGAACGACGGCATCGGCCGTGGCGGTCGGAGAAAGCTGGTAGGTTTTTGGGAACAGGAAGCCCTCGAGCGAATTGGTTTCCCGCATCTTCCAGGAAGTCGTAATCCGCAGCGTACACGCTTGCATCTGATGCCGCAGCCGAAAAAGTCCGCCGCGCTGATCGACCCGTTGGTGGCGGATTCGACGGCGGCCGCAATATCAGAAAAGCTTATAGCCTTCGGGAATGGTGAGCGAATATCCGCCCAAATCGCCCGAAGCGATGGCCTGTATAACCGATCGACCGTCATGCCCGCGGAAAAACTATACATTCCCGCCTGGAACTTCTGATTGGCACCAAGTTCTTTCGCGCGGTCGAGAAAAGCATCCGCGGATACCGAGACGCCGGCAGATGCGAGCGCATTCGAAACGTCGGAAGCCGAAGCGCCTTCGGGAACGGTCACCTGCACATCGGAGGCGACAATCTGCTCCGTTCCCTCAAGACCGGTTTCGAACAGCCTTTGGTGATGTTGAGCACGAAAGGCGGCAACGATCGACGACAACTGCCACCAAGACGCAGGCGCGATGACGCCATGGGGCTTTGCTCTTCTTCCGGGCGGATCTGAGACGTATCATACGTTCTGAACTGGCGCTCGCCCTGAGCGTGCACCATGCGGGCGCGATGGTTGGGGTGGGAGCTGTACGTAATCTGTCTTACGACGGCATGCACGTTCCTCACATCTGGTCGGCGCATTTGCGTGCGCGCTTTTCTTGTCTTCGTGCTCGTTTTCGAGCATCCAGCCACGACTTGCAAAAACAAACTCGCGGCAATCATGTCTTCACTTTACCGCGCATGGCGCGCTCGTCCAAACCCTCTTCACGCAAAATGCGTTTCGCCTCGCGCGAGCTCATGCGCTCGTCGACGAAAAACAAAGGCAGGTCGCGGGCGCGTGCGATACGCGACGCACGTTCTTTTCGATGGATGCGGCCTGCGGGCCCTCTTCCCCCGACGGGGTGTAAGGCAGCCCACAGACCAGCCGTTCGACCTCCCAGTCCTTGCACGATGCGGCGAAACTCGGCTCCGTCACCGAGAACGTCAGAGGCGGCGAGCACCTTCAGGGGCGTTGCGATTCTTCCTTCGCTCGCTTATCGCCACGCCGATGCGCACCTCCCGATATCGAGGGCCATCGTTCTCACGAATGACCCTCCGAACAGCGTCCGCAGCCGAAGGCAGGACCATTCGGTATGCGGTTCTCGACGTCGGCCGCCGCGCAGCCGCAGATTCGTCGCAACGCGAAACGGCGCGCATGCTCGACGACGGGCTTCGCAATCATTCCGAGCAGCCTGAAATGGGCCGTGCCGCGTCGGCGGCATCCATGCCGGAGGCGTCTTTGCCGCCCGCCTGGGCCATCGTGGGCTTTCCCGCCGCCGCCGCCTTTGATGTTCGAAGGCGATCTGCTTGATCGGGCGCCGGCATTAAAAGCCCGCGGCCACCGCCTCTTCGGTGCCTGCAGCCATGATGACGGGCTTGCCGTCGTTCACCGTGCCGATGACGCAGGCGCCGGGCTTGGGCATGCGGGAGCGCAGGATGTCCCAGGCATTGCGCAAAGCGCCCGAATCGAGCCGTCGATACGCGCGATGACCAGAGGGTATCCCACGTCGACCATGGCCTTTGATATGCTCGGCCACGTTGCCTTCGGCGGCAGCCTTTTTCGCCTGCTTCTGTTTGGCTTCGAACTCCTTGATCGCATCGGATGTTGGCGGCCGTGCGTTCGGAGACGTCGAACATGGAACCTTGAGCTCGGCGGCCGCCTCTTTCAGCTCGGACTCGATCCTGTTCATATGCGCGAGCGCACGTCGAAGCTCGTCACGGCCTCGATGCGGCGCACGTTCGCGCCGACGCTCGCCTCGGAGACGATCTTGACGAAGCCGATTTCGGCGGTATTGGCGACATGGCATCCGCCGCACAGCTCGCGGGAGAACTCGCCCGCCTCGACGACGCGAACGACGTCGCCGTATTTTTCGCCGAACAAGCCCGTGACGCCCGGATTCGCGGGCGGCGTCGAGGGACGTTTCGTAGATGGTGGTGGGCGTAGCCTGCATGATGGCCTCGTTGGCGACGCGCTCGACCTCGGCGATCTGCTCGGCCGTCATGCCCTCGAAATGGGTGAAGTCGAAGCGCAGGCGGTCGGGGCCGACGTAGCTGCCGCCTGCTTGACGTGCTCGCCGAGAACACGGCGCAAAGGCGGCATGCAGCAAGGTGCGTGCAGGTATGGTTGCGCGTGATGCGCTTGCGACGCAGCTCGTCGACGACGGCGCGCACGGCGTCTCCCATCGCGCACCGTGCCTTCGACGACCTTCACCGAGTGCAGACCAAGGCCCTTGGCAGGCGCCTTGGTGTCGACGACCTCGAGCTTGAGGCCCTCCGCCTCGATCGTGCCGGTATCGCCCACTTCGCCGCCCATTTCGGCATAAAACGGCGTGAGGCTCAGACGACCTCTCCTTGCTCGCCCTGAGCGACGCGACGCGCGCGCCGTCTTTGACAAGCGCCTTGACCTCGGCCGGAAGCGCTCAGGCGATCATAGCCCACGAAGTCGGTAGCGCCGAGTTCTTTTGAGCAGATCGTCATGGATGCCGCCGTACGTGCTCCATGCAGCCTCGGCATCGTCTTTCGTGGCAGCACGGGCGCGTTCGCGCTGCTGCTCCATGCAGCGTTCGAAGCCCTTCCTTGTCCACCGCGATGCCCGCATCGGCGCATATCTCCTCGGTGATTTCGACCGGGAAGCCGTAGGTGTCGTGCAACGTGAAAAGGCGGTGGCGCCGTCAAGCACCGTGCCCTCGAGCTTTTCGAGAGCATCGGCGAGGTACGCCTGACCCTGGCGAAGCGTGACGCCAAAGCGCTCCTCCTCGGAAAGGATGACGCGCTCGACGAGTTCGCGGTTGTCGACGACCTCGGGATACACATGGCCCATCAGGCGCACGATGGCATCGACGTAATCGGACATAGTTGCTCAACGCGCCCTCGATGCCGAGCTTGTGCCCGTGCATGACCGCGCGGCGAAGCAGGCGGCGCAAAACGTATCCGCGACCTTCGTTGGAAGGAAGGATGCCATCGGCAATCATGAAGGTAACGCTGCGGCTGTGGTCGGCGATAATGCGCAGCGAAAGATCGCTTTCGGCGTTTTCCTTGTATTCCTTGCCGCTCAGGCGCTCGCCGACCGAAATCGAGGTCGCGCATAACGTCGGTTTCGTAGTTGGACTGAACGCCCTGCATGATGGCGGCCATGCGCTCAAGACCCATGCCGGTATCGATGTTTTCGTCGGGCAAGCGGCGCAAGCGTGCCATCTTCCTGACCGTCGTATTGGGTGAAGACGCAGTTCCAGAACTCGAGGAAGCGGTCGCAATCGCATCCGGGAGCGCAGTCAGGGCTGCCGCAGCCGAAATCGGGACCCTGGTCGAAATAGATTTCGGGCACGGGCCGCACGGTCCGGTAGGGCCAGCGCGCCAGAAATTGTCGTCCTCGCCCAGACGGGAGATGTGGTCTTCCGAAACGCCGAGCTTCTTCCAGATCTCGATAGTTTCGTCGTCGTCCTCGAACACCGTGAAGTACAGCCTGTCTTTGGGAAGCTCGAGCACTTCGGTGGAGAACTCATAGGCCCATGCGCACATCTCATGCTTGAAATACTTGCCGAAGCTGAAATTGCCCAGCATCTCGAAGAAGCTCAAGTGGCGGCCGGTCGTACCGATAATGTCGATGTCATTGGTGCGCACGCACCCTGAACCGTGGTCGATCCGAATGTAGGCGGGGTCGAATTCCTTGACATGAAGAAAGTACGGCTTGAACTGAACCATGCCTGCGCTGGTCAGTCAGCAAAGGCTGGGGTCATCGGGAATCAACGACGAGGACGGCATGCGCTTGCAGCCCTTCTCCTCGAAGAAGCTCAGGTACTTCTCACGGATCTCGCGGTGGTCATGTACTTCATCTAGCCGGTCTCCCGCTCTCGTTTTTCGTCTCAGCGCATCCGCGCCTTTTTTTTGAACAGCGCGAAATAATACCTAAAACAAGGCGAGCGCGCTGACGTGTGTTAAGCGTTTGCTTCCCAGCATTCTACGTATTTAATCGGGGTTTGGCGGCCTGATTCTTCACGAAATCTACGTCATGCGATCCTAGGGGCGATTGGTGAAAAAGACGGTCGGTCTCCGCGCGTGAGCGCTTTCCCTCGCCCAGGAAGACGGCGGCAACGACCTGTGCTTGCGGACCGGAGCCACAGCGTCCGCCACAGCATCGGGAGCCCCGTCTTCGTGCGCATCAAATCGGACGGCATGCCTTTGAAAAAGACCGTCTTCCGAAACCCAACCTGCCGGGCCGGTCTCTTTTCGAAATAGAACACGAACACGGTTTTCAAAAATAGCCGCGAGCGGAATAGAGAACAGCATACCGGACAACGCTGCCCACAAGCCCTCGCCATGGAACCGCCTATCGCGCTTCCAACCAGCAGCAGCACGATGACGATGGCGGGATGGACGTTCACGGAATTCGACACGATCTTCGGAGAGATGAACGTGTCAGACGAACTGCTGCACGACGATGGTGAGAACCAGAGCAAAAACGCGCCCAGGATCGACGAACAATCCCACAAGCGCCGCTATGACGCCGCCGATCCAAGGGACCCACGACGGAATGATGTTCATGACTCCCGTGATAAGGCCGAGTGCAGCAGCATTCGGAATACCGATGAAATGAAAACCGATGCCGCACGCAAGGCCAAGAGAAAACATTGAAGAAGCGTGGCTTCAAATAACCGCCCATGACGCGCGTAAAGGTGAGATGGAGCATTTCGGCCTCTTGCTGACGGTTCTCGGGAATGAAGCGTTTCGCCTCTCGACCACGTCGATGGCAGCTCCATAAGCACCCAGAATGCCACAACAAGCCAGAAACTTCCGCGATATCGAAATTGGCGACACCGTGCCGAAGACGAGGACCGTCCGCCGAAACCGCGCCGTGGTCGACTTTACAATCAGTCAGGGTCTCTGCCGCCGAATTCAGCCAATTGCGTACCGATTCGTCCTGAAGGACCGAGGCGTATTGGCTGTACAGATCTCCCACTCTATGAGCACTGGGCATAGCCCGGCAAGCCGGCAAGCTTTAATGTTCCGGGCTAACAAATTTCCCGAAGCAGGAGAGAACATAGTGGCCAGAAGCACTGCCGCAACCGCGCCCATGCCCAGATACGAAAGGGCCGTTCGAGCAACGCGCGGCACCCCAAGAGCAACTCGAGCTTGCGACAGGTCCTCAAGCACAGCACAGCGACCGTCCATGCCACAACGGCCGGCACGGCAAGACCTCGGCACGCGACCGAGCAGATATACCGAAACACCAATGCCGATGAGCATCAGACGACATAGAAACAGCGACGCGATAACAACGCTGCGCACTCGTCTTGCCCGCAGTGAACATACGACCGCCCGAGCCTCTTCACTTTTGAGCCGTAGGTGAGAAATACTTCTCCCTGCGCACCTGCTTCGCCCGATTCAGACTTCGCGGCATCAGGGCAAGAAGCGCCGTCCTGCGGCTCTGCTCGCAAGCCTGGAGAAGAGGCTCTACAGAGGCCCCCCTCGTCGTGCGCCGCGCGGGGCTGCTGCCGCCGCATTCTCGGCGGCCGTCTGAGCGCAACCCCCCCGATGCGCTCGGGACTGCCTTGCCTGCGCCGGATTCCTGAGCATCGGCAAGATAGGCGGATTCGTCAGAGATGCGTCCCGAGAACGCATCGCGCAGCTTCCGGTAGCCGTGTTAACAAGGCGCGGGGTGTTCGCCACGGCATCGACCGCATTCGCGGCGCTCGCCGCCGTCTCGCGTGATTTCGTTCACGTTTTTCCAGGATGCCGTCCAATCTCATCGGATTTCGAGGTTGGCAGCATCTACCGCAAGAGAAACTCGCTCCACGAGCGGATCGACCTTTGTCCGCCGCAGGCTTGACGCTCTCCGTGATTTCACGCAGGTCCTTGAGAATAGTGATTTCCGCCTCCATGGTTTCAACGGTCGTGCGCGTGCGGCGCAGAACCATGATGAGTTCGACAAGCGCCCACAAGCGCGACGCCCACAACGATGAAGACAATGGGAAGAACGACCCCAGAAATAACCGATGCGTCCATAAACTACTCCTGACCTTCGAAAATGCTCAATTTAGCGTGTTCAGCTATTGCAGTGTATCACGGGCGGCGGCTCCTGTCGACGGACCACATCACACACGGTAAGCTCCCAGCCGTTTTTCGCTCGGATATGGTAGAAACAGCTTCAAAGGCCTTCCGGGAAGATAACGCTGGTCGACAATGCCCCGGATATTGTGCGGGTACCCCGCGCACTCCCCACCGTAGTGCTCCGGGAGACAGGACGTGCCTGTGCGCGCGCAGATAACTCGGCACACGTCGCGACGAGGGGCCGCGCCGCACCTCAGAGGAAGGCGCATCTATTCCGCCTCGGCCGCGTGCTCTTCGGCGCAAGCGCCGCCATGAATAACACGAGCAAGGTTGATCCCGGCACTCAGGAAGGCCGATGACTCGACCGCCCGAAAACCACTTCCGATAAGCAGCGCCTGCGGATGAAGAGCCGCATATCTTCGCTCGCCAGAATAATTCGCCGAGCAATGAACTTGGGTCTTCGCCGCCGTCTATCATGCGCGCGAGCCAATACAGGGCTGCATCGGTCGCTGCCCTCATGGATTTGATGAACGCTGATGACGTCGTAATGCATGTCTTTGTTCTTATCGTACGGAAAAGCCGATGAGGCGTTGCCAGCGCCACCATATCGGCATCGATGCGCAAGGCTTCGCCCTCGGACAAAACGCCCTGCGCGCGCTTTCCCGCGCAAGCCGGCCGAAAGCTCAAGGGTTGTCAATGCGCTGCGGGCATCGCCCCCCCGAAAGGTTCACCACCGCATCGAGCGCGCGTCATTCGTCAGTTCGAATTCGCCTTTCAGCCCGCGTTCGTCCTCGAGAGCCCGGCGGACGATAGAAGCGATATCCTCGTCGGAGAGAGCCTCGAGCTCAATGACGCGCGAGCGGGATATCAGCGCCGAGTTCACTTCGAAAAACGGGTTCTCCGTCGTAGCGCCGATAAAGCCGAAAAAGCTCCTGCCCGCCAAGTGCGCGAACAGGGCGCATGGCCTGGCGTATTATGCCTATTGTGCGAACGCATTCAGCTTTCGCCTGCTGTTGCCTGGGCTTTTTTTCATCGCGCTTCGCCCTTGTGCTTGGACGCCCAGCCGGAATCTGACACTTTCTGCTCGGCCGGCGTTCGAGCGCAAGAGCGTCAGCCTCGACATCGCGCGTGATGCACGACGCCGCGCCCGATGATGGCGCCACCGATGAAGTGCAGGGTAACCAGCATGGAATCGCTTCCGACGAATACATCGTCTCCGATAACCGTGGCATGCTTGCTCACCGTCGTAGTTGCAGGTGATGGAACCCGCGCCAATGACGCCCGATCCCATGGTGGTATCGCCGATATAAAGAAAGGTGCGGAACAACGCTGCCGGCACCGATGGTAGATTTCTTAATCTCCACATGCGTGCCCGCCTTGGCTCCCTCGCACAGATGGGTGCCAGGGGCACAGGTATGCGCAGGGGCCGGACGTCGCGCGATCGTCGAGACGCGTCTTCGGCTTAACAAATCTCGTCAATACGGCATGCCCAGCCCTACATCCGTAAGGCGCGTATTAGGACCGATAACGTATCGCGACCGACGGAAGTCTTTCCCATCAGAAACGTCATGGGCAAAAGCCGACGTCGTTTTTCGATTTCCACATCGGGGCCGATCCATACGGTATCGGGGTCCCACATGGTGACGCCCGCCGCCATATGACGCTGGTTGATGCGATGCTGCATGGCCTTGGCGGCTTGCCAGCTGAATGCGCGAATTGACTCCCATGGCTTCTTCGGCATCTTCGGTGACAAGCGCCAACATCACGGCCGTCGTTGCGGCAAATGCCAACACGTCGGTGAGATAGTATCGCCCTGCGCGTTGTCGTTGGAAATGCGGGAAAGCGCATCGAAAAGAGCAGGGGCATCGAAGCAGTAGAAGCCGGCGTTGCATTCGTGATGGCCGCCTCCTCAGGCGTTGCGTCCTTCTGCTCGACGATACGCGCCACCGCGTCGCCCTCGCGCACGATGCGACCGTAGCCGAAGGGATTTTCCATATGCATGGTGAGCACCACCACGGCGGCGTTCGTCTGTTCGCGCTTGGCGACAAGGGCAGAGATGGTTTCAGGGCGTGATCAGACGGGCAATCGCCCGAAAGCACCACGAGCGAACCCTCTTCGATCGAACCGTTAGCGCTGGTCATGGCGTCGCGGGCCGCATTGACGGCATCGCCCGTGCCCAGCTGCTGCGTCTGGATGACGATCCGCGTGTCGCCTTCCACCAGCGGGGGCGACGCGCTCGCTCATGTGCCGAGCACCGAAATGACGTCGGAAATACCGGCATCGTGCGCTGCATCGACGACCCAGCGGACAAGCGGCTTGCCCAAAACCTCATGTGCCACCTTGGGCTTCTCCGACTTCATGCGAGTGCCTGCACCCGCCGCGAGAATCAAAGCTTTGGCGTTCATGCGAGAACCTTCTTCGCATCGACAATAAGACACGCGCGTATACCGCAGGTCAGCTCCAAGCCCTTGCGGCTACGACGAAGACCCACGCAGTACAGGAAACAAATGAATGGGCGCCATCAAACGAAGTGGCGCTCAACGCAAGAAAAAAGCGAATCAGATAATCTATTTCAGCGGCCTCGTCCATTCGGGAAGACCCTTCCGCACGTCTGTTCGCGCGGCGGCCGCATGTTTTCCACGCAACCTTGCATGCGTGGGGAACGTATTCAAGCTCTCTCTACAAACCATCTTCAGGCAAATAGCTGCGAAGGCTCAACGGAGCAGTCTGCACGATGCTCTGGATCAGGGGGCCAGGGCGCGGCGCGTGGCCTCGAAGCCATATACCTGGTAGCTCCCTGGGCAACCAGCTTGTTTTCGTAGCCGCTCCAAGGTTCTTCCGGAAACATTGCGCACGTCATCGGTGATACACCAACGTACCTCATAGCCCGCCAGCTCGAGCGGCCAGAGAAAAAATCGCGCAGCGGCTGGCTGTCGGTAAACGCACCATGCCTCCCTTTGGCCCAACACGGCGCGATAGCCATGAGCTATCCATACGTCCAAGCGCAACGGGGCTTTTTCTACCGGAAAAACGTGCAATTCAACAGGATGGCATCAAGCTCGCCCGGAGCAGGAATATGGTCGGAAGTCGGGTGGGATGCTTTCCCTCGAACACGAACACCACGCGTTCGAAACGCCTTCTAAATGACGCGCTCGGCGCGCCGCACATCACACACCTGCTGATATCAAGCCCGATGAACAGCGTCAGGTTTATACTGCATGCCACCCGTACCGCGGCTAAATCGAGGCACACCGTATGGCCTTTCGCGGAAGGCTCGTTCGGCAGGCTCCTCCTGAGGGGAGCCCACCTGCACTGAACCGGCCCATGAACCGGGCTGAGATTCCACCGCCGGGCACGGAGGCGCTCTTCGAGCAACTTTTCGGCATACGAGGAGGCGAGAGCGGTGCGCATGGGGACGCGTCTTTCTGACGACAATGAACGCGCTTCACCATGGCGTCAGCGGCGCATGCGACCGAACGCGTAAAACAGTGGATACACATGTGAAACGAACAAACCGACACGGGAAGAGACCGAGTGCATACGGGAAACCTCGAACATGCCGAAGCGATCCGGCACGCAAACGGTCGGTGTGCGAAAGCAATCGCCAATCTTTAACGCGTCAGGGCATTCTTGACGAGAAAAACAACGAAGAACATCCCTACAGCTCGACCACGCGAGTCGCCACGCGTCGCAGCGCGGGAGAATGCGAAAACCAGCAAGACGCTATCTCCGTCGCTCGTGTACTCCATGAGAAACGCCACACCTGGGCCTGCGTCACGGCGTCGAGCATGGCGGTCGTTTCATCGCAAATGAGATATCGCGGCGCGAAGGCGCGAATGCAGAACTCGCTGCAGCTCTCCGCCCGAAAAGCTCATGCGGATGGCGACATCCATTCCTCGCGAATGCCCAAAGCTTCTGCACAAGTCGCTGCGCACCGGACCCGCCTCTTCCAAAACGGCCCACATGCGCATGCGGATCGACCATACGCTCGGGATGCTGGCCTATGAGCTGCACGGGGCATGCTCCCCGCTTCGGCAAAGCAACGCCGTCTACGAGCACCCTGCCCTGCTGCGGGCGAAGATAGCCGGAAAAGTGCGGCACAGCGTGGTCTTTCCGTACCGCTCGGCGAAGAAAGAGCCACGCGCTCGCCCGCGTCCACCGAGGCGAGAATCCGTCTGCAACGGTCTGCCTCCTGGGTAGGCCAAGCGAATATCGAGCCTCTGGCATGACCCACCGCCTTCCGGGATATCGAAATCGTGATCGGGCAACGCGTGCCAAAGCTCCTTGGTAAAAAAGGATGACGAAGCAAATCGGAGAAGCGAAATTAGCGACGGCGGTCTCTTCTACCACGGTGCCGTCCTTGAACACCGCCACGCGGTCAGCAACGCGCAGCGCAAGTTCGATGTCGTGCGTGATCCGGCAAGACGCCCGCCTCCCCGTCAGCGAACGACCGCAGGTCGTCTAAGGCTCACGGCCAGGTCGAGGGTCGAGTCAGGCGTCGGCTCGTCCGCAACGATGAGCTTCGGCTCGTCCACCAGCGCGCAGCACAGAAGAACACGTCGAACCATACCGCCCGAAAGTTCGAACGGATACAGATCGGCAACCTGCGGCTCAAGACCGTAACGTGCGAAAAGCTCCCGCTGAAGGGCGGCGCGCCTTTTCGCGTCTTCGGCGTCTTTCGCCACGCCGCGCACCTGACAGCCCCACTTTCATGAGGGGTCAAGGTTCGCGCTGCTTTGGGGGACCAGCGATATGCCCCCTTCCGCGCAAGCGCTCGAGATCTCGCGCGTCGCATTGCCGTCCGTCGAACAAATCGTTCCCGTCACCGTAGCATTCGGCTCGAAAAGGCCCAGGACGGAATCGGCCAAAGCGTCTTGCCCGAACCCGACACGCCCACCACAGCCACAATCGCCGCATGCACCAGAAACGCTCAGGTCGTGAATGACCTGGACCGTTCGTTTCCTCGCCCGAAAAAAACGCCTGTCGGACAGATCGTACATGGAAAACGAAACCCCAAGGTTTTTCCACCTGGAGCAGATGGTGCCCGCCGATATGCTTCGAAGCCGTCGCGTGGCTATGGTGATGATGCAGCTCGGCCGAAGCATGGTCGGTCTGCTCGTGCGCAAATGCGCTTTCGTTGCTCTGCTCTGCCATAGCTACTCCTGCGACGTGTGGGGATCGGCAAGCGTGCGCAAACTGGACCCCCCTGCCATGTCGAACAACAGCGACGGCCACTAGCGCCAAGCCCGGAAACACCGCGAGCCACCACATGCCGGCGGAAGGTAACCCATAGATTCGCTGAGAATGATGCCGATGGCCGGTTGCTCGGGCGGAAAGGCCGAACCCCAGAAACGTAATAGACGCTTCGTGCAATATGGCATGGGAAACAGCAGATCGAAGCCCACGAGATACTGGGGAAACACATACGGAAGCATGTGACGAACGGCTATAGCAGCCGGGCTTTTCAAAGCCTTCGAGCCATCGCCACAAAGTCCGCCTCCTTGCATTGCAGCACTTCGGCACGCACCACACGCGCCAAACTCGGCCAATGCGTGATAGCGACACCCAGGCAACGCCCCAAAGCCTTTGCCGAGCGCGTAAAGAGATCCGAAATGAGCAAGACGATATGAGGAACGCCCATCATAAGATCGATGAGCCAAGTCACCGCGGCATCGATGCGCTTTCCTCCCAAGGCAGCCGCCGTTCCCGAGCACCGGCGATGACCGAGGAGACCCCGCAGCCAGAAGCCCCCACCAACACGCTGGTGGAAAGCCCTGCCACGGTGCGCACCAGCATATCGCGTCCCATCCAGTCGGTTCCAAACGGGTGAGCAAGGCTCGGCGCCAGATTCTTCTGCGTGAAGTCCGTCGCGCTTGCCGCGTCTTGCAGCACAGCGCCGGCAACGACCACTGACACAAGCACCGCTACGGCAATGGCAAATTTCACAAGAGTCGCCATGCGATTCGAAGACTTCACACATGGAGCATGAAGCAGCACGCCTTCGGTCAACGGGCGCTGCGCGAACATCCCCCCGCGCAGCGAAAGCCCCTGGGAGGCCGCGGTCTGAACAGCAGGCTCTTTAAGCATGGCGCGTCTCCTTCCTCATGCGAGGGTCGATGACGCCGTAGAGAATATTCGCGGCCAAATTGCCTCGAACACGAGCGCAGCCGATGCAACGGCAATGCCGGCAAACAGCGCGGCATCGCCGCCAAGACCGGCCGTGATGGCCGCCCAGCCGGAAGCAAGGATAGGAAAACACCTGCTCCCACAAGGACCGAACCGCCGAATATTTCTGAAATAGACGCAAACTGCAGCGTCAAAGCGGGAAAGCGCCAAATTGCGCAGAACCATGACGGCGGACTGCCGCCCACGTGCTCAGGCCGCGCGCACGGGCAAACCGCATGTAGTCGGACTCCAAGATGTCGACCAATTTTTCGCGCGTATGCAACGCGATGTTGGCAACGCCCACCACGGATAACACCAGCGCGGGAAGCGCGCCATATGATGCACGGCGTCAGCAAGCGTCACGTCCGCAGCGGACATGCCGATGGGAACGGAGCCCAGCAGGAACCACCCAAGCCATACGGAAAACACCATCAAGGCCACAAGACCAAGCCAAAACGTCGGCGTGGAAGCAAGCACGAAGCAATACCCCTTCACCACGCGGTCGGGCCAACGCCCCTTGAACACGCCGGCTATAACGCCAAGAGCAAACCCGAAACGCCGCTTACCGCCCAGGCGACGGCCATGAGCGCAAATGAATTCAAAAACCGCACGGCAACAACCTCGGAAACGGGCGCATTGAACCGCAGCGACGTTCCCATGCGTCGCCCTGGACGAACTGCGGCCAACCAGTTCATAACGCTCCCACAGCGGGGTGTCGACCCCAATAGGACGCCAACTGGGCGCGCTTCGCCTCGCTCATGCTCACGTAGGCAGCCTGTCCCACATTAGCCTGCACCGGATCGGCGAAGGCTCACCAGGACGAACACCACCGCGCTTACCTGCAAGCATGAGCAGCACGGAATTTGACGATATGTCGAGCGATGAATTTGAGCATAGGGGTTGCTATTGTACCTTTTCTTCGTTCGCGCGAAGCCCGCGCGATGGCTACGCCCAGCTCCACCGGTCGACGTTGTTCACCAGGCTCCAGCCATGCCCGTGCGGATGAGGCTTCTGCTCTCGGCCCTCGAGGCCGCGCTTGAAATACAGATGGTCCACGTTGGCAAAGCCACACCCGTAGCCGCGCCCTGAGGGCAACCCCTGCGTTCCGTCCCACTGCGCCTTCTGGAACAGTTCGTAGGAATCTTCGATATAGGGAACAGCGAGCGCTTCGTCCGATAACTGTTCGATTTCGGCGTTGTCGCGCCCAGCATGCGTGTTGCCCCAGCCCTTCGAATAGGTGAGCTCGTAAAAAGCTCCGTCGGCGCATTAGACCCCCAGCCCCACAGAATGGGCGTGGCAAACTCGTGGGGATAGATGTCGTCCCAGCTTGCCCCCTCGGCGTCACCTCGATGCCCAGCTCTTTCATCTGGTCGGCGAACTCGGCGGCCAACGCCCTGACGAACAGAGTCGTCCGACGCGTAATACATCGAACGCCGCACGAACGCCGTCTTTCGAACGAATGCCGTCTTCGCCCAAAGGCCCATCCGGCTTCGTCAAGCAGGCAGCCTCGACGTCGGTTTTCGACCTTCATATCGTCGGGCTTCCACGGAGACGAATCGCATACGCTGTACGCCGGTGTGCCGTACCCGTTGAGCACGTTGTCAATCAGCGCCTGCCTGTCCACACCGTAGTTGATGGCTCGACGGACCGTCAAATCGCAAGGTCCTCGTTGCCGGCAGGATATTCGTTCCGCTCCGTCGGCCTTGGTCTGCCCCGCAGCGATGCTCGGAAGAGGGGATTCCACGCGAATCGACCGTTTCGCACGCAAAAAAAACTCGTAGCCTTCGCTTGTCTGGTCGCTGTAGGTGGCAGACGTGTAGCAACGTCCACCTGACCGGCGCGCACCGCAGCGCCAAGGCTGGCATCTTCCTCCATGAAGACCACCACGACGCGTTCCATCTTAGGGGCCTCGCCGTAGTAGTCGGGGTTCGCCTTCCAGGATGACCTGCTGGCCGCGATCCCACTGCTCAAGCATAGCGGCCCGAACCGGGTTAGCGCCACAGTCCTCCCCCATGGGCATGCTCGAGGCACGACCCACGACGGCAACAGAAGCGCGTTATAAGGCTTCGTCATGGTAATTTCCACATGCGTGTCATCCGGTCGCCACGGCCTTTTTCGACCATGGAAAGGTCGGCCTCAACCGCCTCAGTTCGATAATGCCGTTGATGGTGAACGCCACCAGATGCGCTCAGGAGGCTCTCCGTCGGTGAACTTCGCGTCGTCACGAATAGTGAAATACCAGGTCATTCCATCGTCTGCGCAGTAATACTCCGTGGCAAGATTTGACGAACTCGAGATTGGCATCCGTGGTGATGAGGGGTGGATTGGATCGAGGGCTCATGCACGTGTTCGCCGCAACCCCGACACAAAGGGGTCGAAAGCCGGCGGCCGGCTCGCTGTTCATGTTCATGGCAACAATGACCTGGTTCTTTACCCCGCGTCGTTCGCAGAAGAGCTTCCATCGGCGCCGTTGCCGCCGCATGCGGAAAGCACGCCGGCGCATGCGACGCTCGCACCTCCGGCAGCAATCAACTGCGCAAAAACGACGGCGGGTCATATTCGTGGGAAGTGCAGACATGGCTTCTCCTTCGGAAAAGAGCGGCGCGGCTTTTCCGCATCCAGTGTTACTTTTTCAAAACTCGTAACACCATAAAGCAAGTATTACTAAATCAATATTCGTAACACCAGAGGCTCAAAATTGCTGCAGGCGGTAGAAGGAGCAAGGGAATCGCGGGAGGCGCGTCGCACGGCCGCGGGCCCAAACCCCTTCGGGTCCTCCGCATCCGCACGCCAAACACCGCGCCCACACGGGCTCTCCTGCTCGTCAACCTGCATGCACGCACCGAACGCTGCGCTCCGCACGAGGACGCTAGGGCTCAAGTTCCTCTTTTTGATATAGCGCCCGTCACGCTTCGCTCACACGATGCAACCTCTTCGGGCGTGCCACACACCACAACTTCACCGCCGTCCTCGCCACCACCAGGCCCTAAATCTATCACGTAATCGGCGTTGGTGATCATATCCCAGGTCGTGCTCAATCACCACCACGGTGGCACCGGCGTCAACCAGGCGTTGCAAAAACGTCCAACAGCACTTCCACATCGAGAGGATGCAGCCCGATGGTAGGTTCATCGAACACGAACAATGCATTGTCCTGGCTGCGCGTCAACTCCCCCCCGCAAGCTTCAGGCGCTGCGCTTCGCCGCCCGAAAGCGCCGGCGTCGCCTCGCCGAAGCGTGAGGTATCCCAGCCCCAAATTGTGCAGAACGTCGAGCTTGGTCTTAACGCTGCGCAAACCCGCAACAGAGCCGCGCGCTTCATCCACCGTCATGGCAAAAAGAAGCTCAGGAAGAGACACCTCCTGTTCGCATGCGACCGGTTCAGACGAAGCGCCGGCAACCTCAACGTCTGAGGCGCCGTTTAGCCGGCCCGCCGAAACCGCTCGCTTCACCTCATACGCCTCGCGGCCATAGCGTGAACCCCCGCACGAGGGACACGGCATGTCCACATCGGGGAAGAAACTGCACGTCAAGCGAAACCTGACCCGTTCCATCGCAGACTTCGCAACGCAGCGAGCCCGTATTGTAGGAAAATGCGCCCATTTTAAGGCCTCGCTCCTGCGCCACAGGCGTTTTCGCGTACGCGCGGCGCAAATCGTCGAGCACGCCCGAATACGTCGCTACGGTCGAGCGCACATTGGCCCTTTGCAGGACTCGCGTCAATCAGATGAACACGCTCGATACCAGCCGGCTCAAGGCTCGCCCACATGCTTCGGCATTGCCGCGCCTTCGGCGGCCGCGCGCGCAACGCGGCACAAGCCCCTCGAGAACCAGCGTGGTCTTCCCCGAGCCGGAAACACCCGTCACCGCCACAAGGCGTCCACGAGGAATGTGCACCGAAAGCGGCTTGACCGTGTGCATCTTGCCCGTCGAAAGCTCGATGCAGCCAAGGTCGAACATGGTCGCCTTTTCCGCGCGATTGCGCACGCGCACGCGTCGGTCGCCCGAAAGAAACGCGCCCGTCCGAGACCGAGGGCACCCTACGAGTTCCGACGGAGACCCCTGCGCTGTATGACGCAACCGCCGTTCGCACCAGATCCGGGACCTATCTCCACAAGATGGTCGGCATGGCGAAGCACCCTTACGTCATGGTCGACCAGCACCACGGAGTTCCTGTCGGCAAGAAGGTCGTCCACCACGCCCAAAAGACCGTCAACGTTCGAGGGGTGCAAGCCTATGGACGGCTCATCGAGAACATAAAGCGCACCGTTGTACGACCCGCCCGGCACGAGCAAGCTGTACGCGCTGGCGCTCCCCCGTCGAAAGCGATGAGCTTGCACGGTCAAGGCTCAAATACCCCAGGCCAGCTGCTGCAGGCGCCGCATGGGCTCGGCCATTTCGCCTACGATCGCGCGTGCCATATCGCGCACTTCGGAGGGGCACCGCATCAGGAACCGAAGCCACCCATGCCGAAAGTTCATCGAGCGCCATCGCGCTTGCCTGCGGCAAGGCAACCGCCAATACGCGGCGCGCGGGCGCGGGCGGCAAGACGTTCCCCCGCAATCGGGACAAACGCCTTCTTTTTCAGGAACTTCGCCACGCGAGCAAAGGCCTTTTTCGTCCTTTTTGCCTTCGAAAGCGAGTTTTCCACGGTATAGACCGCGTTGAAATACGTGAAGTCGAGCTCGGCCACTTGGCCCGTTTTCGGAGACTGGTAGATAATGTGGCGCTTCTCCGCAGGACCGTGAAATACGATATCGCGCTCTTGCTCGGTCAATTCGCGAAACGGCACGTCTATGCGCACGCCCATCTCCTGCGCCACCTGTGGCATGAGCGACCACATGAGCTGGCGCCACGAGGCGCACCGCGCCGTCTTGGATGCTCAACGATTCGTCCGGTACCAACGTGGATTCGTCCACTTCGCGCACCACGCCTGTGCCCGGAACACAGGACAGGCGCCCGCGCCGTTGAACGCCAGATCTTCGGCGCCGGGGCCGAAAAACTCCCGCGCCGCAGACAGGACACGCAAGCGGCTTCTCAAGCGCCACATTCACCGAAGCCGGCACGTAATGGCCGTGGGGACACACGTGCTCTGCTACGCGCGAAAACAGAAGGCGCGAAGATAATTCAGCAGCTCCGTGGAGGTGCCGAACGTGGAATGAACGCCGGGAATGCCCGGGCGTTGACGAAGCGCAATGGCCGCGGGCACGTGCAGCACTTCGATCGACCTGCGGGCGAGAATCTTGCGCGATACGGCGACGTGTATACGTGGAAAGCGCATCGAGGTAGCGGCGCGAGCTTCGGCGGCGTATAACACGCCCAAGGCAAAAGCGAGCTTTTACCCGAGCCGGAACGCCCGCAATGCCCAAAGCTTTCCCAGGGGAATATCGACGTCGATATTCTTCAGGTTGTGAACCCGCGCGCCGCGCACCTCGATGCAATCCGGCGCGGCAAACGCCTGAGCGCCCCTGCCACCTTCTTCGTTCAGCATCTTTCGCATACCGCCCCTTTCGTCTTTCGAGGCCCATTCATTCATAGCCAGAAAACCTTGCTAGAGCGCCTTGGGGCGCATTTGAGCTGGCACAATATGCATATCAGGATAGAAAAAGGGCCATGATGAAAGTTTTTGGGCTCGGCTTTCCCGAATTGGCAATCACTTCTGCGTCGGCCACATCCTGCGTTTCAGCCTCCACCATGACGCGCACCAAAGGTTCGGTACCGCTAGTGCGAACCAGCACGCGGCCGGAATCCCCATGGCCTCTTCGGCGGTACGCACGGCGCCCCAGATTGCCTCGTTGCCGTCAAGCGCATGCTTGTCCTTCACACGCACGTTAATCAGCGTTTGGGGAAGCGGGTCATAACCTGATGGCCTCCTCGACCGGCTTTTCGCTTCGACGAACCGCCGCCAGGAACTGACATGCCGTCATCAAGGCCGTCGCCCGTGGAATTGTGCTCGAGCAAAATCATGTGGCCCGACTGCTCGCCGCCGATGGAGAAGCCATTCGCACGCATCTCCTCGAGCACGTAGCGGTCGCCCACCTTCGTCTGGACGAGCTCGATGCCCGCATCGCGCATGGCGTGGACGAACCCGAGGTTGCACATGACCGTGGAAACCACCGTGTTGCCTGCGAGAACGCCGCGCTCCCTTCATATCGAGCGCGCACACGGCCTCGATGACATCGCCGTCGATCTCCTCACCCGTCGGGGTCATGAGCATCACGCGATCGGCATCGCCATCGTGGGCGATGCCCACATCGGCGCCGGTTTCCTGCATCAGCTCACGCAAAGGCCCGAGATGCGTGGAACCGCAGTCGACGTTGATGTCGTTGCCGTCGTAGTCGTCGTTGATGACGATCACCTCGGCGCCGAGACGCCTGAGGGCCGCCGGGCTCGTGAGCGACGACGCGCCGTGCCCGGTGTCGAGCGCGATGGTCATGCCCGAGAAGTCGATGCCCTGGGCGAGGATGGAGCGAACCGCATGCTCGATGTAGATCTCGCAGGCCTCCTCGACCTCGACTGCGACGCCGAGCTCGGGACCCGAGGGCATGGCCGCATCCGCATCGCCCGCCTCGTGCGCACGCGAAACAGCGCCTTCGAGGCCTCCCGCCGTGATGAACGCCTCAATCTCGTCCTCGACAGCGTCGGGCAGCTTGAAGCCCTGCGCATCGAAACAGTTTGATGCCGTTGTACTCCGGCGGGTTGTGCGAAGCCGAGATGACCACGCCGCCGGCGGCGCTCAGCTCGCGCATCGAGCAGGGCGACCGCAGGCGTGGGGATGACGCCCGCACGAGCCATGAACTCCTTTCGGTGAATGAACTCTACCACTGCAGGCTGAAAGAGCGTTCACGCGCCGACGCCGAATGGGCAAACCGAGGCGCCGGGGGTCGCCTCTTCTTTAGTTCGCTAGCCGTTTGCGCTCATCTCGCCCGCATCGGACAACCGTTTCATGAAGCGGTAATCTATCCATGAATCGACAACCGCAAGCGCCAGCGAAGAGACGCCGCCCGCCCATGATGCAGACACGGAATCCATAAAGGCATCGACCACCGCAAGGCAGCCAGCCGTGAAAAGCGCGTCTGCGGCGGTGTGAAGCGCGTAAAAGCCTACGCCCCCTTCGTTTTCAACACGCCGATCTTGAAAAGCGCTACGGGGATCGCTCGACAATGAAATCAAACGGAGTGCAAATCAGATACCCCATGAAGAAAAAAGAGGAAGAACGCGCCAGCGGATTCGTATTCGAACCCTAGATAGGACATGACGCCGCCCTGGAACAGCGCGCAGATACCCACCACGACGAAAAACAGCGCCGCTGCAAGCACCGTTGCAGAATACCGCCCGCAATACGGGGAGGCTGCATCATTGAAAACTCCCTTTCCCTTCCAGCGAGCCTTTGTCGCCCTCTTGGATGGCTTTCTTCCCTTTTGCATCGCCTTTCTTCGCCAAAAGAAAGACCGTCGCCATAATCAGCACGAACCCGATCATGTCTATCGCTACAAATTCGGTCCGCAGCCACAAGAGCGCGCATAGCGTTGCCGAAACCGTCTCGACGCTCGCAAAGAAGACTTGCGCGAGCGGCGCCGATGTCGTTGATGGCCGTCAAATATGCCGCCGAATCCCACGAGCGTGCCGACGCCCGTCAGACCGCCGTACATGGCGAGCAGCCCACAATGTCAAGATCGGGAGCTCGGTTCCAGCAGCCAGCACCTAGGTATAGCACCACTCCGCCCAAAAGCAGGCCGCATGCGACAACTGATACGCTCCGTATTCTTTTTCATGAGAGAGACCCAGGAAGCAGGGGAGTAAAT
>VOFI01003350.1_pt1 | contig 23210 bp, 42 predicted proteins | sample 5384131 | NCBI WGS metagenome assembly VOFI01 (sample SAMN12384728, study PRJNA508395) | human gut metagenome | isolation source: healthy gut H | host: Homo sapiens | reverse complement strand
GATGCGTAAAAATTTCATCGAGGCACCCTCTTCGAGAAGCTTGCCGTCGGCCATGAAGAGCACGCGGTCGGCAACCTCGCGGGCAAAAGCCCATCTCATGCGTCACGACGACCATCGTCATGCCGGACTTCGCAAGCTCCTGCGGCACCTTCAACACCTCGCCCACCATCTCGGGGTCAAGCGCGCTCGTCGGCTCGTCGAAGAGCATGACCTCAGGCTGCATGGCAAGGGCGCGGACGATGGCGACACGCTGCTTCGCCCGCCGGAGAGCTGGCTGGGGTAAGCGTTTGCGCGGTCTGCAAGCCCGACACGGCCCAAAAGCTCCAGCGCCGTCTTTTCCGCTTCCTCTTTTTGATTTGTGCAGCAGCTGCATGGGCGCAATCGTCATGTTTTTGAGGATCGTCATATGCGGAAGAGGTTGAAATGCTGAAACACCATGCCCATCTTCTGGCGGTGGAGGTTATATTGCAGTTCTTGTCGGTGATATCCACGCCGTCGAAGAGGGATCTGCCCGCCCGTCGGAAGCTCCAGAAAGGTTAGAGGCAGCGCAGGAATGTCGACTTGCCGCTGCCGGGAAGGGCCGATCACAACGACCCTCGCCCCTTGTGAATCTCCGCCGACACACCGTCGAGCGCGCGGATTTCTCGTCTTGATTCTGCTTTCCGCCCTTGAAGTGCTTTTTGAAGGTCTGTTACCTGAATCAGAAACGTCAGTGGTCACTGCTGCGAAGCCTCCTCTCCAATTTCCCGACCAGCCATGTAAAGAACACGACCATCACGAGATAGATCAGCGCCACCACAATGAGCGGCATGAACGCCGAGAACGTCCGGCCCCGGATGATATCGCCGCCCTTGGTAAGGTCTGTCACCGCGATAGCCCGCAACGGACGTTTCCTTTAAAGAGCACGATAAAACTCGTTGGCAAGCGCCGGGAGCACATTTTTTTGAGCGCCTGCGGCACGATGATAAAGCGCATCGTCTGCACGTAGTCGAAGCCAAGAGACCGTCCGGCCTCCAACTGCCCCTGTCGATGGCCATAATGCCGCCGCGGATGAGCTCAGCCACATATGCGCCGGAGTTCACGCCAAAGGCCAGCATCGCCACGCCCACGCCGTTTCTGGACGTTGCGAAAATGATGTAGAACATGATCATCAGCTGCACCACGACCGGCGTGCCGCGGATGACGGTCAGATAAATTTTTGCAGATAATATCTCCGATGTGAAGAAGCGTCTTTCCCGCGCCCGGGCGCATCCTGTCCGCGTTTGATCCCACGTCGAGCGGATGATGGCGACCAGCGTGCCGATGACAATGCCGAGCAGCACCGCCGCGAGCGTGATTTTCAGCGTATTTACGAGACCGGTCACGAGGTATTTCCACCGGTTATCTTCTACGAAGTTCAGGATAAACTCTGCCTGGAGCTTTGCAAACCACTCGTTCAAAGCCACGGCCTCCTTTCACGCGGGCGCGCGGAGGAAACTGCGCGTCTCCCCCGCTGTGCCGCGATTGTAATTCTTAGTCTGCGGAAATGTACTTGTCGACGATCTTCTGCACCGTGCCGTCGGCGATCAGCTCTTCCAGCGCCTTGTTAAACGGCTCCGTGAGCTCGCTTCCCTTTGGCAAAGGCCGCTGCGTAATCCTCGACCGCGTAGGCGGTATCGAGGACCTTGAGGCCATCGTTGGCTGCGACGAAGGACTTCGCGGGCTCGTTGTCGATGACGACGCAATCGAGCTTCCGGAAACAAGCGCCGCAACAGCGTCCGCGCCCTTGTTGAACCGCTGGACATGATCGTCGCCGAAGTCGTCCGAGCAGTAGATATCGCCCGTGGTGTCCTGCTGGACGCCGATCTGATAATCCGCGCCGTCGGCGTAGAGATCGTCAGCAGAGGTGATCGGGGAATCTTCGCTTTACAACGATGGACTGAATGCCGGTCGCGTAGCTGGTGGAGAAGTCCACGGACTGCTTGCGCTCGTCGGTGACGGTGAGGCCCGCCATGGTGAAGTCCGCCTTGCCGCTCGAGACAGCGCCCAAGATCGCGCCGAACTCAATGTCCATGATGTCCAGCTTGTAGCCGAGCTTTTCGCAGATGGCCGTCGCGATTTCCACGTCGATACCGGCGGGCTTTTCGTTCTCATAGAACTCATACGGCGGGAAGGCAACGTTCGTCGCCATGGTAAGCGTTTTCTCTTCGCTGCTGCTTGCAGCCGTCTCGGTGGATGCGGTTTCGGATGCGGCTGCTGTGTCCTGCTTGGACGCGCAGGCAGCCAGGGAGCAAACCATGAGGATGCTCAGAAGCAATGCGATGATCTTTTTCATATTCTCTTCCTCCATAAAATCGTGTGGTTGTTTTTGATGTCATAATTATACGCACTTGATGTATAAATATCAAGTCTTTTTGCATGGGATTCTGCACAATCTTCCATCTCACATTTGTATTCATTTGTATAAACTTAATAATTCGCGCATATATATGCAGTCTTCCGGAATAATCCGAGAGACTGCATATCGTTTGTTCTTGTATATTATGCGTCAGTTTTCTGCATACCGTGACAAAAACTGGCGCGTACGCTCCTGTGTGGGGTGCTCGATGACCTGATGGGACTCGCCCTGCTCGACGATCACGCCGCCGTCCATGAAAAATGACCCGGTCGGCCACGTCTCGGGCAAACGCCATCTCGTGCGTGACGATGACCATCGTCATTTTCTCCTCGGCGAGCGACCGGATGACGCGCAGCACCTCGCCCGTAAGCTCGGGGTCGAGCGCGGACGTCGGCTCATCGAAGCAGAGAATGTCGGGTTTTTGAACGCCAGCGCGCGCGCAATTGCGACCCGCTGCTGCTGTCCGCCGGAGAGCTGGTGAGGATAGAGGTTCATCTTTTCGCCGAGGCCCCACATCTTTCAGCAGCTTCTCGGCGTTCTGCCGGATCTCCTCGTGGAGTTCTTTTTTTTGCGCGCGTGGTAATCGGGCTGCTCCTTGGCAAAAGCTCGCTCGCGAGCATCACGTTTTGCAGCGCCGTATATTGCGGGAAAAGGTTGAAGTTCTGGAACACCAGCCCGAAATGCAGCCGCTTTCTGCGAATCTCGCTCTCTTTTTGCGTTGCGGGGTCGTCCGCGTCAAAGAGCGTCTCGCCGTTCACTAAGATTTTCCCCTCGTCGGGCGTCGTCAGGAAGTTGAGGCAGCGAAGAAGCGTCGTCTTGCCGCTGCCGGACGAGCCGATGATCGCCACGGACTCGCCCTTCTCTAAGGAAAAGTCAATGCCGCGCAGCACGACGGTGTTCTTATCAAAGGTTTTGCAGATACCCTTTACATCCAATACAGCCATGTCGCACCTCCTTACGCCTTAAAGTAGTCGAGCTTCCGCTCCGCCCAGCCGAGCAGGAGCGTGAGAATGCCGGAGAAAATGAGATAATAAACGCCCGTGAAGAACAACGGCCAGATCGCGCCCGAAATGCCCTGCGAGCCCTTCATGAACGCCTGCCCTGCCCAGATGACCTCCTGCAGCGCAATGATGCGTGAAAGCGACGTATCCTTGACAAGGGTAATAATTTCGTTCGACATCGGCGGCACGATTTTTTCACCATCTGGAGTAACGTGACCTGAAAGAAGATCTGCCCTTTCGTCATGCCGAGCACCTGTCCGGCCTCCTGCTGTCCCTTTGGGAACGCCCTGAATGCCGCCGCGGTAAATTTCCGAGAAATAGCAGGCGTAATTGAAGACGAACGCCACGCTGGACGCGATAAAACGCCCCGTCTCGCCGCTTCCCCAGATATTCTTTTTCCAGACCAGGCCCGGAAAATAGTAGATCACCAGCAGCTGGAGCATGAGCGGCGTACCGCGCACGACCCAGATGACAAGCCGGGTAAGTAACCGCACGGGCTTAAAATCCGTCACGAACCAGGCCTGCACCTTCTGCCACCAGGTGAGCTCGCGCGGGTTTACATGCTTTAAGACAACCGGCCGCAGAAAGCCGAAGGCCGCCCAGTTGCTCATGGAGCCGAAGGCGATGATCAGGCCCAGCGGGATCGCGCCGATGAGCGTGATGGCAAAGAGCTTGAGCGTCTGCAAAAAGCCTGTGTTCAGCGCCTGAAAGACGATGGGAAACTGCTCAGTAATAACGTCGTCATGGGAAAATCCTACCTTAAATCGTTCTATTTGCGGGCAATCGCCCTTCGAACATTTCGCCAAAAGCGCGGTGCTTCCCCGATGCGCGATGCGCACCGGGGATTGGAGAATCACCGAATGGTTGGGATTGTTTTGTTCGCGATTACTGCGCGATGAGCGCGGCCTGGATGCCGTAGGTCTCGGCGCACTCGAGCATCGAGCCATCCGCGTAAGAAGCTGCGAAGAAGCTGTTGAGCATGGCCGCGAGGTCAGAACCCTGACGGAAGCCGACGCCCCGTACTGCTCGCCCTCTTCGGCGTTGAGGCTGACGGTGTAGGCTGAAGGCTGTCATAGCCGGTGCCTTCGCCGACCATTGCGCCCGCCATCAGAGAGTCGATGACTGCCGCGTCCGCGGTGCCTGCTGCAACTTCCATAAGAGCGGTGGCCTGATCTTTGACCTCGGTGAAGCTGTAGCCCAGCTTTTCGACCTCAGCCTTGCCGGCGGGCCGGATTCGACTGCGAAGTTGAGGCTGCTGCAAGCGTCGACGCTCTGGTAATCCGCCGCCTTGTCGGCCGGAACCACGACAACCTGAGAGTTGTTGCAGTATGCGTTCGAGCAGGCCATGGCACTGGTGACTTCGTCCGGTGAGGGGTCATGCCGTTCCAGACGCAGTCGATGGTCTTTGGCGCCGAGCTCCATGATCTTGTTGTCCCAGTCGATCTCAACGAATTCCGCTTCCACGCCGAGGCTCTTTGCAAAGGCCTTGGCCATGTCCGCGTCAAAGCCGATCCATTCGCCGTTCTCGTCCTGATAGTCCATCAGGGGCAAAGTCGGTGATGCCGATCACCAACTTGCCGTTTGCCTGGATGTAGGCAAGGTCGCTGTCAAGGCGGCGGCCTCTTCGGCTGCGGGGAGCCTCTTCGGCTGCTTCTTCCGCAGCGGGTGCTTCCGGCCGGAGCGGTTTCGGTGCTTGCAGCGTCCTCAGCGGGAGCTGCGGGTTCGGTCTTGGCGGCACATGCAGTGCAGGCGATGAGCATCATGCAGGCCAGCAGCAGAGCGATGATCTTTTTCATGGTTTGTTTCCTCCTGTTTGGTTCGTTTCGTTCTGGCGAACTATTTGTTTATCATGGTGATACTTTACCATACTAACGAGGTAATGTAAAGAAGTAATGTTGCATGAAGAAACCGCTGGTTCCTGCCAGCGGTTTGTTCGTTTTGTATAAACTGTCAGAATCCGGCCTCAGATGTCGAACACGCCGAGCATCACGATACCGGCCACGACCAGCGCGATCATCGCGTAATGCTTCCAAGAGAGCTTTCCTTGAGGAAGATCCGGCTCCAGACGACAGACGCGACGCAGTAGGCCGAGATAATGGGCGCGGCCAAGGCAACGTGCGCCTGATCGCCGATGGCGTAAATATAGGCAAACTGTCCCGCCGTCTCAAACGCCGCGCCAATGTACTTGGGCGCTTCCATCTTCGGAATGAACTTGTCTTTTTGACGAATTTCACATAAGCGAAGCTGCAAACCGCCGCAAACAGAAACGTCAGCTCATACGCGCAATTCGCTGCATCCTCGTCGAGCGTCTCGAGCACCAACGAGTCCGCGAAACGTCCCCGCTGCGTCCAGCAGGCAGTACGCGACCGGCAGGCAGATGGCGAGCCACGACTTTGCGTACCGGTAGTTAGACGCCTCCTGCCGCGCCCGGCGCAGCTCGTCGTCCTCGCGCGACTCCACAACACCGAGGCCAACAACGCCGATGCACACGAGCGCCACCGCGCCGATGACGGCCAGCCGCATCCCGCCCTGAATCGACTCGTCGAGCGTTCCCGTGATGAGGCACAGAACCGCCACTAACGCGCCGGACGAATTGCAGATCGGGGAAGAGATCGAGAGCTCAATGTACCGAAGCCCCACATAGCCGAGCGTCATTGACGAGATGTAAAGAAGCGAAACCGGCAGATATGTCCAGATGACGTTCCAGGTTACGACCGTGCCGCCGATGAAGATCTCATACGCCGCGTGCAGTCCCATCACAACGCCGACAGCGACGACCATCTTGAGGTGCGCGTTTTTATCAGACGCGTCGCGGCAGCCGATTTTTGAAAAAAAGGTCCGAGCCACTCCAGCAGAGGAGGGCAATGATAGCAAAGCCAAAACCACATAATTTTTTCTCCTGATAAGTTTTTAATACGAAATTTGTTTTTTCTTACCGTGGCGCAAGCGCCAGTTTAAACTGGCAGAGACCTGCCAGCTGGTCCATTTTCCGACCCCAGCTCTGCATCCCATATCCGTAAGGCGGCAAAGCCGCCAACGGCTATCGGAATTCTTCTTAGCTGCGCAAAGAAGAACGGCGTCGACCGTCAAGAAGAAGTTGCCCAAAGAAAACCCTTCAAAAGGGGTTTTCTCTGGGACTCCTTCCGAAACAGAGGGGCAGCGGCCCCTCTGGCACCCCGGGCTGCCCGATACAGACTGGTTGTACCGGTTGGGCGTGCCTACGTACTTTTGAACGCTCTGTAGTCGGGGGTACGACAAATTTGCAAGACCCGACTCGGCGCAAAAGCAAATTTTCTCTGAAAATTTCTTTGCGCGGGGGCTTCCCCTCTGCGATGAGGACCCCCGTCCCCCATCGCAGCCCGCCCGCAAGGATTTTTGCAGAGCAAAAATGCCTTGCGGTGGACAAGCCTTCCAAATTTGCTGCTCGGCACGAAAATCGTCAGTTATCTTGCAAACCAGTAAGTGCTTACAAGCCAGAAAGAGAGTGCCTCCAAAACCCGTAGAAGATTGCCCCATTAAAGGCAATGCAAATCTGGAACCCCGGGATCTCAAAGGGCCGCAGCCCTTTTGTTTCCAGAGTCCAGAGAAAACCCTTTTGAAGGGTTTTCTCTGGGCAACTTCTTCGCGGAGGCTCGACCCCGCGCTTCTTTGCGCAGCTAAGAAGCGTGGGGTCGAAAAAAATGAACCGGCTGGCAGGTCTCTTCCAGAAGTACTCTGGCCATACCTGGCCACAGCAAAATTTTGGCTAGAAGGGGTCACAGGACCACCAGCCCCTGTTCCACCAGCTTCTGAAGGCTCATTAAAATCCAAGCTTGGCATGATACCAAGTAAGCCCTCCCTGGAAATATACCGCATAGGGCGGGCGGATCGGCCCGTCGGCGGAAAGCTCAATAGAAGACCCTGCACAACGCGCCCCGCGGCCATGACGACCTCGGAGTCATACCCCGGCATGGCCCACGGCACAGGGGTCACGTAGCTGTCAACGGGAGCCGCCGCCTGAATGCCCTTACAGAATGCCAGCATCCGCTCCGCGCTTCCGAGCTCAACGGCCTGAATGATATCGTGCCGCGACTCCGAGCCGTTCGGAACGACACGGAAGCCGAGCCGCTCATACACGTTCGCCGCGAAAATCGCGCCCTTGAGCGCGCCGGAGACAACCGTGGGCGCAAGGAAGAAGCCCTGATAGAGGCTTGGAAGCAGGCCCAGATTCGCGCCGACCTCCTGCCCCAGTCCGGGAGCCGAAAGCCTATACGAGCAGCGCTCGACACATTCCTTTGTTCCGCAGATATACCCTCCAATGGGCGCAAGCCCACCGCCCGGGTTTTTGATCAGGCTGCCGACGATCATGTCCGCGCCCAGATCGGACGGTTCGATGGTTTCCACAAACTCGCCGTAGCAGTTATCGACCATGCAGGTCACACCCGGCTTGACAGACTTGCAGAACGCGATGAGATCGCCGATTTTCTGCACGGAAAACGACGGTCTTGTCGCGTAACCCTTCGATCTCTGGATGGTGATGAGCTTCGTCTTTTCCGTGATCGCCGCGCGGATGCCGTCATAATCAAAAGATCCGTCCGGGAGCAGATCGACCTGCCGGTAGCTCACGCCATATTCCCTGAGCGAGCACTTGGACTCGCGGATGCCGATGACCTCTTCGAGTGTGTCATACGGCGCGCCGACGGGGCTCAGCAGCTCGTCTCCGGGAAGAAGATTCGCCGACAGCGCGACGGCTAAGGCATGCGTGCCGCAGGTGATCTGCGGGCGAACGAGCGCGGCCTCGGTGTGGAACGTCGCGGCGTAGACCTTTCTCTAATTTATCACGGCCCAGATCGTCGTAGCCATAGCCCGTCGTCGCGGCAAAGCACGTCGCGTCGACGCGGTTCTCCTGCATCGCGTGCAGCACCTTCGCCTGATTGTATTCCGCGTTCCGGTCGATTCCGGCAAAGCGCGGTTTCAGATCCTCTAAAATTTTCTCGCCATATGCATAGACCGCCCGGCTCACGCCGAGGTCTTCATACATGCTTTCCAGTTCCTTCATTGTGGTTTCCGCTCCATCTCTTCAAAAATTTTCATCGCCGCATCCTCGATGACCTCGGGCTTTGTCACGATGATACCCGTCTGCTCGTCGCCCAGAATCAGAAGCGTATCTCCCGGCTGCACGCCGAAGAGCGTCCTTGCCTCCTTGGGAATGACGATCTGCCCTTTTCGCCGACCTTTGCCGTGCCGAAAATGTGCTTGCCTCTGGGCTTTCCCAGCAGGTGCTTTTCCTCCAGCCATAGTGTCCCCCCCCTGGGTTTTTCGTTCCGGAAATTTTCATACTTGTATAACTTACAGCGTGCGTCCGTTTCTGTCAAGCCCAAAGCGAAAAAATGCCGTGAAGGAATCGGCTCCTTCGCGGCATTGGCAAAAATTAGATGTTCCGGACGTTGTCATCCGACAGGAAAAACAGCGCCAGTGCGCCGGGACCGACGTGAGAGCCCGTGACCGGCTCGTAATCGACCGTCAGGATCTCCTTCGGCGGCTTTGCGCTCCGGCGAAGGTTCGCCAGGATCTGCGCGTCCGGCTCGCAGTCGGCGTGCGAGATGCAGACCGTCTGCGCCTCAGGTTCCACAACCAGCGCCTCATAGCGCTTGGCCATCTCCTCAATCGCGCGCTGCCGCCGCGCACCTTCGCGAAGCAGACGATCTTGCCCTCGGGGTCGCCCTTGAGTAGCGGCTTGATTTGCAGGACCGTTCCGACGGCGGCCTCCAGATTGGAAAGGCGGCCCGTTCTCTTGATACCGGAGGTCGCCCACGGTAAAAATCTGCCCGATCCGATGCCGCAGGCGCGCAGGAGCGTATACGTTTTGCGTCGATCGTCATGCCCTTTTCGCGGCACTCGACCGCGCGCATGACGACAAGCCCCTCGGCCAGAGACGCGGAGTACGTGTCGACCGTCAGAATTTTTCGCTCGGGGAATTCCTCTTGCAGCTGGTTCGCGGCAATTTTGCTCGAGGCGTAAGAGCCGCTGATACCGGAGGACATGCTCACAAACAGAACATCCTCCCCCTGCCTCCAGCATCGGATGGAGATAGTCCACAAAGCGCTGCGGCGGAATCTGAGAGGTCGTGACCTTTTCGCCGTTTCGCATCGCGGTATAGAACGCCTTCGCGTCGAACGTGGCCGTATCCATACACGACTGCTCACCGGACTCGGTGTGGAACGTGAAGGGGATGACGGTAATATTCTCGGCCTGCAGATAGGCGGTTGGGAGGTTGGAGGACGTATCGGTCACAATGCGAAACATAACATCGCTTCTTTCTATGTAATATGCTACATCAGATTAACACATTTCTATTATAATGTCAACCGATATATTCATCCGGTACTTCTTGCATTTGCATGCAGATATTGCTATAATAGGCGCGAAAGGTGTGTGTAAATTTATGGCTTATGATAATGATCTCATCGCAGGGCAAGCTCCGCCGGTGGGAAAAATATCTCGAGCATTATCAGCTTCCCACATGGGAGCAGATCCCGGACTTCGGGCTGTACATGGAACAGGTCGTGCAGCTTTTAAAGCAATACCTGAGCTATCTTCCGCCCGGGCTCAAGCAGTCGCAGACCATCACGTCCGCCGCCATCAACAACTATGTCCGCACGAAAATGCTCCCCGAGCCGCGCAAGAAAAATACTACCGCGTCCATATCTCGTACCTCATCATGATCTGCACGCTCAAGCAGTCTCTGAGCCTGTCGATGCTCCAGACGCTGCTGCCCGGGAACCTGCCTGAGGAGGAGGTCCGGCGCGCATACTCGTCCTTTGCCCAGCGGCACAGCCTCTGTGCGCAGTATTTTGTTGATCAGGTAAAACTCTCAGCAGCCACCATGCTCGACCATGCGGTGGTCACGGAGCTTGCCGTACAAGACACGACCGGGCTCATCGCCTCGGCGGCCATTTTAAGCGGCCTTGCAAAGCTCTTTGCGGAAAAAAGCTGCTGCTTTTGAAGGATAAGACGTTAGAAAACGGCGGCAGCATCGAGATCATCGAATAAAAACGCTCCCCGGTTCCGCGCGAGGACCGGGGGAGTTTTTCTATCCGCGTATAAAAAATTTTTCTAAATTTGCGTAGGGGGCGATTGAGCACATCGCCCCATTGGGTACGAACGAATTCGCATTGGATTTCCGTATCATCGGATTGTGTCGCCGGGGCGATGTGGGCATCGCCCCTACGAACCTTACGGAAGATTTCAAAAAGAACTGTAGGGGCGGACGACCCTGTCCGCCCTTTTGGAAGTTGCGAATTCGCCGAAGTTTTTCGCGTTTCGGAGGCGCAGTTTGCGGGGCGACAAGTCGTCGCCCCTACGCATGGATTGGAAGTCTTTGCATGAATAAAAAAGCGTTTCACTCGTCCAGGTCGACCTGGATGCCGTTGACCTCTACGCCGTCATCGGCGCAGATGAGAAGATACTTGACCCCGCCGATGACGCGGGTCTGGACAAGGTCGGTGCGCTCGGGGTTTACTTGAATGGTCACATCCGGCGTTTTGAGCTGGAACTTCTTCGCGTCGATGAGATTCGCAGGACTTAAGTGCAGCGTCGGCGCCAAAGTGCTGGTCAAACTCGACGTTGAATTTTGCCAGCTTCGCTTCCTCCACGCCGCAGGTAGAAAGCACGTCCGATACCTCCTGCCGGCTGACAACGAGTGCGGCTCGTCGGACTTGAGCTCCTTGTGCGCCTCGATGTTCTGGCGCAGCTGCTCGTGCACCTTCTGCACCAGGGCAGGCTGCACGCATCCTCCAGAGACTGGCTCAGGAGCTCTCCGAACGATTCCTTCTGCGCCTCGGCGGGCTCGGGCGGCTCTAATTTAAAGAGCGCTGCACAAGCTCGGGGTGATTGTTCGCGAGATTGTGGGAATAATACAAGCAGTTATAAAGATTCGTCCGCCGCCCATCAAACGCCGGGAAGAGGAAGCCCAAGCTCGGGTGCGCCGACGGTGTAGGCCCTGCCCTGATTGTGAAATTCCTTTTCCTCTGCGTTATAGCGAAGGGCGGCCTTTCCGGGCTTGACCGGGCAGATGGCGCAGAGCACGTAGGAGAAAACCTCGCTGCCGTCTTCCAGCATGCGCGCCGTCTTTTGCCTTGAAGGGCACGTCGTAGCGCTCGTGGGCAAGGAGGATCAGATAGTGGTCCTCCGAAGTAAGCGCGCCTGTAACCGTTTGATAGAATGTTTTCGAGCGCTTGTTCGTCGTCTAAGCCGGAATTGCGCAGCGCCATGAGAAGCCTGTGCTCGTCGGAGTCCGCAACCTGGCTTGTTTGAAAGCTCAGGTCGATGAGGTTTTTGTCCTGCGCGCCGGACAGGACGCGCGCGGAAGATAGAAAAATAGCTCTCCTTGTCCTCCCCTGGCTCATGAGGGCGACAGACTCGCGGAAGGTGGACAGAATTTCGCCGCTGGCCGGGCAGCATAGCAGCCGCGCACGGAGGTCATATTGGTGCGGTCCGGGCGCATTCTGCGCCGCAGCTCGCCGATTTCTTTCGATGTCATAGAAGTAACTTCCTTTATTCAAGATTGCGTGGTGAAAGTATAGCACAAATTTCCCCACATTGCCACTATCGGAAATTTTGCATCTGGTACAATGGAACAAACAAGCGGTATCATTCGTCGAAGATCCTCAAAAACCGAAAGGAGAACGAAATGGAATACAACGAAAATTCCTACTACCCCGCCAGAACCCGGGGGATGGTCAGCAAGCGGAAAAAGCCGCAGAATCGCGGATTTTTGGGCTTCTGTGGCTGGTTCCGGTCATCCTGATCATCGCAGGACTGGCGATGGACTCTTTTTTATACGCTGACGGAGGGACCAGTACGCGGTCATTACGACCTTCGGCAAGCCCACGACAGTCTCGGCCTCCGGGCCTGCAGATGAAAATTCCGCTCGTGCAGCGCGATTGAGCCTGGTGTCCAAGTCCATTCAGGGCTTCCCGCTTGGCTACCGGACGGACAGCAGCGAGGTCGGTGGACGATGAGTCACTGATGATCTACGACTACAATTTCGTAAACGTCGACTTTTTACGTCAGTACCCGCGTGAACGGACCCGGTCAAATATCTCTATAACTCGAGCGACCCCGTCGGAATTTTGAAGATGCTCTGCCAGAGCTATATCCGCGACACCATCGGCCTTTACGATGTTGACAGCGTCATCACGACCGGCAAGAGCGAAATTCAGTCCGAGATCAAGCAGAAGGTCATGAACCGGCTCGAGCAGGAGGACCTCGGCATTCAGTTGACGAATCTCACGATTCAGGACGCGGAGCCGCCCACGCTTGAGGTGCAGCAGGCGTTTACCGCCGTGGAAACCGCGAAGCAGTCGGCCGACACTGCAGGCAATAACGCAAAAAGTACGCAAACGAAGTAACCCCCGCAGCCTCCGCCGACGCCGATCAGATCATCAAGCAGGCCGAGGCCTACCGCGAGACAAGATCAACGAGGCGGAAGGTCAGGCGGCCAGATTCACAGAGCTCTTCGCCGAGTATCAGAACTATCCGCTCATCACCAAGCAGCGGCTGTTCTATGAGGCGATGGAGGAAATTCTTCCCGATATGAAGCTCACATTGTAGACGCAAATACGGGTGTGCAGACGGCGCTGCCGCTCGAGTCCTTTGCAAACGTCAACATGGGCACCACGGAAGGAGGCGCGGCAAATTGAAAAAGGCAGTGAAAATCGCAGTTCCAGTCGTTCTTGCGCTGGCGCTCATCGTCATTTTAGCAGGGAGCCTCGTCGTGACGCAGCCGAACGAGTACACGATCATCAAGCAGTTCGGCGCGGTGGTCAGCATCATCGACCAGCCGGGGCTAAGCCTCAAAACGCCCTTTTCGTCCAGTCGGCAAGCACGCTTCCCAAAACAGAGATGCTCTATGACCTTGCGGCGAGCGACGTCATTACGTCTGACAAAAGTCGATGGTTGCCGACAGCTTCGTGCTCTGGAAGATCACAGACCCCTTAAAATTCATCCAGACGCTCTCCGGCAGCGTTGCAAACGCGGAAAGCCGCATCAACGCCGTCGTCTACAACAGCCTTAAAACCGTCATCAGCTCCATGAAGCAGGAGGCGGTCATCTCCGGCAGGACGGCGAGCTTGCGGCTGCCATTATGGAAAACTTCGAGCAGAACTTTGACGATTACGGCCTCACGGTGCTTGCCATCGAGACAAAGCGCATTGACCTCCCCTGATGAAAAACAAGGCTAGCGCATGATCTCCCGAGCGCGGCAACATCGCGGCATCGTATGCTGCCGAGGGAGACGCGCAGGCCAAGCAGATCCGCAGCGAGTCCGACAAGTCTTGGAGATCACGGTCTCCCTGAAGCAAAGGCGCAGGCAGAGCGCATCAAAGCAGAGGGCGAGGCAGAATATATGCGCGTTTGTCCCAGGCATATGACACGCAGGAGGAAGCGGACTTCTTATGAGTTCATGCGCGCGCTCGATATGGCGCGAAGCTCGCTCACGGGCGGCAACAAGACGCTGGTGCTCTCGTCTGATTCTCCGATTGCGCAGATTTTCTCCGGACAGTGGGGAGCGCGCAATGACGCTTTATTTGCAGGAGCAGATTTTTCGTTCGACCATTTTGACATCGGGATGAAACGGGAACGTCAAATATCAGGTCGACCGCGAGCTCTTTCCAGTTCGGGCGCAAGCTCGTCGTGACAGATGCAGGGGCGGGAGGTCTGCTTTGTGCAGCATATTCCGTTCTCCGTTCCGTGCTCGTATGAGCTGGCTGTTCAAGCGGGAGCGTGCAGCTGGACCGGCATTTTCGCTCTTTTCCCAGCGTTACTCGATCGATTCTGCTTTGCGTGGGAGGTTGCGGGCAGCTTCATGAGCCTCGACTTTTCCATCACGCAGGGAGATAAACGGATCGCGCGCATCGAAAAGGCGTGGCCCGCGTTTCAAGACCGCTACCAGCTTGAAATCGCCGATGAAAAGGACGAGCTCACCGCGCTCTGCGTCGTCCTTTTGCCATCGACGTAGAGGCCGAGCGGCACAATTGACAGAATAAATATGAATAGAAAAATCCGGCTGTGGAAAGCTTCCACAGCCGGATTTGCGCAGGACAAAAAACTTACGGCATGAGCGCGACGTCGCAGATGATGTCGGCGCACTTGTCGACACCCAACGTGCCAGAGTCGAGGCAGAGGTCGTAGTTTTCCGCTTCGCCCCAGTTGCAGTTGGTGTAGTGTTTGTCAGTAGACCTTGCACGCTTGCTGTCTTTTTCCGCAGCCGCTTCGCGGGAGGGGTCTGCTTCGTCTCACCGTACAGGCGTACAATACGCTCGGCGCGGTGCTCCATGTCGGGTGGATGAAGATGCAGCGTATCGGGATGGTCTTTGAATAAAGTCCGCGCAGCTTCCGGCGACGATGACGCAAGGCCCCTTCGCGGCGCAGATCGCGGATGACGTTCGTCTGGCAGACATAGAGCTTATCGGACACGGACATCGTGTCGATCCAGACCCATCGGATGGGCGGAAACCGCGATATTGAACAGGAAGCTGCTGGTGACGGAGGCGTATTCGCCGATTTCTTCGATGAACTCGTGCGAAAAGCCGCTTTCCTTGGCCACCTGATCGACCAGCTCCTTGTCGCCATGAAGTGGGAATTCCGGCTTCTCGGCGACCTTTTGCCAATGGTTCTGCCGCCGCTGCCGAACTGCCGGCTGATGGTAATCACTTTGTTTTGTCATGGATGATTCCCCCTTGCTCTTTGGATGCTTCCATTATACACCACGGGGAAAAAAAGCACAATGAAAATTTTTTGCCTGCGCACTAAAAATTGTGCAAATTAAAGATAGGCCTGCATGGACTTGCAGAGCGTCTGCTCGGAGTCGATGAGCTGGCCCGCGATTTGACGGGCGGTTTCGCTCGCGCTCGGGTAGCGGTTGCGGTAGCGGATGAGGGACTTGACGCCCATGTTGCAGCCGTCGGTGATAAGGTCCGCGACCGTCTGCGTCGGCGGGAGAGACGGCAAGCTTCGTGCTCGTCTTGAGCCAGGACATCCCGCGCGCCATCGCGTTCGCGCCCTTTTCGGGATGTGCTCGGCATCTAAAAAGCGCCTTTGTCTGCTGCCCAAGGGCTTTGTGCGCCTCGCGGCAGGAAAGCAGCGCCTGCTCCGCTTTTTGTCCCGCGTCTGACCGAGCACGTCGTCAATCGCGCCGACGGCCATCTGCACGCCCGCGCCGCACTCGAGCAAAAGAGCTTTCGTATCGTGGTCCATAGAAGATTCCTCCCGTGTTCTTTTTCAATAGGTTGTGCAAAAACGAGAGAAAGTATGATATAGTAAGAAAAACAAAACGTCCTTTTTCGGCGGGAAGGAGCAGCCATGATTTTTGAACGGACAGTCGCGGAAATCGCGGGAGACTATGCGGTGCTGGTATCGGAGAGCGGGACGCGCACGGAGGTGGCGCTGGCGCTGCTGCCGGACGGGATTTGCGAGGGAACGGTTCTGATCTGCGAAAACTTTGAATACCGCATCAAAATGCTTTGAGGCAATATGAACGAAGGGAGAAACTCCATGCCGCGTTATCTTCTCGCCCTCGACCAGGGCACGACCAGCAGCCGCGCAGATTTTTGTTTGACGAGGCGCAGAACATCGTCTCGGTCGCGCAGAAGGAATTTACAGTATTACCCCCAGTCCGGCTGGGTGGAGCACAATCCGATGGAGATCTACTCCAGCATTACGGGGTCATGATGGAGGTCATCTCGCAGTCGGAATCCACGCGCGGGACATTGCCGCCATCGGCATCACGAACCAGCGCGCGAGACGACCGTCGTCTGGGACAAAAAAACACGGCAAGCCCATCTATCGCCATCGTCTGGCAGTGCCGGCGCACGGCTCCCATCTGCGACGAGCTGGAGCCGCGGGCTCAGGGACTATCATCAAAAAGACGACGGGTCTGGTGCTGGACGCGTATTTTTCCGGCTTTAAAGATCAAATGGATTTTAGACAACGTCCCCGGCGCGCAGGAAAAGGCCGAGGCGTGGAGAAGCTTCTGTTCGGCACGGTCGACACCTGGCTCGTCTGGAAGCTCACGGACGGGAAGGTACATATCACCGACTACACAAACGCCTCGCGCACGATGCTCTATGATATCCACAACTCTGCTGGGACGAACGGCTTTTCGGAATTCCGGCCTCGATGCTGCCTGCGGTGCGCAATTCCTCCGGGTCTACGGCACGTGCAACATTCAGGGGCGTGCAGGTGCCGATCGCGGGCATTGCGGGCGACCAGCAGGCGGCGCTGTTCGGTCAGTGCTGCTTTACGCCCGGCGACGCGAAAAACACGTACGGCACGGGCTGCTTTTGCTCATGAACACAGGCGAGACGGCAATGGAAAGCGCACGGACTCGTTACGACGATTGCGGTCGGCCTAAACGGACGCGTGCAGTATGCGCTCGAGGGCTCGATTTTTTGTCGGCGGCGCGGTCATCCAGTGGCTGCGCGACGAGCTGCGGGTTCATCCGGAGAAGCCCGGGACGCGGAATATTTTGCGTCCGAAGGTACCGGACACGGGCGGCGTGTATCTCGTGCCTGCATTCACGGGCCTCGGCGCGCCGCACTCATGTACGCACAGAGGCACGATGGTCGGCCTTACGCGTGGGACAAAGCCCGAGCACATCATCAGAGCGCGCAGGAGTCCATTGCGTATCAGTCGTATGACCTGGTCGACGCGATGGAAAAGGACGCGGGCGTGACGCTCTAGCTGAGAGTCGACGGCGGGGCGAGCCGCGACGGCTTTTGATGCAGTTCCAGGCGGGACGCTTGCAAAGCCCCGTGCGCCGGCCGTTATCCGCGAGACGACGGCGCTCGGCGCGGCGTATCTGGCCGGGCTCGCCGTCGGGGTCTGGAAAGATCCCGAGGAGCTTCAGAGCCTCTGGCACTGCGATGTGACGTTCGAGCCCACGATGGAGCCCGTAAGACGCGAAAAGCTCCTGCGCGGCTGGCACAAGGCCGTCGGCAGGAGCCTCGATTGGGAAGAGCACGCACCCTCTTCGAAAAATCTCCCAAACAACACGTAGGGAGATTGAGTACATCGCCCCAAGGGTGCCAACGAATTTTCAAATATCTCCGTCAAAACGGTTTGATTTGCCGGGACGATGTGCTCAATCGGCCCCTACGAATTTTCTCGGAAGATCTCAGTAACCCCATACGGCACACCGTCTATGCTTCGTCGTCCTGTTTGTCCATTCGCCGGTCTGCTCGGGCAGAACCCCGGGAATCTCGCCGCTGAGGAACTGGAGCCGGAACTCCGCAAGCGGCCTCTGCTGGACGGTCAGCTGCGCGGCGAGCTTTTCCACATCGGCACGGTTTGCGGAAAACGGCGCGGTCATGGCAACCGGCTCGCAGTCCAGACGCACAAGCAGCCCGTACTGCCCCGAGCGCGGCTCCGAAGCACCGATAATCCAGCGACGGCTTCACATATTCCGCCAGCGTATACACAAGCGCCTTGGCTGTCGGCGCTTTCGTCAGCGTCCGGGCAAAAATTTGCCATGAGCAGTTCCCGGTTCCCACGCTCCCAGATGTCCGTCGCCGCGCGGGTCAGGGCGCGGGGAGATCGTCTCCGGGCTTTCCGGTCGCCTCCCGGACCGCGCTCCAGATTCTTTTCATCTGAAATTCCTCGCGCGGCAAGCCCTTTGCCGCCTCCACGGCAAGACAGAGCATGTTGTAACAGGTATTTCCCCAGCGGCCGCTGAGCTGCATGACGGTTGACCGGACGTCCTTCATAAAAAAAGGCCCTCTTTCTTCAAAATTTTCATCATGTGAAGCAGGCGCATAACCCGCTTGTGTCCACATTATATCACACCTGTTTGTGGAATACGAACCATCATTTGGAACTTTCGACGTAAATTAACACAATTCGACATATCTTTGTCGCTTCGCACAATTCAAAAAGAAATTTCTTACAGAAAATCCGCCCGGAATTGTACTTTTTTAACGGTCTCTAAACGGCAGACAGACGTGAAAAATCAAAAGCAGGGACAGACCCATTCGTCTGTCCCTGTTTTTTTTCACCTGATTTACGCGTCCATGGGCTCCATTGCGTCCAGAAGCGGCCGCCTTACCGCGCCGGCAAAGAGGCTCCCGGCGTTGTCATGGACAATGTTGAGCGCGCCCGCAACCTGCCCGAGCGGCATTTTCCCGTCGAAGAACACGTCCAGATCCAGCAGGAACACCTTCTGCTCCTCGACCTGCCGCGTGCGGTTGTCGACCTTTGCGAAGAAGGCCGGGGGCCGCATTTGATGTTGGCTTCGCGCCGCCCCGGCATGGTGGGCGGTCACGGTCTGCTCGCACTTGATAAAGTTCTGCCGGGCGCTGTCCGTCTGCCATGAGCCCGAGATAGCCCGGGGCGATGAGCTCTCGCCAGGACGACTCTTCAAGCCCACCGCGTCCTTGTTGAGCGCGTTCATGTACCGCAGCCCCACGCGGGAAAAAATACGACGGCTGATAGGTCTCGATAAACGCCGCCAGCACCACATCCAGCCGCTTGGCAAAATCCTCCCAGCGGGTGTGGCGCGTGGTGGAAAGGGCGATAAAGCCCGCTTCGTCAGGCTGACCTTCCACGCGCCGTCAGCGGAAATGAACTGATAATTGTTGACCGTCCCCTGCTCGACCATCTTCCCGCCCACATTCTTGGGCGGCAGCGGCTCGAGCTTTTCCCGTACTGGGGGATACGCCTGCCGGATGGCGTCCTGGAAGTCGGCAGGCTCGTGCGCCTCGATTTTTCAGAATCTCCGGGAAACGCAGCTGGCAGATGACCTCGATGAGCTGGTTGCGCCTGTAAATTTTACGCGGCTGATTGGAAAACATCCTCATCTCTCGCTTTCGTTCTTTTTATACTTATTTTAAGTATACCGTTTTTTAACGAAAATGCAAAGCCGTGTCTTGTTTCATCGCTTCAATTTGTGCTATACTATGGCAAGAATCACAAAGGAGTTTTCTATGGAATTTTTTAAGGCTTCTGGAATCCGCCCGCCTCCCGGCGCTTGACGCGTTTTTTCCGCCGTCACATATTTGGGCGACGAGCTGGCGTTCATGGCGCTGGCGCTGCTTGTTATTCTGGTGCGTCGATAAGCGGACGGGCTACTATGTGTTCGTGGTAGGCCTGTTCCGGAACGCTCGCCAACCAGTTTCTCAAAATTCTCCGCGTTCCCCGGCCGTGGGTGCTCGACCCCGGCTTTACGATCGTCGAATCCCGCGCGCCCGCGGCGACGGGGTACTCGTTTCCGTCCGGGCACACGAACGCTGTCCGTGGGGACCTTCGGGGCCATCGGCCTTCTGGCAAAGCGCAGATGGGTCAAAATCGCGTGCCTCGCGCTGGTCCTTCTTGTGCCGTTTTTCGCGGATGTATCTGGGGGTCCACACGCCTCTGGACGTCGGTGTGGCATTCCTGATGGCGGCAATTCTGCTCGCGGCGTTTTACCCCATTTTCCGCTCGGAAGAAAAACCAAAGGTGCCATGCCGTATCTTCTCGCGGCGGGCATTGCGCTTGCCATCGTATTCGTCTTCTATGTCAGCGGCATCCGCGCAGATTTTGCCCCCCGGCTCCGGAGGCGATGCGAGCAATCTCGCGCATGCGGTCAAAAATGCATGGACGCTTCTGGGTGCAATTGCGGGGGCTTCTTACGGTCTTCCTTGTCGACCGGAAAACGCTGCGGTTTGAGACGCGCGCGCCCCCTTCTGGGGCAGATTCTGAAAATTTGTCCTCGGCCTTGCGCTCGTCGCTGGGATCAAGGCGGCGCTGAAGCCTCTTGTTTTACGCTGTTCTCCCTTCGGGCCTTGCCGATTGCCTGCGCTATTATCTCGTCGTGCTGCTGGCTGGCGGGATCGTCTGGCCGCGCACGTTCTCGTTCTGGGCAAAGCTCGGAGCAAAAAAAAAGGAGGCGTAGGCAGTTGCTGATCTGGGTTATTTTCGTGCTGCTCGCCGTATTTCTGGTCTCGGCTATTATGTGATCCATCTCTGTCACGGGCAGAGCGCTACACACAGGAATCTCTTGCCACACAGCTGGATAAACCGGCCTATCGGGAGATCAGGGAAACGTCTCTTGCATCGACTGGCTGGGTGGCCTCGCATGCGCACGAAGAACTTCACGTCATGAGCTACGACGGACTGCTTCACGCAACGTTCCTCCCCAAAGGAGCACGCAAAGGGCACAATTCTGCTGTTCCACGGCTACAAGTCCTGCTGGCAGATCGATTTTGGCCTCGTCCTTCCCTACTACTACGTACGCTTGGCTATTCCTGCTGCTCGTCGACCAGCGGGCGCACGGACAGTCCCAGGGGGAAATACCTCACCTTCGAGCGTGCGCAGGCATGGACGCGATCATCTCGTGGGCGACCTACATGGGTCAGAAGCTCGGGCCGGACGCGCCACTCATTTTAGGAGGCCCTCTCGATGGGCGCGACGACGGTCCCTGATGGCGAGCTGCTTTGACTTCCCCGCAAATGTCGCGCGATCATCGCCGACTGCGGCTTTACGAGCCCGAAATCGCAAAAGCGTTCTGCACCGCGACTACCCCAGACGCCGGTCGGGCTGCTTCTTCCCGTCTGCGGTCTTTTTTTACGCGCGCCTTTTACGCGGGCGTCTGCACGATGCTTCGACGTTAGACGCGGTGCGCAGCGTACCCGATTTTGTTCATCACGGCTTTTTGGAACAAGTTTGTCCCTGCGAGATGACGAAGGCCTATGCCGCCTGCACGTCAGAAGAGCTGATCTTAGTGGACAGCGCAGAGCATGGAAAGAGCTATCTGGTTGAAAAAGGACCGCGTGGAAGAGGCGCTTTGCCGCTTTCTTGCGGCGTATACAGAGTAAAGGAGGATTCCCCATGACGCAGCATGAAATCACGAAAGGCCGCTCCGCTGCTGGACGCCGAGCGGCAATCTGACAGAGCCCGGCTGGGCGCGCTCCCCTGCTCCCGGTCTACTGCCGCTCCCAGATCCGCGCGCCGAAAACGCGCATCAAGGAATGGGACTATTACTGCATCACAGACGGGCACATCGGGCTCGCGCTACGATTGCGGACAACGGCTATATGGGGTTAGACTCTATCTCGTTTCTGAACTTCGACGAACGCTGGGAGATCACGAAAAGCCCCATGCGGCTGTTTCCGATGGGAAAGACACATCTTCCCGAGAGCTCCCGGCTTGGCGAGCGAGATTGCCGCGTCCGGCTACGCTTTGGCCTTTTACCATGAGGCCGGCGCGCGGCAGCTGTCCTTCACATGGACAACTTCCGCGGCAAGGACACGATTGAGGGCATTCTTACCCTGACGGACGAGCCGATTGAGAGCATCGTCATTGCCACGCCCTTTGACAAACCCGGCCATTTTACTACAACCAGAAGATCAACTGCCTGCGCGCTTCCGGCTGGGTCGAGCTTGGCGGAGAGAAATTTAGCTGACCCCCGACCGATTCTTTGCCGTCCTGGATTGGGGACGCGGCGTGTGGACCTACCACAACACGTGGTACTGGTCGAGCGCGTCGGGGGAACTGGACGGTGTGCCGTTCGGCTGGAACCTCGGCTATGGCTTCGGCGATACCTCGTCCGCGCAACGGAGAACGCGCTGTTCTATAATGGAACGCTTCACAAGACTGGAACATATCAATTTTGAGATACCCATCAAGGACGGAACGAGGTCGCCCCGTGGCGCTTTACAAGCTCCGACGGCCGAGGTTCAGAGATGCAGTTTCAGCCGGTCCTCGACCGCGCGGCCTGCAGACCTGAAGCTTTTAAAATCCGACCAGCACCAGGTCTTCGGAAAGTTTCACAGGAACGGCCGTTTTTGGACGATGGAAGTGTGCTTTCGGTGCGCGATTTCTTCGGTTTGCGGAAAAGTGGAAAACAAGTGGTAGCGCTGGAACGGCTCTTTTGCACCTGCTTGCTGCGGCCGTGGAACTATATGTTGTGTTCACGGCCGCATTCGTTGAACACAGATTTTGTTCCAAAACCAGTTTTTGCTCTTGACAAGGCATGTGCAATCTAGTATATTGTCTATGGCGCTTCCTGGAATGGCACATTCGTTTTACTTCGCTGGATGCAACCACAAGATATTATTGTGTTCGTGTGCGAGAGATATGCAGCCTTCGTATTTTCTACTACAACGTCTGTCATAACGGACTTGGAAAGAGGAGCATATGAGAAAATTATCAGAAAGCGCAACGGCTCGGAGGCCGTCTTCGATATCATGAAGATCATCTCCGCCGTCACAAGAGCCAATAACACGTCGTCGAGGGAAGCAGACCGCCTGACCCCAATGCAGATCCGCCCGCATCGCCGAGCGTGGAGCTCAGCTGTCAGTCGATGAACCGGGCGCTCAGTCGAGGAGATCCGGACCTCGTCGAGCACCAGAGCATGGCGCACGGGAGACTACGAGGTCATAACTACCTACCGCTACACGCACGCTGGTGCGCAAGTCGAACACGACGGACGACAAGATTTTGACCCTGATTGAATCCAACAACGAAGAGGAGGTCAAGCAGGAAAACGAACAAGAACCCACCGTCAACGCCGTCCAGCGCGACTATGGCAGGCGAGGTATCCAAAGACCTCACGCGCCGGATGCTGCTGCCGCAGGAGATCGTCGGGCGCACGAGGCCGGCCATCATCCACTTCCACGACGCGGACTATTTTGCCCAGCGCCAGTATGGCGGCAGTCCATTTCCCTTACGCATCTGGCGCCGTTTGTCGACGTGTCCCGCCAGAAGATCCGCAAAGCAGGTTTTAAGAGGAGCTCAAGGACTTCGGCACGGAAGCCTCTGATGAAGCCATCTCCCAAAGGTCGTTGAAAAGCGGCTGCGCGATGAGATCCGCCGCCGCG
>VOFI01001877.1_pt1 | contig 23215 bp, 47 predicted proteins | sample 5384131 | NCBI WGS metagenome assembly VOFI01 (sample SAMN12384728, study PRJNA508395) | human gut metagenome | isolation source: healthy gut H | host: Homo sapiens | reverse complement strand
TTGCACGCTTAGAAAACACCTTCACCACAGAGCGGGAGGGGCTGAAAAGCCCCCTCCCCGCTCCTACTTTTACGAACTCCCGAAGCTGTTTCCCAATCTTGGGATACGGCTTGCGAATCGGGGGATTGTGTTATGATGTAAAGGATCAAATTTTCGGAGGGGTACTTTATGAATGTCCAGATCATGTCCACGCCATGCTATTTGTTAGAAACGGTAGAACTGATCTATGCGTTTGTCAACGGGGTCCCCGCAGAGGAGTTGACCGGTCCGGGATCCTATTGCATCCCCGTACGGGAAGTGCGCTGGATCATGGATACGGCTTGCGCCGGGCTCGCCCTCCAAAATCCTACGCTGCAGTTCTTCTTTCAAAAGAAGCCCTGGCTGACGATTCCGGAGACTTTACTTGCATTGCCCGAAACATCGCCTATTTTGTCTCCACCTTTTCCTGTAAGACCATATCCAGCGCCTTTGACCTCTTTGCGGAAGTCTTGGCTCACCATCTTACAGGAGCATTCCTATCCAGCCTCCATCGGAAGATACACCTTCGACTGCGGTTGGCAGGATGAGAGCGAATCCGAATCCACCAACCTGGAGCTGAGGGTCAACCAACTCCTGATCTCACCGGATTACCGGAAGAAGCTCCTCAGCGTCTTGAAAAACTTCGATTATTACACCCAGCTCCTGGAAGAACTCATCGCGCCAGTCGAACGGCGTCTGGAACTGCTAATGGTCCCATGGGTGAAGCATTCTGAACCCCTGCGCCAGAATTGGTACGCTTACCTGACCCAGCCCGACCTGCCGTCCCTGTTGCAGCAAAAATGGAAATTTGTCACCAAGGAGCCAATCGATCAGGTTTATGCCGTCTTGGGCTATTTCAGAGCAAAAGTGCAGATGCTTGAGCTAGAAACCCTGGGAAACCAAAATGTCATCTACATCCACATCGGCGTCAATTGCACCACAGACCTCCGTGATGAAGAGGAGTTTGCCCCCTGGGAAATCCGGGCCTTGCGCCTACTGGGGGAGTCAAGCCCGCATCAAACTGCTCAAAGCCATCCATGCGCGAGCCCATGTCCACCAGGGAGCTTGCGCAAAACCTGGGGATGAATCTGGGTTCCGTAGGGCGGGATGTGAGCAGCCTACTAACTGCAGGTCTGCTGGTCGTTGAGGTAGACGACGACCGCCGCCGTTACCGCATCAACACCACCGCCCTGGATACCATCATCCAGCACCTAACCACACTCCGGGCCTCCACAGATTGAGCCACTGCCTCCGGCCGAAGCGCAACGCTTCGGCCGCTTTTTTGCTATCAGAGTGAAAAAATGTGTTGCTTTTTCTTGGTAGCGTATGGTAACATCATGATAGACATTTGCAGAGTTGAGAACGCCCCGCTTTAAATGGCAAAAGATGCAATTCTTGCACACGTCCTTCCACCGTGTATATGATCGGCGTTGCCACAGCCGAATTCATAGAGGGTCGCCGCCCACCATCGGTGAATCATCAAAAAGGAGAAGTAATCATGAAGAACTCGTCTTTCCCTGCGCGTATGCTCTCCCTTCTGTTGGCCGTTGCTGTGCTGTTTTGGCCTCGCCAGCCCCTGCTGGCGCAGTCGCTTCCAGCAATACGGTCCGTTACCAGCAGGTAGACAACAGTTCGGTTTCGGCCAATCTGCTCCATTCAGCAGATCAGGAAACCGACGAAACACCCCAATACTCTGACACCGACATCGTCCGTGTGTCCATTGTTCTGGAAAAGGCCTCCACTTTGGATGCAGGCTTTTCTACCATGGGCATTGCGCAGAACGCTTTCTGCCATGCGCTACCGCAAAGGCTCTGCAGACTGAGCAGTCTGCTATGGTCGCCTCCATCGAGAAGGCCACCCACAGCAAGCTGGACGTTGCGTGGAACCTGACCTTGGCCGCAAACATGATTTCCGCCAACGTTCCCTACGGTCAGATTGAGACCATCGAAGGCGTCCGCGGCGTCAAAGACGTGGTCATCGAACCGCAATATGAGCCGGCGGTCGTTCCCAAAGGGGGACAAAGAGGAAACCGCAGACCCCAACATGGCAACCTCTTCCGAAATGATCGGCTCCCCCCGCCGCCTGGTCCGTGGGCTACACCGGCGCAGGCACCCGGGTTGCCGTCATTGACACCGGCATTGACACCGATCACCAGTCCTTCTCCGCCGCCGGTCTGGAGTACTCCCTGTCTCTGCAAGCCAGCGAGGCCAACATGAGCACAGAGGACTATCTGGCAGAGCTGGATCTGCTGGATGCAGAAGAAATCGCCGAGAAGGTGGAGCTGCTGAACATCGCTCCCATCCTCAAGGAAAAGGGCTTCTCCGCAGAAGATCTGTACTTCAATACAAAAATCGGTTTTGGTTTTAACTACGTTGACAAGAGCTTGGATATCACCCACGACAACGACGCCATGGGCGAGCACGGCTCACGTGGAAGGCATCTCCGCGCCAACGCCTACATCCCCCAGGAAGACGGCACCTTCCTCAACGCCTATGAGAAGATCAAGATGCAGGGTGTGGCTCCCGATGCACAGATCATCACCATGAAGGTTTTTCGGCAAAAAAAAGGCGGCGCGTATGTTTCCGACTACATGGCCGCCATTGAGGACGCCATTGTCCTGGGCTGTGACTCTGTGAACCTGTCCCTGGGCCGGCAACCCCGGTACCAGCCGTACGGACAACGAGGTCTATCTTTGTCATGGAAAACCTGGTGAACAGCGACACCGTGGTCACCATGTCTGCCGGTAACTCCGGCCACTGGGCAGAGCACACTGTCCATAAGGGCCTGTACGACGACGGCATCAGCTTCGACGAAGCAGGCTCTCCCGGTTCCTACACCAATTCTCTCTCCGTTGCCTCTGTAAACAACTCCGGCTATGTAGGCTCCTTTGTTACAGTTGGCGACCACATGATCCTCTACACAGAGAAGCTATGTGAACCGTCCCATCGCCACCATTGCTGGTGACCACGAATATGTCTTCATCGACGGCCTCGGTACTGCGGAAGATTTTGCAGCCCTGGGCGATGCGGTAAAGGGCAAGGTCATGATCATGTCCCGCGGCACCATTACTTATGTCGAGAAGCATCAGAACGCAGAGGCGCAAAGCAGGCGCCATTGGCTGTATCGTCTACAACAATGAGCCAGGCGTCTCTGGCATTGATCTCACCATCAGCACCGCTACCATCCCCCTGTGTCTCCATCACCCAGGCAGACGGCGCTTTGGTGCGCGCCGCCTCCACTCCTGTCACCGATGAGGCAGGCAATGTCCTCTACTACACCGGAAGCCTCAACATCGGCGACGGAATGGGCTCTGTCCAGTACGGCACACCCTATGCCATGAGCTCCTTCACCAGCTGGGGCGTTCCCGGCTCCATGGAGCTGAAGCCTGAAATCACAGCTCCTGGCGGCTCCATCTATTCTGTCGATGGTTCCATCCCTGGCGGCAAGGCTTATGAGCTGATGTCCGGCACCTCCATGGCCGCACCTCAGGTGGCCGGTATGGCGGCACTGGCCGCACAGTACATCCGGGCCAACAAGCTGGATGAAAAAACCGGTCTGACCGTCCGGGCACTGTCCCAGAGCTTGCTTATGTCCACTGCAACACCTCTGCTGGAGGAAGACAGCGGCTTCAACTATTACCCTGTGCTGCGCCAGGGCGCAGGCCTCGCCAACATCGGCGCCGTAACCACAGCCGACTCTTACATTCTGATGGCAGAAGATGCCACCTCTGGCGCCGCCGATGGCAAGGTAAAGGCTGAACTGAAAGACGACCCGGAACGCACTGGCGTCTATTCCACTTCCTTCACCCTGAACAACCTGACCGACAAAGAGAGCAGCCTATACCCTCTCTCTGCAGACCTGTTTACCCAGGATCTATTCGACCTTTACAACGAGGGCGTCTACTTCCTGGACATCGGGACCACCCCCATGTGTGCCGATGTGGAGTGGACTGTGGACGGCAAGGCCCTGCGGTCCGAGACCGAAATTGGCAATATGGACTTCAATGGTGACGGCATCGTAAACGGCGAAGATGCCCAGGCTCTGCTGGACTATGTGACCGGCATTCGCACAGAGCTCCATGACGCCGAAAACGCCGATCTGAATGATGACGGCGAAATCAACGCCTATGATGCCTATCTGTTCCTGCAGCGCTTTCACAGCGGGAGTGCTGACCCTCCCGGCAAACGGCAAGGTCGAGGTCTCTGTGACCATCCGCCTGACCAGCGAGCAGAAGGAAAAAGCTGGACGCCAACTACCCGGTGGGCGCTTACGTGGAAGGCTTCCTCCACATTGACGGTCTGACCACCGCCGAGGGCGCTCTTACCACCAGCCATTCCATCCCTCTACTGGGCTTCTATGGCGGCTGGACTGAATCCTCCATGTTTGACATCGGTACCTATGCAGAATATCTGGCTGGTGACGAGACCCGTTATCCCTACATGGGCGTCACCAACAGCAACGCCATTTCCATTATCTACGGCAACGACCCCGACTCTCCCTATCTGTTTGGCGGCAACCCTGTGATCCCCGACAAGGGCTACAAGCCTGAGCGTAACGCCGTCAACAGCGTCCGCGGTGACAAGTTCGACGTGTGGAACTGCGCTGTTATCCGCAACGCCGCCAACTCCCGCTATCGGATCACCGATGGCGATGGAAACGTGCTGACTAGCGAAGAAGCCGGCCCTGTGACAGGCGCCTACTATCTCGTCAATCAGGGTTACTGGGTCAACACCTCCATGGCCATGGGCATGAGCTGGCCGATTACCAACCTGGAAGAAGGCGATCGCATTGTCGCCGAGCTGACTCTGGCTCCGGAGTACTACGTAGATGCTAAGGGCAATACCAACTGGGACGCACTGGGCAAGGGCGCTACCATGTCCTTCCCCGCTGTGGTGGACAACACTGCCCCGGAACTGGTGGATGTCTCCTACAGTATGACCAGCAACGCCCTGACGGTCACTGCCAGCGACAACCAGTACGTCGCAGCTGTGGTGCTGTTCGATGCAGGTGGCAGCCAGCTGCTTGCTTCCGCTGGCGCTTATGCCGACATTGAGCCCGGTGAAGAAGCCGTCTATGTCCTGGACATGAATGGCCTCAGCAGCCGCAAATTCCTCCCTGCAGGTCATGGACTACGCCATGAACGTGACCACCTACGCCGTGGAAGCCCAAATTGGCGGCGCCACCAAGCTACCTCATCTGATTGCATACGATGCAGTCGTGAACAAGTGGATTGGCTTTGATACCGACACTCCCTATGGCGAATGGGACACCGTCGCCCTGTGTGAAAATGTCTACTACGCCGCTACCATTGCAGATCATCACGTTTTTGCCGCCACTGACACCGGCATTCTCTACGTGATGGACGAAGACGCCATGGGCCTGCGGACCGCTGTGGGCAACCTGGGCTGCACCCTCACCGACATGGCCTACAACCCCGCAGACGAGATGCTTTACGGCGTCACCGAATCCAATGAGCTGGTCACCATTGACAAGCTCACCTGCGAAGTCCAAACCGTCGGCCAGATCGGCATCACCACCAATACCCTGGCTTGTAATGAAGACGGTGTGTTCTACTGCAACAAGTATCGCACTGGCGAAGTCTATTCCTTCACCCTGGAAACCGTCGCCAGCCCCACCCCTGCTTGTTACCACTGACATCCCGGACAGCCAGTATATGCAGTCCATGGAAATCGACCCTAACAACGGTCTGCTCTACTGGGCGAGCTACTACATGCAGGATTTCTGGGGCAATCTGATCCCCTTCTCCTACCTCTTTGAGATTGATACCGACGCCGCCACATTCAACCGCTATCAGGTCATTTCCGACCAGCTGACCGCCCTGATCATTCCGGAAAAGACCGCCGGCAGCGACTGGGATTCCCCCACTGACAAGATCACTAACATTCAACTCTCCAGCGAGTCCATGCGCATCCTCCGGGGTACCACCGCAACACTTGACGCCTTCTGTTCAGCCTTGGACCGCTACAGATCGCACGGTGGTAACCTGGAGCTCCTCCGATCCCTCCATCGCAGTTGTGGGATGAAACGGGCGTCATCACCGGCATACAGCCTGGCCAATGCCTCATCACGCCACTTCCAATCTGGATCCCACCTGCTCTGCCAGCTGCACTGTGACTGTGGATGTCGTAAAAGGTCACTTTGCACGGCGCGGCAGAACGCCGAAGGCAATCCCATGTTCTTCGACTGGGATATGGACGCCAACAGCACCTGGACGCCCCGGGTAGACATTGAGACCAGCATGACCTCTGCCACCTACGACACCCTCAACCGGCAGATGTTCATCATGGAGGCCGTCTCCCCCCGATTGGCGTATGCACAAGGTGGACGTTCAGACCGGTAAGATTCTGAAACCGCCAGCAATGGCGTAGGCGTTCCCCTGTGGGACATGGCCTACAGCAAGTACTACTCCACTGCAGATGCCCCCAAAATTTCCAGCATCTACGGCACCTACTTCATGCCGATTAAGAATCCCCTTGATCTGGATTCCAATGTCATCGACATGAACAGCTACCTGAGCCGCTACCTGAGGCATTGCCAGCCGGCTATGCATCCTACAACGGCTTGATACAACTCTTCTATCTGCTGGACAACCTGGGATACGTCTGACCCTCTATGACCGGTGGATGCCGCCGATTCCAGCACAGTCTCCGCTGAGGACCTGGCCACTTTGGAAGCCAATGTCCACATCGCCCACCTCTACCAGGCCAACGATGGGCAGAAGCAGATCGCGGTCAGAAATGAAAACGAAGCCGCTGGCTCCCTCAGCCCTGGAATTCCGTCTCCACCGTCACAGATCCCGCCTCCGTCCCCGGTCAGGTCTCCACCGACGAGAAGACCGTCACCCCGTCAACGTCACAGCAAAGGACGCTTCCGGCGTGGACACCGCCTCCAACAGCGGCTTGGTCGAGATCACCTATGACACCGAGGCTCTGACTCTGGTGGATGTAAAGGAACATGCCGCATACCACTCCACCGTGAAGGCCGATGGCAGCGTCGTCCCGCTTACGCCGATCTGGAGGCGCGGGACACCTCCCCACCCTGACCTTCGCTGCAAAGACCACCGATGACACGGTTGTCCATATTGCAACCAAGCATCTCAACGACCAGAAGCCCGCCTATGACGAGGCCCTGACCATCCGTTTTGCCCACACAAACACCGAGATCCGGGACGCCAAGGAAGCCACCTGTCTGGAAGACGGCTACACCGGCGATACCTACTGCCTGGATTGCGGCAAGCTGGTGAAGAAGGGGGAAACCATCCCCTCGCCCTGGGTCACGACTTTGGGCCGTGGACGGTCACCAAGGAAGCCACCTGCACCGAAGACGGCACGAGAGAGCGCAGCTGCTCTCGCTGCGGCGAAAAGGAGACGGAAGTCATCCCCGCCAACTGTCCGTCTCAGGGATTTACAGATGTGGATCAGAGCAAATGGTATCACGAAGCCATTGACTTCGTGGTATCCCAAAATCTGATGCGTGGCATGAGCGACACCCTGTTCCAGCCCGACGGCAATATGACCCGGGCTCAGATGGTCACCGTTCTGTACCGTCTGGCAGACACGCCCACTGTGGAAGGCACGTTCCCTTCACCGATGTGAAGGCCGGTCAATTCTACTCCGACGCCTTGGTCTGGGCTTACGAAAACGGCATTGCCAAGGGCATGACAGACCAGCGGTTTGCCCCCATACCTCTGTCACCCGGGAGCAGATGGTAGTCTTCTTTGCCCGCTTCGCCCAGCTGAACGGCCCAGACCGTAGAGGCCAAAAAGGGAGATCTGAGCAACTATCATGACGCCAATGCCGTCAGCAACTACGCCAGAGAGTCTATGACCTGGGCCGTAGAGACTGGCCTCATCCAGGGCGTCACCACAACCACCCCTGAGCCCCAAGGCCACTTCCACCCGGGCACAGATTGCCGAAGTCCTGCTGCGTTACTGCACCATATTCGGTTAATCCCGAACTTCAAGCATCTCCAATCCCCTAAGTATGCAGGAGGCCAGACCCTTTCGAGGGCCTGGCCTCCTGTTTGCTGCGTACTCACCAACTGAGTTTGGCAGAATGCACAAGATTATCGTGAAACCTCACTTCTTTACCATCTCCATAAAATAGCCGGACAGCACCTCCGGCGCAGGCTGCATGGCGTGTTTCAGCCACCACCGGATGGCTTCTGCAAAGCTTCCCACCAGGTGGTTCAGAACAAAATCCACCGGCGCATGGACAGGAAACTCCTGCAAATGCTGGAGGAACAACTCTGCTAGATACTCTTTGAAGTATTGCATAAACAACTCCCCGCTTTCACAGGACAGAATCCCCACCATATCCCCCCGGCTGTCCCGCAGGTGGTACAGCAGATGGGTGAGCTTGTCCTGCAACGCGTGACTGCCGGCGGAAAAGTCATGGGTCTGCTCCTCCATCAGCTCCTCTGAAAAACACATGGCCAAACAAATCCGTGCACAGCGCCTTTCAGCAGATCGTCCTTCGTGGGGAAGTGGGCATAGAAGGTGCTGCGCCCCACGTTGGCTTCATCTATGATTTCCTGAACCGTAATATGGTCCAACCGTTTCCCCTGTAAAAGCCGACTGAAGGCCCGGAAAATGGCGTCTCTCGTTTTTTGCTGCCGTCGGTCCATCTGAATCCTCCTGTACATTTTTGTGGAAATGTTCCATATCGTACAAAGCTGCCGCTTTGCGTGTTGTCACCCAGCCAGAGCGCTCCTATAATGAAATCAGACAAAGCATTCGGTAACGAATATACTGTACCGGATCTGCTTTGGCGCGTCAAGTGTTTGGGAGGAAATGGTATGAAAAAACTGGCGGACCTCTTGGCAGGAATTCCAATGACCATTGCAGGCGGCATCTGCCTGCTTCTGAGCTTCGTTCTGCCCCACGTGGGCATTGTCCTTCCCATCGATCCGGCCTGATCACCATTTTGATCAGCGGCATTCCCCTGCTCTACCTGGCCGTCTGGCGGATCATCCACAATCCCGGAATCCGCAAAATCTCCTCCGCTCTGCTCATCACCATCGCCATGCTGGCGGCCATTGCCATCGGCGACTGGTTTGCCGCCGGAGAAGTGGCCTGATCATGGCCATCGGCGCCATTTGGAAGACCTGACCACCAACCGCGCCAAACAGGGCCTCACCAAGCTGATCCGCCTTGCTCCCACCCAAGGCCGCCGAATCCGGGAGGGAGCAGAAGAACTGGTCTCCCCAGAGGAAATTCAAACCGGTGACCTGTTGCGAATCCTGCCCGGCGAGACCATTCCCGTAGACGGCGTCATTGTCCAGGGAGAAACCTCTGGGACCAGTCCATCATGACTGGCGAATCCCTGCCTGTGGATAAGCACACGGGGGACACCGTGTTCTGTGGTACCGTCAATCGCTTTGGCTCCATGGATATCCGGGCTACCAAAGTGGGCCAGGACAGCTCTCTGCAGACCTTAATCCGTATGGTCCAGGAAGCGGAAAAGAAACAAGCACCCATGCAGCGCATTGCAGACCGTTGCGCCAGCTGGCTGGTTCCTGTTGCCCTCCTGATTGCCATTGTCACCGGCTTCGTCCAACGCGATCTCATCCCCGCCGTTACGGTTCTGGTGGTATTCTGCCCCTGCGCCCTGGTCCTGGCCACCCCCACCGCCATCATGGCCGCCATCGGGCAAGCCACCAAACACGGCGTCATCATCAAATCCGGCGAAGCGCTGGAAACCATGGGGTCATGTGGACACCATCGCCTTGGATAAAACCGGCACCTTGACTTACGGCCGCCTGGAAGTCAGCGACATTCTGCCCCTCCAGGAGAGGGATTGGACGAGGGGGAGCTCCTGTCCCTGGTCGCCTCTGCAGAATCCAGAAGTGAGCACCCCCTTGGGGGCCGCCATTGTCTCCCGCGCCAGAGCGCAGGCGGTCCCCATCCTGGAATCTACCGATTTCCAAATGACTGCCGGCAGAGGCATCCAGGCCCAGGTCGCCGGGCGGCGGCCGGCAATGAGGCCTTCCCTGGCAGAGCATGGCGTCGCCACAGAACAGGCCACCCAGACGGCACTGGAGCAGCTGCAAGCCCAGGGCAAAGCATCCGTCCTGGTGGCCGAGGGCACACGCTGCGTCTTACGTCCGGAGGCGAAAACCATTATCCAGCAGCTCACCGCCATGCACATCAAAACCATCCTGCTGACCGGCGACAGTCACACCACTGCCCGTTACTTTGCCAACCGCGTGGGCATTTCAGAGGTCCAGGCCCAGCTACTGCCGGAGGAAAAGGTCGCTTACATCACCCAACTGCAAGCAGCCGGCAGAACCGTCTGTATGATCGGTGACGGCGTCAACGATGCACCGGCTCTCAAAACTGCCAACGCCGGTGTCGCCATGGGCAGATGGGCATGCGACATTGCGGTGGAAGCAGACGTCGCCCTGATGCAGGACGATCTCTCCCAGGTTCCCTATCTGAAGCGGCTGTCCAATGCCACGGTCCACACCATTCGGTTCAGCATTTGCCTTTCCATGCTCATCAACCTGGTAGCGGTGACTCTCCGTACTGGGGCTGCTGAATCCCACCACCGGCGCTCTGGTCCATAACGCAGGATCCTGCCTCGTAGTCCTGATTGCGGCGCTTCTATATGACCGGAAATTCAACCTGTAATACGTCGTTTCTGTTCCCGCATTCCCTTGCAACGTCATCGTGGAGACGGGTCCACGTGTCCGTGTACAGTAGGCATTGCGAATTCGCCCAAAATGGGAGAAACATGCATCATGTTTCTGCTGGGCGGACACGCAGGTCCGCCCCTACGGCAAATGGCAAGAATGGGCGGAAATTACCCGACACTTTTTGTCATTTTAATGCCACATATCTGGCAGAAATATCCGGTATTCTACGGAAATGCTGAAGAATCCGTTTCTGAACCCCCTCGCGATGTCATCGTAGGGGCGGACCCATGTGTCCGCCTGTAGTAGGCATTCCGAATTTGCCCAAAACGAGAGGAACACGCACAGCGTTTTCGTTGAGCAGACACCAGGTCCGTCTACAGCCAATGGCAAGAATGGGTGGAAACCGGGGGCCTTCCCAGTTTCCGGCCCAAATCTATGCCCGCCGGCCCAGGGCGCAGTCAATTTGGGGGTTGATTCCACCCAAGCCCGGCAGTACAATAAAAGGGAATTTGATTGCTCAGGAGGGATCCCATGGAACGACTGACCCGCCCCGCCGGAACCGGCTGCTATACCACGGACCAGCCAGAGGCCGCCCTCACCCGCTTGGGTCGATGGGAAGACCTATATGAAACCCTGGAACAGGAGCTGGCCCACGCATCTGGGGAAATGGCACGCCTGGCAGCAGCCGGGAAAGAGAAATCCGCCGCCTACCGCCAGCATTTTGGGAACAAGTTGACCCTCACCGCCTTCCTCAGCCGTCTGGATGCCTGCCGCTAAGGGCACGGCAAAGCTGCCTCTCCCACCTCGGACCGGTTCCCCTTTGCCCACCCAATCCGGTCCCTGCCCGACAAACCGAAAAAGGAGTCATGCCAGTATGGATCAGCGCAACTCACAGATTTCCTGCACTACCGCTTCCTTTCCCAGCCCAAATTTGCCCCGGATGGCCAGCGGGCCGCCTTCGCCGTCACCAACTGCAACGAAGAGGAAAACTGTTACGAAACCCGCCTCTGGCTCTGGGAGTCCAGCCGTCTGCGCCAGCTCACAGATCTGGGCAAGGAATCCCGGTTCTTCTGGGAAGACAACACCCACCTGCTTTTTCCCGCCGTTCGGAGTAAGGCGGAGCAGAAGCGCCAGGAGGCGAAAGAAGAATTCACCAGCTTCTACCGCCTGATGTCACAGGCGGTGAGGCCACCCACGCCTTTACCCTTCCCTTTGCCGCCGGAACGCTGCACCACCTCTCCGGTCCCCACTACCTGGCAGAGGGCAGCATCGACGCCGCCTGGCCGGACTACTATCAGATGGATTCGGCCGGTCGGGAGGCCGTGGCCAAGGCCTATCAGGAGAACCAGGACTACGAAGTCCTGGATGAAATTCCCTTCTGGTTCAACGGTGAAAACTTTATAAACAAAAACGCACCGCCCTGTTCTCCTGCAACATCGAAACCGGTGAAGTCCGCCGCCTCACAGAGCCACTGTTCAGCCTGGATTCCCTGGCTGTGGTGGGAGAAACCGCCTACCTTCTGGGAGAGGCCTATGAAGCCAAGCCCTCAGGACACAGCGGCCTGTGGGTCCTGGAGGGGGAGGCCCTTCGGTGCCTCAATCCCAGGCTCCCCCACCCTGGGCGGCCAGCTGCTGGCTGTCGGCGGGAGGCTCCTGCTCCTGGGCTCCTGAGGGGCAGCGTCACGGCCTAAATGAAAAATGACTACGTTTATACCATCGATACAGAAACGGGCGTCCTGAGCTTGCTCAGGGCCGAAGAAGAGAACATGTACAGCAGTGTGGGCAGCAGCGACTGCCGTTACGGTGGCGGCAAATCCTGTCAGCCCCGGGTAGAGGAGCTTTTCCACCTGACCACCCGGTGGGGGCAATTCCCACCTGTACCGCCTGGCCCCTGACGGCGCCAGCCCACCCAGTGGTCACCCGGGACGGTAGCATCGACTGCTTTGCCGTCCACCCCAACACCAACATCATTTTGCTGGTAGCCATGCTGGAGTGCAAGCTGCAAGAGCTCTATACATACGATCTGGCCTCCGGCGTTCTCCAGCAGGTGAGTCACTTCAACGATGCCTGCCTGGCCGGAAAAATACGTGGCGCAGCCCCCAGGTCCTGAGTCTGGAGAGTCATGGGCCTGAAGCTAGAAGGGTGGGTCCTGTTACCCAAGGACTTTGACCCCGCCCAGTCCTATCCCGGCATCCTGGACATCCACGGCGGCCCCAAGACGGTATATGGACCGGTGTTCTACCACGAAATGCAGTTCTGGGTCAACCGGGGCTACTTCGTCTTCTTCTGCAATCCCATGGGTTCCGACGGGCGCGGCAACCGGTTTGCAGACATCCGGGGCCATTACGGCGAGACGGATTATCAAAACCTCATGGACTTCACCGACGCCGTCCTGGCCCAATACCCCCAGATTGATCCCAAGCGGGTGGCTGTCACCGGCGGGTCCTACGGCGGATTTATGACCAACTGGATCATCGGACACACCAACCGGTTTGCCTGCGCCGCCTCCCAGCGCTCCATTTCCAACTGGCTCAGCTTCTATGGCGTGTCTGACATCGGCTACCGCTTCGCCACGGACCAGTGCGACGGCAACCCCTTTGACTCACCGGAACAGCTGTGGGCCCACTCTCCCCTGCGCTATGCCAAGGCCGCTGTAACCCCCACCCTTTTCATTCACTCGGATGAAGATCACCGGTGTCCCATGGCGGAGGGCATGCAGATGTACACCGCCCTGGTGGACCATGGGGTCCCCGCCCGGCTGTGCTACTTCCGGGAGAAAAACGAGCTCTCCCGCCCGGCAAACCCAAGCATCGGATTCGCCGTCTGACGGAGATCACCGACTGGATTGAACGCTACACCAAATAAGAAATTCAAAATACGGGCCTGCTGCAAGGCGGCGCAAGAGAAACTCTTGACTGCCTCTTGACAGCAGGCCCAAATTTTATGCAAACCGGCCACGAATATACCACAGATCCGGAAACATGCACGTTTCCTGCGCATGTTCGGAAAATTCATAGTGCCTACCACGGGCGGACACACAGGTCCGCCCCTACGATGTATTCTGATACAGTGTGCAAGCAGATTCTCCGATATTTCCGTAGAATACTCCCTATTTCTGTCCAACATACGGCATAAAACAGTAAAAAATGTCTAGAAATTTCTGACCATCCCTACCGCCCGCCGTAGGGGCGCACCCATGTGTCCGCCCGGCGGAAACATCTTGCGTTTCTCTCCCATGTTCGGCGAATTCGGAATACCCGCCGCTACAGCTTGACATAATATTCCGTTGGTTGCTACAAACTAAAATTCTCCCGCAGCAAACATCACCGCGGTCAGCGCACACAGCGGGGCGGTCTCGCAGCGCAAAATGCGGCGGCCCAGACTGCAGATCTCCAGCCCGGCCTGTCTGGCCTGGGCCACCTCTTCCGGCTCCAGCCCCCCTTCCGGCCCTGTGACCAGGCTGACAGAGGCAAAGCCCGGCTTCCGGCTCAGGGACATGGAGAGGTGTTCCCCCTCCTCATTTTCGTAAAACAGAAGGGGACGTCTGCTTTGGCCGCTTCTGCCAGCGCCGCGGCATAGGTGGGCGAGCACCGTCACCTGGGGAATCCGCCCCCGGCCCGGACTGCTCCGCCGCAGAAGCCGCAATTTTCTGCCACCGCTCCAGCTTCTTCCCTAGGGCCCGCTCCTCCGGCCTGGACACGCACCGGGCCCCCGGAAAGGCGATGATTTCTGCCGCTCCCAGCTCTGTCGCCTTCTGGATCACGTGCTCCAGCTTATCCGCTTTGGGAAAGGCCATAAAAATCCGTACCTGGACCGCCGCCTCTGACTGAGACGCCCCTCTGTGATGGACCACCAGGCTCACCTGACCGGGGGCTCACATCGCTGACGGTGCAGCCGCACTCCCTTCCCTCCCCGTCGCAGACGGTAACCGGATCCCCCACCTTCAACCGCAACCTTGGCGTGGGCCGCATTCTCCCCGGTGAGCACCAGGAAATTCTCCCCCATCTCCTCTGGCAACACAAAAAAACACCATATTCCGTTCCTCCCATTCATTTCTTCCATTGTAGCAAAAAGTCCCCCAACCGTGCAAGTCTTCCCCCATGGATTCTGCCGGACGTCAGGATCCAAGTTCTCCGGTGGACGTGCACTGCCCGCTCCAACGCCACCCTGTTCCTGGATGCATACACGCCTCCTGTTGACCGAAGCCGCCACGTGGCGCATCCCATAAAATGTGGGCTGGACTGTGCAAGACAGTCCAGCCCAAAAGGGAGATTGTGCTGTTTTCAGGAAATGCTGGGGAAAAGGGCGCAAGAGAAGAACAGACATGTAAAAACCCATTGATCATATCCCCACCTGGCACATGGTCTGTCTCTGGTTTAGAACCTCTGCCATTTGATCCAACACCACTTGTTGCGGGTTGTATACCCGCAGCAAAGCAGTCAGCAATGCCGGAAGACTGGACTCGCCGATGCTTTCGTAAAGGCTCGCCGCATAGTACTCCTCACAGGTCAGTGCCGCTTCAAAGGTTCGTCCGTACGTTTTTTTCCACTGCGTGCAAAGCCAGCCTCACGAAGTGCGCCCTTCTTCAGCAAGTTGTTTAGCAAGATATGTACGGAATTGGACTGCCATGACTTGTCTACAGAGAGGTTCAAAAGCTCCGCCCGCGACAATGGCCGTCCAACACCCCAAAAAACATCCATTACTTCAATTTCGTTTTTGTCAAATTCATTCTCCCACCTCCTTTTGCCTGACTTCAACATTATATTCCATCTCGCATGAGTACGTCAAGTCCTTTCAGAGAATCTGAAAATTGAGTCGCAGAAGCCAGGAATTTTTTCCTGGACGCAAAATCAAAATTCTTTTGGGCGGCGGAAAGAAATCCCTGTCTAATTCAGGGGGAAATTCACAAAATACGGATGTTCCTGGCATCTCCGTAATTCATGTTTCACATAATTTATTCTTGTTATACACGCTCGTAAAATGCAAGCCATATTTTCTCTAAGTTCCACTTCATCGTTGCTCTTTCTCACTCTTTCTATCCGTGTTTCTAGTTATAGGACAAATAGTCCAAAATTTCCATAGGACGATTTGTCTAGGATTATAGTGTACTTGGTGATGATATGCGCTTACGAATTCGAGATCTGCGAGAGGATCATGACCTAACGCAGAAGCAAATTGCGGACCATCTTTTTGTGCGACCAGTCCCTCTACTCCAAATATGAACGAGGAGAACGTCCCCTGCCTCTGGATTTGGCTGTAAAGCTAGCCCAGTTTTACGGAACCAGCGTGGACTATCTGGTAAGGCTGACTCGCAACAAAACGCCTTACCGCTGAAAAAAGCCCTGTCGCAAATACAGACGAGTCAAGACACGTCCCTACAGCCTGCCGTGCAATCCCGAGGTCATGCACAGCCCACGGTAGGAAACGGTCTTGACCGTTCTGTTTTGTGACAGGGCTTTTAGAGTCTTACAACGTACCAGCCAAAGCAATGGGAGACAGAATCCGCCTCTCCCAAGACAGGGCAAGCTCCTGGGCTGCATCCGCCCGGGCTGCCATGGCGGCGGTGAAGTCGGGATCATGGATGGAGTCCAGATTCACCCGGAACATTGAACAGCGCACCCAGCACCGCCGTCCGGGCCAACATGGTCCCCCACCATTCCGTCAGTCACCGCATTGGGATTTCCCTTCCGCACCGCCGTCTCCAGGGCGGGAAACAGGGAGGCCACTGTCTCAGCTACCTCCATCGGCACCTGGGCAGCCGCCTTCAGGCCCTCCTGCATGGCGGCCTTCCGGGCGGTCTGCTCCTCCGGCGTGGCTTTGGGCATGGCCAGGGCCTCCATATACCGGTCAAAGGCCCGGCTGTCCCGATCCACAGCCTCCAGCAGCTTCCCGCGCAGGGCCGAAGCTCCTCCAAAAGGGGCTGCATCTCCTCCTGGACGGCGGCATATTTCTCCCGCCCGGCGGTGAGGTGGGCCACCATTTCCGCCAGAGCCGCCGCCAAGGCCCCTGCCAGGGCAGAGACGCCCGCCGCCGGGGGCCGGGGCGTCCGAAGCGGTCACCTGTGCAAATTCAGAAACTCGCAGTTGATTCAGTTCCATCTTCCGCCTCACAGTCTGTTTTCCAGAACCTGGTCGCCGTTGAAGCCCTCCAGCTGCAGATAGTAAAGGCGGCGCAGTCCAGCAGCGCCTGCTGAGGCACCAGACCCACAATCTCACTGCCCAGGACATTCACCCCATACCGCCGGGCCTCCATCTTCACCGTCTCAAAGACCCGATACATGGCAGACTGGGTGAAATCCGTCAGGTTCATGGAGACCTGGGCCAGATTCCGGTCTTCCAGCCGGACGCCCATGGCCTTGCAATACCGGAACCCGCCGTTCATATTCCGGATGGTCTTGGCAATGGCAGAGGCAATCTCCACATTGGGGGTATCCAGATTGATGTTATAGGCGATGAGGGGCATCCGGGCGCCAATGGCCGTCACGCCGCCGGTGGGGTGAATTGTGGCGGGGCCATAGTCGGGCCGCCACATGGGGTCCTTCATCTTCTCGGCCATGCCCTCAAACTGGCCCTTGCGCACATCCGCCAGATTGGCCCGGTGAGGCGCCGTTGCGGACTTCTCATAGAGGAAGAAGGGGGCTGACCAAAGCGCTGGGAAGCCAACTGGGCCGTCTCCTTGGCAATCCGGTCGGCATCGCCCACCGTGGTATTGCGGATGGGAATGAAGGGCACCACATCCACACAGCCCATCCGGGGATGCTGACCCTGATGCTTGGTCATGTCAATGAGCTCCACCGCCCGACCGATGGCTTCCACCATGGCGTCCCGCAGCGGCTCCGGCTCACCAATGATGGTGAGTACACAGCGGTTGTGATCCTGATCCCAGGTGTAGTCCAAAAGCCGGACCCCGGGCTTGCCCCGGAAGCAGTCGCAGAGCTTTTCAATGACTGCAAGATCCCTGCCCTCGCTGAAGTTGGTACACATTCCAAAATCTGATTCATGATGATCCTTCCTTTCATTTCAGTGGAACGGTCAAAGCCATTCTTTCCGCTTCTCTAGAATATTCCGCACCATCTCGCCACTTCGCCGTAGGGGCAGACCCATGTGCCTGCCCGCTGGTAGGCACTGCGAATTCGCCGCAAAGCGAAAAAACAGAACGCTTTCCCGCCGGGCGCACACTGTGCGCCCCTACGGCGTGGGGGACGGTGTTGTAGGATTAGGAAATGGTTGCAGACCCGGCGCCTGTGAGGCGGAATGGTCAAGACCATTCCCAACGCTTTCTGGAATATTCCGCACCATCTCGCCAATTTGCCGTAGGGGCAGACCCATGTGTCTGCCCGCTGGTAGGCGCTGCGAATTCGCCGGAAAGCGAAAAAAAAGGAACGCTTTCCCGCCGGGCGCACACTGTGCGCCCCTACGGCGTGGGGGACGGTGTTGTAGGATTGGGAAATGGTTGCAGACCCGGCGCCTGGGCGGAATGGTCAAGACCATTCCCAACGCTTTTTCTGGAATATTCCACACCATCTCGCCAATTTGCCGTAGGGCAGACCCATGTGTCTGCCCGCTGGTAGGCGCGCGAATTCGCCGGAAAGCGAAAAAACAGAACGCTTTCCCGCCGGGCGCACAATGTGCGCCCCCTACGGCGTGGGGGACGGTGTTGTAGGATTGGGAAATGGTTGCAGACCCGGCGTCTGTGGGGCGGAATGGCCAAGGCCATTCCCTACGCTTCTCTGGAATATTCCGCACCATCTCGCCAATTTGCCGTAGGGGCAGACCCATGTGTCTGCCCGCTGGTAAACACTGCGAATTCGCCGCAAAGCGAACAAAACAGAACGCTTTCCGCCGGGCCGTGCGCGCCCCTACGGGGACGGTGTTGTAGGATTGGGAGATGGTTGCAGACGCGGCCTGCGGGGTGGAATGGTCAAGGCCATTCCCAACGCTTTTCTGGAACACTCCACCATCTCGCCAATTTGCCGTAGGGGCAGACCCCATGTGTCTGCCCGCTGGTGGTAAGCACTGCGAATTCGCCGGAAAGCGAAAAAAAAACAGAACGCTTTCCGCCGGGCGCACAATGTACGCCCCTACAGGGGGCACGGCAATGCGTGCGGGTTTTCTGCATCCACCGGGTGGTGGAACATCTCCCCTTTCCGTGGGGGGGGATACCGGTTCGTTGTGGCAACCACGCCTTGTTTGATCACAGTTTTGGCCAGGTTTTGGCCAAAACGGTAAAAATGTAATCCAGATTGGGGGGCCCCAAATCACCAGATCCGCCTGCTTACCCACCTCAGGCTGCCCAGCCGGTCGGCCCGGCAGATGGCGGCGGCGGCATTCAGGGGTGACGGCGGTGAGGGGTTTCCTCTGGGGGTTAAGTGATAGTTCCAGCAGGCCAGATTCATGGCCAGCTGTAGGTTCAGACTGGGGCAGGAGCCGGGGTTAAAGTCCGGCCACCGCCACCGGCGCCCCGGCGGCGATCATGTCCCGGGCGGGCGTAGGGCTTGCCCAGATAGAAGGAGGTCGCCGGCAGCAGCACCGCCACAGTCCCCCCCTTGGCCAGGGCGGCAATGCCCCGGTCTGTGGCGGCAATGAGGGTGCTCGGCAGAGACCGGAAGGGCGCCGGCCAGCTCTGTACCGCCGATGGCGTCAATTTCATCGGTGTGAATCTTGACCTTCAGGCCATGGGCCAGGGCCGCCCCAAATCTCCTCCGATTCTGCCGCCGTAAACACCCCGTCTCACAGAACACATCGCAGAACTCCGCGAGCCTCCCGGGCAACCAGAGGAATCATCTCCTCGGTCATGAGACGAATGTAGTCCTCTCGCTGGGTTTTGTACTCCTCCCGGGCACGGGGGCCCCCAATAGTGGCGGCCAGCTCCTGGCCCCCCTTTCCCAGGCGGCGAATCACCGCCCACCTGCCGGACTCCGTCTGCCGGTCAGGCCGTAGCCGCTCTTGGCCCAGGCGGCGAATCACCGCCTCCCCGCTTTCTGCCCAGATCGTCCTCACTGGCCTGCCGGTCCAGGCCGTGGAGCCGCTCTTGGGCCTCGCAGGTGGTGACGCCCCGACGGAAAGCTCATCTCCCGCCAGGGCCTCCCCCCAGGCTTTCCTGCACCAGGCGTCCCCGGCGTCACTGGCCTGGCCCCCTGGGTCATGGCCGGACCTGGTGGATGATCCCATCCTCCGCCCCAGGTATGCCCCGGGCGCTGGGAATTTGTCCCAGGTACCGGGGGCACGCCCCGAAGGCTTCATGGCCAGCGGTTCATGCTCCCCCCAAAACTTCCCGGATCATCTCCGACCAGGTGATGTGATCCGTCTCTTTGGCATCGTTGTACAGGCCCACTGCCTCAGGGCGTTCTCATTCCGGGCCCAGGCACGGCGGGACACACCCACCATGGTATCCCCAGGGCATGGCCATGCGCAAAATGGTATCCACCCGCTCCGAACCATCCAACACCATGCCGAAGCCGCCGTTAACGGCCTTGCCGATACCTACTCCGCCGCCGTTGTGCAACGCCACAAGGCTCATACCCGGGCGCAGTTACCGGCGTAGCACTGTACGGCCATATCCGCCATGACATTGGAGCCGTCTTTGATGTTGGAGGCCTCCCGGAAGGGGGGAGTCGGTGCCGCCGGTGTCGTGATGATCCCGGCCCAGCATGATGGGGCCCACCTCACCGTTGCGGACCAGTTCATTGAACTTCAGGGCAATCTTCATCCGGCCCAGGGCGTCCTGATACAGGATCCGGGCCTGGGTACCCACGACCATTTTGTTTTCTTGGCGTCACGGACCCAGACGTAGTTGTCGTGGTCCTGATAGCGCCGGTTGGGATCGATGCAGCTCATAGCGGCGGCGTCGGTTTTGTCCAAATCCTCGGGCTTCCCAGACAGGCAGCACCAGCGGAAGGGGCCGTAGCCGTAGTCGAACAGCTGGGGACCCAGAATGTCCTCCACATAGGAGGGGAACACGAAGCCCTCCAGATCGTTCTCCCCGTTTTTGCAAACCTCCTTCACACCGGCGTCAAAGACGGCCTTGAGGAAGGCTGTTGCCATAGTCAAAGAAGTAGGTGCCCCGGTCGTGGAACTTACAAATCATCTCATAGTGATGGGCTAGGGTTTTGTCCACCAGGGCGAAGCCGGCGGGATCCTCGGCCAGCATCCGGGTCCGCTCCTCAAAGCTCAGGCCCTGGGGGCAGTAGCCGCCGTCGTAGGCCAACGTGGCAGGAGGTCTGATCCGACAGCAGATCGATGGTCGACGTTCTGGTCGTACAGATACTCCAGCAGGTCCACAACGTTGCCGTGGTAAGCAATGGCGCAGGGCTCTTTGGCCAGCCAGCTTTTCCCTGGCCATAGCCAGGGCCTCGGGCAGGCTGTCGGTGACCATGGCTGACCCAGCCCTGGGTGTAGCGGGTGGTGATGCGGGACATAGTCCACCTCGGCGATGAGGGAGGCAGCCCCGGCGATCTCCGCCGCCTTGCCCTGGGCGCCGCTCATGCCGCCCAGGCCGGAGGTGACGTATAGCCGCCCGGCCAGATCCTGGTCCTTGGGAATGCCCAGCACCAGGCGGCCAGCGCCCAGCAGGGTGTTGAAGGTGCCGTGCACGATGCCCTGAGGGACCGATGTACATCCAGCCGCCGGCGGTCATCTGGCCGTAGTTGGCAACGCCCATAGCGGCGGCGCGGTTGAAGCCCGCCAGATTGTCAAATTCGCCCACCATGAGGCCGTTGGTAATGATGCACCCGGGGGGCCATTTTGAGAGCGGAACAGGCCCAGGGGTGACCGGACATGACCACCAGGGTCTGCTCGTCCGTCAGGGCTTCCAAATATTTCTTAATCAGGCGATACTGCATCCAATTCTGGCATACCTGCCCGGTCTCGCCGTAGGTCACAAGCTCATAAGGATACAGGGCCACATCAAAGTCCAGGTTGTTGTCGATCATCACCTGGAAGGCCTTGCCCTCGGTGCAGTTGCTCTTATATTCGTCAATGGGCTTGCCGTGGATGGCCGGGACGGAAGCGGTAGCCGTAGATCCGGCCGTGCTCCTCCAGCTCCTGGGCAAACTCCTCAGGATATTCCGGCAGGTCCCGGTCCAGCTCAAAAATTTTCGCATTCAAATCCATGGTGTAACCTCCCTAAGCGTATTGACAGCTCAATTTCCCCGGCGGCCGCTTCCACAGCGCGGAGCAGGCGCCATCTTGGATGACTGCCTCGCAGCGGTTGATGTCCTCGTACAGGGGGCCGGTCATCCTCCAATGTGTCGCAGACGGCGCGAATGGCCCGGTAGGCCGAGCCGTGCCCTTGCCCAGCTTCTCCTGGCCGCCCAGCAGATCCACCGCCTGGCAGGCGCACATCAGCTCCATAGCCAGCACCCGGCGGACATTCCCCAAAATCTCCGCAGCCTTCCGGGCGGCAATGGTGCCCATGCTCACATGGTCCTCCTGGCCGGCAGAAGAGGGAATGCTGTCCACGCTGGCGGGATGGGCCAGCACCTTATTCTCCGACACCAGGGCGGCGGCGGAATACTGCACAATCATAAAGCCGGGTTGAGGCCGCCCTTCTTCACCAGGAAGGCGGGGAAGTTGCCAATGTTGGGATTCACCAGCCGCTCCAGCCGCCGCTCAGAGATATTGGCCAGCTCCGACAGGGCAATGCCCAGGAAGTCAAAGGCCAGGGCCATGGGCTGACCGTGGAAGTTGCCGCCGGGAGATGCCCTCCATGGTCTCTTTGAAGATGATGGGATTGTCGGTGACGGCATTCATCTCAATTTCCACTTTAGACTTGACATAGTTGATGGCGTCCTGGCTGGCCCCGTGGACCTGGGGCACGCAACGCAGGGAATAGCCGTCCTGCACCCGGACCTCTCCTTGGCAGGTCACGTTGCCGCTGCCCAGGAGCAAATTGCGCAGGTTGGCGGCCGTCTTCATCTGGCCGTCGTGAGGACGGACGGCATGGACCCGGGATCAGCGCGTCTTTCACACCCCGGTTGGCCTCAAAGCTCATGGCGGCGGCAATGTCCGCCGTCTTCATCAGGCGGATGGCGTCATAGACCGCCAGAGCGCCCCACAGAGGTCATGGCCTGGGTGCCGTTGATGAGGGCCAGGCCTCCTTTGCCACCAGCTCCACCGTGGGAATCCCAGCCCGCGCCATGGCCACATCGCCGGGAGGACCTCCCCCCTCATACTCCGCCTGACCCAGGCCCAGCATGGGCAGCACCATGTGAGACAGCGGCGCCAAATCGCCGCTGGCGCCCAGAGAGCCTTCTGCGGGATCACCGGCGTCACACCCCGGTTCAGCATAGCCACCAAGGTCTCAACCAGCTCCAGCCGGGTACCGGAGAAGCCCTTGGCCAGGTTATTCACACGCAGGGAGCATGATGCCCCGGGCCACATCCGGGGGAAGGGTTCGCCAGCTCCACGGCGTGGGTCACAATCAAGTTTCTCTGGAGCTGCTTGCATTCGTCCTGGGTAATGGTCACATCGCTGAACTTTCCAAAGCCGGTGGTAATTCCGTACACCACGGCGGCCTCATCCACCAGCATGTCCACCACCTGG
>VOFI01004073.1_pt1 | contig 23220 bp, 39 predicted proteins | sample 5384131 | NCBI WGS metagenome assembly VOFI01 (sample SAMN12384728, study PRJNA508395) | human gut metagenome | isolation source: healthy gut H | host: Homo sapiens | reverse complement strand
CGATTTCGTCAAAGTATACCGCCATATTTTTCCCCTCTGTCTGTAAAATTTCTTCTCTAGTTGTCCATAATCATAGTTCTTTTATTCAACCGTGTCTGTGCCATCATTCCGTCTTCGACATCAATAATCATACTTTGAAAGGGTTGAACGCCAGGCTTTTCTTCCGAACTATCACTATCTATATGAACAACTCCTTGCTCCACCTTTTCATCCGTCATAGGTGAATTCTGGGCAGATACTCCTTTTCTTTTTCTTAGGGGTCAATTGCTGTCGAACAAATCTACCCACGCTGTGTGCAGTTTTAAACACATCCCTAAAGGCATCTGCAGCATCAGAACATATGTCATCGACGGTAACATCGACATCATCATAAAAATACTGTACTATCCGTTTTTTCTTGATCTGGAGTTATTTCATCAGCTTCGGGGAACTGTCCCTTATACTTGTTCCTCGTTTTCCTTGTGGAACTGCTTTTGTGCTACCTGCTCCCTTAGTATAATACCCGGTTGCTTGTTTAACAGGACTTTTATATGTTCCAGCCTTATACGCACGATAATCGGCGTATAAAGCATCATCCAACTCTTTTCTTCTTCTTGCAGTATCTTCGTCCCATTTATCAAAAATCAAACTGAATAGGTGGCATGACTTTGAGTAGATTCGGATTTTGAACCACAACAAAACTTATATCATCCGTCACCTTGTCTCGGAAGTTTTCAGCATAGCTACCTTTGCCAGCCAAATACTCGTCCCAGTCAAGGCGCTGTTTCTCAGCGTCCTCATCGTTAGATGCAATCTCTGTAAGTGCTGGTTCTAAGAAAGGAAAGTATACTCTGCTTCCCATACTTTCGGCATCAACACAATGATCCAAAACACCATCCGTCATCAACACGCAAAAAGAGACAACTTCCTTTGAACTCTTACCAAACTGCCACAAGTCCACTTCTCTTAATGGGAACAAGCTATGGGCTTCCTCTCCCTTTGTGTCTTTTGGTAATCATTTCGTAACTTCCGTCAGAATATAATGCAACTACGCCATCGTCTCCAATATGTCCATACCACAAAGTACTTCCATCGTAGACAATACCAGTTAGAGTTGAATCAAATTCCAAAAAAGGCAGTTCACGATCTTCTGCTTCCTTTTTCGACCTGAGATAACGCATAATTAAATGAATACTTTATCAGTTTTAGTATATTATCATCGGAAAGCTCCGGTATTTTTCCTGAAGATTATATTCAACACAATTCAAAAACTCTGAACCGCAGTGCCGAACCAAAACTGGCTGAACTCACATGAACCAACCCCATCTGCTACCGCAGCTATAACAATTTGGCATCAAAACGACTCGATTCTATTCGTTTAGAAGCACTTGAAATCCTGGCACGGTATATTTTTTCTCAATATGCCTTTTTTCCTTGTTGTGTTAATACTGAAGTGTGTCAGCATAACATTCTTCTCCTTTCATGCAATCGAGGCTGTATGGCTAGCAATATTATAATATCCTACAGCCTCATTCTAGCAAAACCATATCCTCAAACTCTGTTTTCAATAGAGCCCTTCGGTCCAAAGCACATAGCACAAATTTTTCATTCTAGCAAAACCATACACAAAACAGTCCACGACACATACTTTGTACCGAATAAGTACGAATATGGTTTATGCTTCGATCTCCAACTGGAAATCTCCAGGATTAGGTAATGTAACTTTCTGGCCAGGGGTTAGAACTTGAAGTGCGACTCAAGCTGTTACTCAGCCAAACAAATGCGCCTTTGAAGTTTTCTTTGCTTGCTGTCAAAATAACTCCATCCGTTTTTAGGCTTTTAAGCAAATCTTTATCAACCTGATCTCCAATACCAACAGGGAAGAATGTGCAATGTTTATCTCTCTGAGACTGTAACAAGCGACCAAACGAACCATTGTCAGCATCATTAGCACCGCCATCGGTAAGCATAAACATCCAAGGGCGATAATAAGCTGTCTGGTTAGCTTTATACTGGTCTTTGCGAGCCTCAAGTTCACTTAATCCCAGTTCAACGGCTGCATGCATTGCAGTCATTCCATCGCAATCAAGTCGAGGAGCCTCGAAATCATAAGCAGGTCCAAACGGAACCAGAATACGAGCATCATCATCAAAACTAATGACACAGAATTCAACACGACCACGAGCCTGATCATCCAATGCTTCTGCCAAAGCTACCAAACCCTCATGTAACTGGTCCTTCACTCTGTCCATTGAACCAGATGTATCTACTAAAACCACGCAAGGCAGATGCATTTCTCCGCCGTTCTCAATTGGGCTATTTGCAGCTCCTCCACGTGGATGTTCTCTAAAATAAAGGCATACTCTTTCCTCCTGTATCTATCTTTTTTATCTTTTGCAAAGGTATTTGCTATCTTTTGCGAATCATCTTGTTGTAGAATATTTCGCAATTGATTTGGATATGCTCCACAAAACTCAAGTAACGAAGCGGTTTGGGATTCGATGAGAATACAAGTATCAAGGCCATATATACACTCCATCCCATCTCTTTTTTCTGTGTCTCTATCATTGAGTAAAGTTTGCCTTGATACTCCAATTAGTTCACCCATTTCAGCTTGAGAATTTCCTATCTTAGCTCTCAATGCAGGCAATTCTAATGCCAATTTTCTGCTAAATACTTTTTGTCAATTTGCGTAATATTACTAATCACATTCTCACTCCAATCCTTTCCTCTCTTTCCATTGAAACATACAATAATTACGGCAAGTAGGTTCTTGTGATTAGTCATTCGAATAACTTTTATTATTGTAACATTTTGTCGGCATAACTGTCAATGTGTCGATAATCAAACAACATATGACGAATAATTTCTATGTTTTAAACAAGATGTCTATATTCTTTTTGTTCGTTTTCACAGTTTTCAGTGTCGCATAAAAATCACCCGGAACTGACCTACAAAAGTCGGCTCCGGGTTTCGTTTTGTGTCCATATTCTCTTATGCCTCAACCTCCATCCGAAGCCCAGATTTTAGCTCCACCACAATCTTTTTCGTCGTAAATCGTAATCTTCTCCACCAACCTCCTGGTAATGACATCGCTGTACTCTGTTAACATTGTCGGCATTTCATCCAGGAAAAAAAAATCATGTCGTTCATGCGTTCCTGCAGGTCACTGCGGTCTGCCGCTTCTGCGAGAATACTCTGGCGTTCTGCCCCTTAACCCATCGATCTGCTCTCCCAGTGCTTCTATTGCCGCATCATCACCGGACACCGCAATCATCTGCGCCTGTAGGTCGGAAAGTTTCTTATCCGCCATTGCCAATCGATCTTCCAAGTCGCCAAACACCGTGGATTCAATGTTCTGCTTCAATCCTGCCGTTACGATATTCTTCCTTGCGTAAGCATCGTTGACCGCTGTGACAATTGCCTCTTGCAGGACTTCTTCTCTCACCGTTCTGGCGGGGCAATCAAAATCCACATCTTTTTAAGAACTCTGCTGACGCATCGCCACACCGTGGATTTGCAGCCTCGATTGTTCCCACTTGACCCTTCGGTAGATGTCCCCGCAGTGTCCGCAGTAGACCATACCGGATAAGGCGTACCTTGAACTGTAGACTCTGCGCTTGCCGTCGGGATTGAGATTGGCGCGGCGGGCAATCTCCGACTGCACTCTCATGAACACATCCTTGCTGATGATGGCCTCGTGACTGCCTTCCACATAGTATTTCGGCATCTCGCCGTTGTTGGCGGCACGTTTCTTGTCCAAGATGCTGACCGTGAATGTCTTCTGCAGAAGGGCATCACCAATATACTTTTTCGTTGGTTAGAATCTGCTGAATGTTGCTTTCGTACCATTTCTTATGCCCGGCTCCGTTGGGGATGCCGTCCGCTTCCAGGCTTCGCTTGATCTGCAGGAAGCTGGCTCCTTCCAGATACTCCGGTAGATGCGGCGGACGATTTCAGCCTGCGCGGGGTCAATGACCAGATTGCCTTCCGTATCCTTGGTGTAGCCTAAGAACCAGTTGTGTTGATCTGCACCTTGCCTTGCTGATTGCGATACTGGATACCCATGCGAACATTAGCGGATAAAGATTCGGATTCCTGCTGTGCCAGGGAGGCCATAATGGTCAGTAGCACTTCGCCCTTGGAATCCATGATGTTGATATTCTCTTTCTCGAAAAACACCGCAATATTCAGTGCCTTCAGCTTTCTGGTGTACTTGAGGCAGTCCAGGGTGTTTCGAGAAAATCGGCTGATGGACTTGGTAATGATCATGTCAATCTTTCCGGCTTCGCAGTCTGCGATCATGCGGTTGAACTCGTCTCGCTTGGCGGTATTCGTGCCCGAGATGCCATCATCGGCATAAATCTCAACCATCTGCCATTCCGGTTTGCTTTTGATGTACTCCGTGTAATGGCTGACCTGTGCCTCATATGACCTGTGCCTCATATATGACCATGCCTTTCCGCGAAAGGCACCAACGAGAAATGAAACAAGGCTGGTGCTTCCGCAATAGAGTGTAATTTGGTAAACTTTGTTTGGGGGCAGCCATACTACAGAGTACGAGGAGGTAGGTGCGGTGCAGCGTGCTGTAACCGCGCTCATATATAAGTCACCGGGCATCCATTCAAGCACCAATGTGTAGGACATAGAGCCTGTAAACTTATCTTTGTAAAGACGCAACTCGTTTTTAGCTGGATGCCCAGTTCCCTGGCTGCCCTCAACAATATTTTTGCGAGGGGAGTTGTTATGGGAAGACTAAAAATCGTATATCCAGTTTGCTGTGGGATGGATGTTCACCGGGATTTTCTCATCGCCTGTATTGCCGCTACCAATGCGCAAGGGGTTACAGAGTATCAATCACGAAGATTTTCAACCTACACAGGGAGCCTGCGCGAACTGCGGGACTGGCTTTTAGCCAACGACTGTAAGGATGTTTGTATGGAATCAACAGGTAAATATTGGTTCCCAGTTCACAACATTTTGGAGGAGTCCTGCCATGTGGTAGTCAGCCACCCGAAATTCGTCAAGGCTATCAAAGGGAAGAAAAACTGACAAGAAAGACGCTCAGTGGATTGCCGACTTGTTCAAGCATGACCTTGTTCGCGGCAGCTTCATTCCACCTAAGGATATCCGGCAGCTTCGAGATCTTTGTCGTTACTGGGTCAAGCTTTCGTCCTACATGACCGGAGAGAAGAACCGCGCCCAGAATTGTCTCACTGTTTCCAACTTCAAGCTTGATGACGTGTTCAGTAATGTGTTCGGTAAGAGCGCATCCGCCATCACGACACAGTTGTTGGAACACCCGGGAGAGCAGTTTGACGTGGCTCCCTTTGTAGATGGGCGCTGTAAAACACCCATTGCACAGATTCAGGAAGCAGTTGACGGTATCTTCACTTATGAGCAGGCGGAGAAGCTCAAAATCATTCGTGGCCACATGGATTCTCTGGAAAGACATAGGGCAGAACTCGAATCCTGTCCCCTTCCCGCCAAAATAGACAGGAAAAGGTTAAAAAACGGAATGAATCACAGGTATACTCGGTCATGCTCCTTTACGCAGCTTCCCAATCGAGAAGACGCTTTTCAAAGTCGCGGGGGGGAGCCAGCCCAGGGAAGAATGGGGCCGGATGGTGTTGTAAACGCCTCGATGTAGGTGAAAAGGTCGTCGGGCAGCCCGTCGGGAATCGAAACGGCGGGTGAACCAGCTCGCATTTCAGGCAGCTGAAAAAGTTTTCCGCCACAGCGTTGTCGTAGGGTCACCCTTGCGGGACATGCTCTGCCGGACGCCCAGGGAATCCAGACGCTCACGGAAGGCCGCGGCGGCGTACTGGACGCCCTGGTCGCTGTGGAAGATCAGTCCAGGGGCAGGGCGCTCCCGGCGGACGGCCATGTTCAGGGGCGTCCAGGGTGAGCTGGGTGTCGATGCGCTGGGAAAGGCATACCCACAATTTTCTTGGTGCACAGGTCTTGACAATGGCGAAATACAGCCAGCCTTCCCCGGTGGGGATGTAGGTGATGTCGCCCACCCAGGCTTGGTTGGGGGCGGCTGAAAGTGAACTGGCGTTGGAGCAGGTTTGGTGCGATGGGACAGTTGTGGCGGGGAGTTGGTGGTGGCTTTTAGTGAGCCCTCTTTCGCTGGGAGTGGATGCCGGAGGCCTTCATCAGCCATTTTTAACGCTTCCCCGGGAACAGTGAAAGGCGGCCCAGGCAACAGCCCAGGCAGGGGTGTGCAGGCGCACCAGTTCCCAGCATGTTGGTTTTCCGTCAGCCAGGCGTAGTACCCCAGGGCAGCAGTTGCAGGCATAATTTCCCCACGCAGGGCCTTTTTGCTCGCAGCCTTGACATAGCGGTACTTGTCCTCTACGGTTTGGAAATTATGCCGATGGATTTTTTTAGCAGCTTGATCACCTCGTCTTTCTCCGCCAGTTTTTTTACGCAGCGCCCGCACTTCTGCCTCTAACTCCCGTTCCCGCCGGGCGTTCCGGTTTTGCCGGTCTGCCTGACCCATCTGTACTCCAGCGGCTTTTCAGCCAACTGCGCAGCGTGTCAATGCAGATGCCAAGCTCCTGGGCCACCTCTTTGCTGGGCCGTCCCTGCTCTGTCACCATCCGCACAGCCCCTGCCCGGAACGCCTCATCATAGCGCGGCGGCGCTGCTCTCTTTTGCTGTTTTTGTCGTTTGTTTTCATCTTCTTTGTCTCCCCTTCCTTTCCATTATATCTCGTTTCTTTCTGTCCATCAATTCCTGGAAGGGGGGCATTCCATTATATCTCGAGATTGCTCAAAACATCTTCCCGCAGATTGAACTGCTGCTGACTGTCCCCGGCATCCATGACGCTTTTACTGACACATCCGCATTCTTGCAAAATCGGGGCCGACATGACGGTGTTTGATACGGTCAAAAAACGAGGATGGCTGGGCTCTTACCCCCTCAAAACGGGAGGGTTTGTAAGAAGAAACCACTCCATTGGCAAATCTCGGTGCTTATCTCAAGCCCTTGCTGATTCAGGTCGCTCTTCCTGGATGTAGGCGCGGTGTAAAAAACATCCTCGTTCTACGGAAAGAAGCAGGCGCTTAAAAACGGCGCCTGGCAAAAAGCCATGGCTTTTTTCATTGCCGGAGACTTTTAACCGCCATCTTTCCGTATTTCAGGATGTTTTTCAATCCGCTGCCTGCATCCAAGAAGACCTGAATCAGCAATGGCCCGAGATAAGAGACCGGATGCTTGCTCGAATGGGCTTTTTGTTTCAAACCACTTCTCCGTTGTCCTCGAGGATAGCCAGCCATCTCGATTTTTAGAGGTATCAAACACCGTCATGTCGGCCCCGATTTTTAGCGGATGGTGTGTCACTGGATTTGTTTCAAAGTCAGCAGCAGTTCAAAGCTGCGGAAGACAGAAAGAAACGAGATATAATGGAATGCCCCCTTCCCGAATTGATGGACAGAAAGAAACGAGATATAATGGAAAGGAAGGGAGACAAAGAAGATGAAAACAAACGACAAAAACAGCAAAGAGAGCAGCGCCGCCGCGCTATGATGAGGCGTTCCGGGCAGGGGCTGTGCGGATGGTGACAGAGCAGGGACGGCCCAGCAAAGAGGTGGCCCAGGAGCTTGGCATCTGCATTGACACGCTGCGCAGTTGGCTGAAAGCCGCTGGAGTACAGATGGGTCAGGCAGACCGGCAAAACCGGAACGCCCGGCGGGAACGGGAGTTAGAGGCAGAAGTGCGGGCGCTGCGTAAAAACTGGCGGAGAAAGACGAGGTGATCGAGCTGCTAAAAAAAATCCATCGGCATAATTTCCAAACCGTAGAGGACAAGTACCGCTATGTCAAGGCTGCGAGCAAAAAGGTCTGCGTGGGGAAGTTATGCCAACTGCTGGAAATCTCTCGGAGCGGGTACTACGCCTGGCTGCGGGGTGGGAAAAGCGCCCGGAAAACGGCCAATCAGGCCCTGCTCCGGGAACTGGTGCGTCTGCACGAGAAATACCCTGCCCTGGGGCTGGACAGCCTGTACCACATGCTCAAGCCCGCCTTTCACTGTTCCCGGGGAAGGGTGCACCGGCTGATGAAGGCCTCCGGCATCCACTCCCAGCGAAAGAGGGCCTACAAAGCCACCACCAACTCCCGCCACAACTGTCCCATCGCGCCAAACCTGCTCCAACGCCAGTTCACTTTCAGCCGCCCTAACCAAGCCTGGGGGGCGACATCACCTACATCCCCACCGGGGAAGGCTGGCTGTATTTCGCCATTGTCAAAGACCTGTGCACCAAGAAAATTGTGGGGTATGCCTTTTCCCAGCGCATCGACACCCAGCTTACCCTGGACGCCCTGAACATGGCCGTCCGCCGGGAGCGCCCTGCCCCTGGACTGATCTTCCACAGCGACCGGGGCGTCCAGTACGCCGCCGCGGCCTTCCGTGAGCGTCTGGCTTCCCTGGGCGTCCGGCAGAGCATGTCCCGCAAGGGTGACCCCTACGACAACGCTGTGGCGGAAAAACTTTTTCAGCTGCCTGAAATGCGAGCTGGTTCACCTGCGCCGTTTCGATTCCCGAAGGGCTGCCCAAGCCGACCTTTTCACCTACATCGAGGCGTTTTACAACACCATCCGGCCCCATTCTTCCCTGGGCTGGCTCCCGCCCCGCGACTTCGAAAAGCGTCTTCTCGATTGGGAAGCTGCGTAAAGGAGCATGACCGAGTATACCTGTGATTCATTCCGTTTTTTAACCTTTTCCTGTCTATTTTGGCGCATTGGCGGCAATACAGGCGATGAAAAATCCGGTGAACATCCATCCACAACAAACTGGATATACGATTTTTTAGTCTTCCCTAACAACTCCCCTCGCAAAAATATTGTTGAGGGCAGCCAGAACTGGGCATCCAGCTAAAACGAGTTGCGTCTTTACAAAGATGGTTTACAGGCTCTATGTCCTACACATTGGTGCTTGAATGGATGCCCGGTGACTTATATATGAGCGCGGTTACAGCACGCTGCACCGCACCTACCTCCGTACTCTGTAGCATGGCTGCCCCCAAACAAAGTTTTACCAAATTACACTCTATTGCGGAAGCACCAGCCTTGTTTCATTTCTCGTTGGTGCCTTTCGCGGAAAGGTGCATGGTCATATATGAGGCACAGGTCATATGAGGCACAGGTCAGCCATTACACGGAGTACATCAAAAGCAAACCGGAATGGCAGATGGTTGAGATTTATGCCGATGATGGCATCTCGGGCACAATACCGCCAAGCGAGACGAGTTCAACCGCATGATCGCAGACTGCGAAGCCGGAAAGATTGACATGATCATTACCAAGTCCATCAGCCGATTTTCTCGAAACACCCTGGACTGCCTCAAGTACACCAGAAAGCTGAAGGCACTGAATATTGCGGTGTTTTTCGAGAAAGAGAATATCAACATCATGGATTCCAAGGGCGAAGTGCTACTGACCATTATGGCCTCCCTGGCACAGCAGGAATCGAATCTTTATCCGCTAATGTTCGCATGGGTATCCAGTATCGCAATCAGCAAGGCAAGGTGCAGATCAACCACAACTGGTTCTTAGGCTACACCAAGGATACGGAAGGCAATCTGGTCATTGACCCCGCGCAGGCTGAAATCGTCCGCCGCATCTACCGGAGTCTGGAAGGAGCCAGCTTCCTGCAGATCAAGCGAAGCCTGGAAGCGGACGGCATCCCCAACGGAGCCGGGCATAAGAAATGGTACGAAAGCAACATTCAGCAGATTCTAACTAACGAAAGTATATTGGTGATGCCCTTCTGCAGAAGACATTCACGGTCAGCATCTTGACAAGAAACGTGCCGCCAACAACGGCGAGATGCCGAAATACTATGTGGAAGGCAGTCACGAGGCCATCATCAGCAAGGATGTGTTCATGAGAGTGCAGTCGGAGAGTTCGCCGCGCCAATTCAATCCCGACGGCAAGCGCAGAGTCTACAGTTCAAGGTACGCCTTATCCGGTATGGTCTACTGCGGACACTGGGGACATCTACCGAAGGGTCAAGTGGAACAATCGAGGCTGCAACCACGGTGTGGCGATGTGTCAGCAGAGTTCTTAAAAAGATGTGGATTTTGATTGCCCCGCCAGAACGGTGAGAGAAGAAGTCCCAAGAGGCAATTGTCACAGTGGTCAACGATGCTTACGCAAGGAAGAATATCGTAACGCAGGATTGAAGCAGAACATTGAATCCACGGCTTGGGCGACTTGGAAGATCGATTGGCAATGGCGGATAAGTTAAGAAACTTTCCGACCTACAGGCGCAGATGATTGCGGTGTCCGGTGATGATGCGGCAATAGAAGCACTGGGAGAGCAGATCGATGGGTTAAGGGCAGAACGCCAGAGTATTCCTCGCAGAAGCGGGTAGACCTGCAGTGACCTGCAGGAACGCATGAACGACATGATTTTTTCCTGGATGAAATGCCGACAATGTTAACAGAGTACAGCGATGTTTCCCCCTCATTACTAGAGGTTGGTGGAGAAGATTACGATTTACGACGAAAACAGGTGGAGCTAAAATCTGGGCTTCGATGGAGGTTGAGGCATAAGAGAATATGGACACAGTAAAACGGAAACCCGGAGCCGACTTTTTGTAGGTCAGTTCCGGTGATTTTTATGCGACACTGAAAACTGTGAAAACGAACAAAAGAATATAGACATCTTGTTTAAAACATAGAAATTATTCGTCATATGTTGTTTTGATTATCGACACATTGACAGTTAAGTGCCGACAAAATGTTACAATAATAAAAGTTATTCGAATGACTAATCACAAGAACCTACTTGCCGTAATTATTGTATGTTTCAATGGAAAGAGAGGAAAGGATTGGAGTGAGAATGTGATTAGTAATATTACGCAAATTGACAAAAGTATTTAGCAGAAAATTGGCATTAGAATTGCCTGCATTGAGAGCTAAGATAGGAAATTCTCAAGCTGAAATGGGTGAACTAATTGGAGTATCAAGGCAAACTTACTCAATGATAGAGACACAGAAAAAAGAGATGGATGGAGTGTATATATGGCCTTGATACTTGTATTTCATCGAATCCCAAAACCGCTTCGTTACTTGAGTTTTGTGGAGCATATCCAAATCAATTGCGAAATATTCTACAACAAGATGATTCGCAAAAGATAGCAAATACCTTTGCAAAGATAAAAAAGATAGATACAGGAGGAAAGAGTATGCCTTATTTTAGAGAACATCCACGTGGAGGAGCTGTAAATAGCAAAGAACGGTGGAGAAATGCATCTGCCTTTGCGTGGTTTTAGTAGATACATCTGGTTCAATGGACAGGTGAGTGAAAGGACCAGTTATATGAGGGTTTGGTAGCTTTGGCAGCTTACTGGATGATCGTGCCCGTGGTCGTGCGGAATTCTGTGTCATTAGTTTTGATGATGATGCTCGTATTCTGGTTCCGTTTGGACCTGCTTATGATTTCGAGGCTCCTACTTGATTGCGATGGAATGACTGCAATGCATGCAGCCGTTGAAACTGGGATTAAGTGAACTTGAGGCTCGCAAAGACCAGCATAAGCAACCAGACAGCTTATTATCGCCCTTTGGATGTTTTATGCTTACTGATGGCGGTGCTAATGATGCTGACAATGGTTCGTTTGGTCGCTTGTTACAGTCTCAGAGAGATAAACATTGTACATTCTTCCCTGTTGGTATTGGAGATCAGGGTTGATAAAGATTTGCTTAAAAGCCTAAAAACGGATGGAGTTATTTTGACAGCAAGCAAAGAAAACTTCAAAGGCGCGCATTTGTTTGGCTGAGTAACAGCTTGAGTCGCACTTCAAGTTCTAACCCTGGCCAGAAAGTTACATTACCTAATCCTGAGATTTCCAGTTGAGATCGAAGCATAAACCATATTCGTACTTATTCGGTACAGTATGTGTCGTGGACTGTTTTGTATGGTTTGCTTAGAATGAAAATTCTGTGCTATGTTCTTTGACCGAAGGGCTCTATTGAAAACAGAGTTTGAGGATATGATTTTGAGAATCGAGGCTGTAGCATATAATATTGCTACAGCCTCTGATTGCATGAAAGGAGAAGAATGTTATGCTGACACACTTCAGTATTATTAATAACAAGGAGAAAGGCATATTGAGAAAAAATATACCGTGCCAGGATTTCGCGTTTAAACGAATAGAATTTTTTGGATGCCAAATTGTTGCGCTGCGGTAGCAGATGGTGTTGGTTCATGTGGGAGTTCAGCCAGTTTGGTTCGGCAACTGCGGTTCAGAGTTTTTGAATGCTGAATATAATCTTCAGAAAAAATACCGGAGCTTTCCGATGATAATATACTAAAACTGATAAAGTATTCATTTAATTATGCGTTATCTCAGGTCGAAAAGGAAGCAGAAGATCGTGAACTACCTTTTTTGGAATTTGATTCAACTCTAACTGGTATTGTCTACGATGGAAGCACTTTGTGGTATGGACATATTGGAGACGATGGCGTAGTTGGGCATTATATTCTGACGGAAGTTACGAAATGATTAATAAAAGACACAAAGGAGAGGAAGCCCATAGCTTGTTCCCCATTAAGAGAAGTGGACTTGTGGCAGTTTGGTAAGAGTTCAAAGGAAGTTGTCTCTCTGCGTGTTGATGACGGATAGTGTTTTTGGATCATTGTGTTGATGCCGAAAGTATGGGAAGCAGAGTATACTTTCCTTTCTTAGAACCAGCACTTACAGAGATTGTCCAGTAACGATGAGGACGCTGAGAAACAGCGCCTTGACTGGGACGAGTATTTGGCTGGCAAAGGTAGCTATGCTGAAAACTTCCGAGACAAGGTGACGGATGATATAAGTTTTGTTGTGGTTCAAAATCCGAATCTCTCAAAGTCATGCCACCTATTCAGTTTGATTTTGATAAATGGGACGAAGATACTGCAAGAAGAAGAAAAGAGTTGGATGATGCTTTATACGCCGATTATCATTGCGTATAAGGCTGGAACATATATAAAGTCCTGTTAAACAAGCAACCGGGTATTATACTAAAGGGAGCAGGTAGCACAAAAGCAGTTCCACAAGGAAAACGAGGAAACAAGTATAAGGGGACAGTTCCCCGAAGCTGATGAAATAACTCCAAGATCAAGAAAAAATAGTACAGTATTTTATGATGATGTCGATGCTACTGTCGATGACATATGTTCTGATGCTGCAGATGCTCTTAGGGATGTGTTTAAAACTGCACACAGCGTGGGTAGATTTGTTCGACAGCAATTGACCCCTAAAGAAAAGAAAAATATATCTGCCCAGAATTCACCTATGACGGATGAAAGGTGGAGCAAGGAGTTGTTCATATAGATAGTGATAGTTCGGAAGAAAAGCTGGCGTTCAACCCCAAAGTATGATTTATTGATGTCGAATGGGAATGATAGCACAGACACGGTTGAATAAAAGAACTATGATTATGACAACTAGAGAAGAAATTTTTACAGACAGAGGGGAAAATATGGCGGTATACTTTTGGACGAAATCGTTCTACTTCCTACACGCTAGGGAAGTCGTTTGGGCGGTGGCGGCGAAGGTGAGGTATACGAAATTGCAGGGAGACATAATTTGGTGGCGAAAAATTTATTTCGATAGTAAATTTAACCCTACATCAGAATCACCCAATCCTCGCCAGGAATTAAAAAGAAAAAATGGAAAACAATGTTGGATCAGCCAGTTGATCCCTTATATTAATGGTTGTATTAAGCGTTGCGTGGCCGCAAGACATCTTGACAAATCAGCAAGGGCAGTTTGTTGGATATACTATGCCTAGAGTAAATATAGCTTAAAATATCATATTTTTGCGGCAAGTAGGAGAAAGAGAACGAGTAAACTGTATCCCTAATTATTCATGGAAAACCGCCATTTTAATTGCGTACAATCTTTGCTTTGGCAGTTAAGGTTATCCATAATACAAAATGCTGTTGTTGGCGATATGAACCCTAATAACATCATGCTCGATGAAAAGGGCATGAAGGCCTCGGTGATACCGATTCGTTTTATTACCAACAAAAAGAACTGGAAAAACATACAAGTGTTCAGTGGGTGTTCCAGAGATGTTGCCGCCCCCTGAGGCTACAGGGGTAAGAATCTGGCTAAAATCCAATAGTGTTTTTACAAAGCAGACGAGACAGCTTTGCACTTTCAATCCATATTTTTAATTTGTTGATGAACAACTGCCATCCGTTTGGATGTGTAGGTCTGAACAAAGTCACAGTCATCTTTAAAACAATAATCCTGTTGTTCATAATATTGTAAAGGTCATTTGCCCATATGTAACTAGTGAGTTCAGGAACAACATCTCCGGATGCACCTGATGTTATGATGTTGCCAAAAGAGATTAGACAGTTGTTTGACAGAGCATTTAATTATTCTTCTTCTACAGCTGTTCAATCGGCTACAATTTCCAAAGACCAAGTGCTGAGGAATGGCAGAGTGCTCTTGGAACATTGTATAGCGGGAACTTAAAAACGTGTGCTAAAGATAAAACACATGTATATCCATCCGGGTATAGCAAGTGCCCATGGTGCGAAATTAAACATCTTCCCGTTCCACAAAATAAGTTAGTACTACCAAGCAACAACAGGAACTTGAAATAATTTCTTATGGAGACGACTACTGGTACAGGAAATATGGGAAGTAGCATTCGTAGGGAATCTTGGCCGCTTTGGCTGACATGCATTTTAGCTGGACTGATTAGCGGACCTTTTCATGGCTCAGTTCTTGGTTTCCTATCTGCTATGAATCACTTGACTTTTCGTTGTCATACGAGGCGGCATATGTGATTTTGGCAATCGTAGGTGGAATCTCTGGTGCAGTAATCGCCCACTACGGACAAGAGTCGTATCAAAAAAAGCATATAACGCTTGGCCGTGGCTTTTGTTAGGGTTGCTGGTTCCACTTGGAACGGCACTTGCTGTTGCGGCAGTAATGTTGGTTATTTTCCTTGTTGTCCTCGTTGTTACTGTAGTTCTGTACATAATTGGAACTATTATTGCTATTGCATGTGTTTGCGGTATGTGTTCAGGTGGTTGATATGAATAATAAGAACAGAATCAATCCCAAAAGGTGTTATCTGTCTTATTGGGAATCATATTTGCTGTTATGATGTCTGCTCCTTATATCTTTTTTGGGAGCAGATACAGCATGGCACTAGTAGGATATTTAAGGTGTTGTTATCGCATGTGCAATTTCCAACATCTCCATTCTTCTCCCCCTCGAGTTCGACTTTGATAGTTGTAGCGGCGGCATCAAGTCTTAACCCTATATTATGCGTATTGGCTGGAGGTTTGGGAACCGCATTGGGAGAACAAATCATCATATATTTGTGGGCGGATTGGAAGAAGAGGATTTGACGATAATGGAAAAAAAAAAGAAAGTGCTGAAATGGATGGAGAAACACGATGCTCTGACCGTTTTTGTCTTTGCATTTTGCCTCTTCCTATATTTGATATTGTTGGTATCGCTGCCGGAGTTTTGCGAATGAATTGGATTAAGTATCTGTTTTCAGCAGCTTTAGGTAAAACTTTGAAATTTTCTTATTGGCGGTGGTAGGCGTATATTATGCACTTCCATTATTGTTACCGTATATAAGCGGTCCCGGTCATGTTATTATTGAAAAATTTCTCGAGCAATTTGGGGTTGTTCGTTAGGGGGTAGGCTGTGTATAGTTGGGCATATCAATACTATCGTGGAAAACTGAATGACAAACAGCAGAGAGTTTATGACTATATTTACAGAGGTTGGTTTACACACAAAGTGCGATATTCAGTTTTCGCCATCTTTGTTAGATATTGATGCTGTATCTGAAATTGTACAGGCAGTAATAAAAGATCATCCCGAAATTTTCTGGGTAAACTATTATCGCTACACGATTAGTCATAGTAGTTTTAAATGCTGGATTGCATTTTTGAATTCTACTATGACTGTAGTATCAAACAGCTGTCCAAGTGAAGCATCTTCATGGAAAAAAAGAATAGTATCACAATTACCCAAGCATTTTTCAAACAAAGACAAGGCTTGGGTATTGTTTGATTATTTGGCGCGTCAAGTAACTTATGGGAAAAACAAACTGATGCATACAGTCAGACTATTATCGGGCCGATGAGTAAGAATAACCATGTGTCTGTATGTGAGGGTATTGCAAAGAGTTACAAGTATCTTTGTGATGAGGCCGGTATACCTTTGTGTTGTTGTTTTTGGTGATGTTAATTTTGGCCCAGGCATGCTGTCCGCATGCCTGGAACATCATTGATACGGGGAATGGTCTTTGACATGTTGATGTGACCGCCGAATTAGAATTAGCTCATTATAAAGGAAAAGCGACTCAAAGCGATTTTCTCTTCATGCTGATAAGAGCATGAGAAAATATAAATGGAATAAAATATAAATGGAATAGAGAAAAAAACACCTTCGTGTTATTGAGAAGATTATGTTAGGTTATTTGCATCCAAGATTAAAAACTCAAATCAAAAGCTTAAAGAGCAATATAAGGCTTTGTACTGTGGTCTGTGCCATGGCTTTGAAGAAATACTATGGCTACAGAGGAATAGCTTGTTTAAACTATGAAGTTACTTTCTTATTGCTGTTGATTATTTCAGTGAGCGAGAAGGAAAGTGTAATATTTCATGGATCATGTTGTCCTAACGCCTTTTGTGAGAGTGCCATTTATTGATTACTTGAGTAGAGAAGTTAAACATCTGCCGATATATCAATTTTGGTATCAAGTTTTGAAATAAAGGATAATGTAAATGATGGTGGAGTTTTCATTTGGAAAATATTTGATAGGCTTTTGAATAAACTAAATGAAATAGCCACAAATGAGATATCTGAGTTTGAAACGTCAATCAAAAACAAGTTGAATATATTTTTTATAATTTGGAAAAAAAGCGAATCAGTTAATATTAACGAAATCCTTGAATCCTGTGGAGATATTGTTGAAAGCTTCGTTGGTCCATTGTTACCGGCAGTTGACGGTCCTGTTGCTGAAATCATATCGAAGATTGCAAATTATATTGGACAATGGATTTATTTGATAGATGCCTGTGATGATTTACGGAAAGATATCTCTACAAATAATTATAACCCATTGCGGTATTTAAGTGATTATCGAATTGTGCGGGATAAGATAGTGGGATTACAACTACATATTAGTGAACTAATGTCCCAACTCCCGTTGAATGAGTACGGAGAGTTACTTCATTATTTCTCAGAGGTTTGCATTCCAGAGAAAAGTAGCAGAATACTTGAAAGTATGAGAGGAGGTTGGAGGTGTAATGGGTATCAATTTTAATATTGAATATAATACTATGAAATCAACTCTCTCAGTTGAACAGAATGGAAAGCCGGTTAGTAGATATAGTCAGTTTTCGCATTGCAATAACAATCCCTTCTTGCGGTGGTATAAAAACATTGCGGATTATTGTTTCAAGAAGCGAATGGAATGTATAGTGTACATTTTAAAGGTGGATTGATTCTTAAAAGCCTTTTAGAAAAGGAATTATCCAGTCAAAAGGGATGTACAAATTTTTCGTATGAAGAAGATATCATTAAGGGCATTGATAGGATGCATCTACTTGAGGATTTGCTGAGGTATTCTCAACTGAAAGTTAAAAAGCTTGAAATCGGAATTTCTTTTGATAGTGCAAAGAAGCAATGCTTTGAGGAATTAAAAAGCTAGTTGGAAACACTAGTACTCTACAGTATTTAGACTTACAAGAGTTACCTATTTATTTACGATTTAACAATGGGATAAAGAGTTCATCGAACATTAGTATTCTTTCCACTGTGGACGAATATCATCAGCTTGCCTCAGCAGGAGGAAGTAACGTCCCTAGACTAGCCATTATTATAAATAATGGAGAATTGAGATTTCTTAATGAGACGAGAAACTGCTACCTGTTTTCCTGTGAAATGAGAGAAGTTCAGGCTCTGATCAGAGCATGGATTTCTGAAATTCTATTTCCAGAATATGTTGTATCTATCGTTTGCGATCTGCGAAATTGTCACAAATGGATGGGCGTTGATTATCAGTCCGCAATGAAGTTGATTGACATCGTGTATGATAACACTCCTTGTTTAGATTTATCGATTACCGAGAATATTGAGTTAAGTTCGACTGGTAGATTTCAGTTAACAAAGTATCCAAAAGACATCCCCTGCCCGTATGTATTCCAGCAACGCAAATATAGCGCTACTTGGAAATGGAGGGGAGTATTAAGCCTGTAGGCGAAGGAAGTGCTGAAATTGTTGTTGAAGTAAAGGATCATCCATCAATTAGAACCTCGAAAGATGTTACCGTATATAAGTACAAGACGGTTCAAAAAAATCCAATTAAGCACAACTAATACAAATGTAATGGTCGGAGAGAAAATCACAGTAAGATGTGAATTGTTCCCTATAGATGCGCATAATAAGGCACTCGGAAAATGGTCGGTCTCACCTGTTGGCAGCCTAAAAAATGCTATCAAACACACAAAGGGGATTTTTGAAGCGATAAAACCAGGAGATGCAGAAATTGTATATTCTGTTGGTAATGTTCAAGAACGATTATCCATTCTTGTTTCAGCTAAAGCATCTTCAATCAGCTTTGCTGATAAATCAGTATCCGTCAAACTGTTTGATACGACTAAACGAATAACGGCGGTAGTGCATCCGCAAGGAGCAAAAGGTGGCGTTATTAAATACAAGATTTCCAATACAAGCGTTTTAGATTTTGATGCTAATAATGGTCAGATTATTCCTAAACGTGAAGGTAACGCAGTTATTACTGCTATTTTATTGGATAATAGAGGAGCAATTATTGATGATTGTAATTGTAATGTTACGATTCTACCACCTAAAGATGTTATAACGCCGGATGGGGCACTAGTCCTACTTATTGTTTCACTAATAGGCTCCTTACTTCTTTTGCATAATGAATGTCAGTTTCTTTGCGGAATATCGGGGTTAATAGGAGCTATATGGTATTCTTATAAGGAAAAATCAAAAGAGGATATATAACGAGTGCGATTCTCTCTTCGCAATAATCGTACTCTTAATCTGTGTGGGAGGTATGGTTTAGTGGCAGATTTTTGAAGCTATTGTAAAATCAGAGCAGAATAAACTTGGAAGAGTGTTAGAGTCTGCACAAATGTATATAGATCGTGACTATCCTGGCATACTTATCAGCGGGTGATACTGTCGCTGTTCCCCAGGGACAGTCTGATTTTTCACAGATTAGAATTATTCATCTTAAAAAAACTTGTATATAATACTGAAGATATCCATAATCAGATTTTAAGTGTTTTTTCATACCCTTTCTGGTATTAGCCAGACTTGTTTTCTTCTGATATGTGGAGATGGTTCGGAAACAAATATCTATCTTGGTATTTATGCCCCGGGCGGATCAACCATGGCTGAAAATGCGTTGAAATTTAGTATTGATGGTAACTTCCCAGGCACGGAGTATGTTTCGTTAAATAAAGTGGAGTGCATGCAAGTTCTCCAAACCATGCATGGACAGAATAATACGAATAATACTTCTGTTGTTTCTGTATCCCAGATACCATCAATGAGAGGAAGCATAGATGGCCCTAAATAATTTCACACAAGGAATTGAACGATTTATAGATTCAATGAAAGGCGAAAAATACACGGCTATTATTGTAGCGAATCCACTCAGTTCCGCTGATGCGGTTTCTCAAAGACTAATAGCTTGGAGAATATATATTCCTCCCTTTCATCTTTGGGGCGTCTCAGTTATCAATACAGTGAAAATCAAAGTGTTTCGGAACAAAGAAGTCTCACTACTAGTGTGACAGATAGCATTACCGAAAGTATTACAGCTGGTTATTCGTATGGGACGATGCAAAACTCTGGTACAACAAAAGGAGGATCACCTAATATTCATGCACAGTTCAGCAAATTGGGATTGGGCTATGGACTGCAGCGTGGTAGTTTTCAAAGCAGTGGTACTCAGCAAAGGGGTTTCAGCAACAACAAGGATCGGCAAGGCAAAAGGTGTTCAAACTGGGCAGGGAGTAACCCAGGGTGAAATAAACGGTCAGAGCAGCTCTTTGACGATTACTCAGATTAATAAATCTGTAGAGGATCTGCTCGAGAGAGAGTTGATTGCCAAATCAAACGAATTATCGAGGGAGAAACCTATGGCTTATGGGAGTGTTGCGCTTACTTTGCGGCCCCAACATTAGACATTGCATTAGTAGCGGCTAATGTGTATAAAGCACTGTCCTGCGGTTCAAATACAGGGAATACTATGTCTCATATGAACAGTTGGGATTCTCAACGTCCTCAAGATGTTTCTTGTATTTTGAGTTCGTTAGCCAATGCCAGGATGCCGGTTTTTAAATTAATGTCAGGCCATTTGCGCAATGCAGGACTAATGATAAGCGGCAATGAACTTCCGATGATTATGAATTTCCCACGAAAAAAGTGTATGTGGGGTATCGGTAGTCAAAATGGCATCATTTGGGTCGAGATGTGTATTATTCATCCCAGATGAGAATGGGCACAAGAGCTGTAAGAATTGGAAAAAGTACAGCATATGGGGCGTGTGGAAAATACTCCAGTTAAACTAGATATCGATAATTTGACTTCTCATGCATTGATAACAGGAACAACCGGCGTTGGAAAAAGCACTTTGATGGCAATGTTGCTATCTGCATTATACAAAGCGGGTGTAAAAAATGCTGGTCGTTGAACCCGTGAAAGGAGAATACAAGGGAATTGCTTGGTGCAATTCCTGGAATTGAGGTTTTTACGGTCAATCCGTATAAAAATAGGATGCTTCGAATTAATCCGTTTGAGTTTAGGGATAACATTCATGTGTTATCTCATATTGACAGATTAATAGAGGTATTTAGTGTATGTTGGCCGTTGTATGCTGCACAGCCAGCATTGCTGAGAGAGTGTATAGAGGAAGCATATATTCAATCCGGTTGGGATTTGAGTAATTCTATTTATATGCACGAGGGGTCCGACTAAATACCCGAACTTTGAATTGTTATTAAAAATCGTGCCGGAGATAATTAATAAAATCTCATTTTTGGGTGAATCAAAGGGCACCTATGAAGGAGCATTACTGACAAGAATCGCCATGCTTACAAATGGAATTTATGGTCGGGTTTTTAATGGTAAAGCTACTCTGTTCTGACGAAGATTTGTTTGAAAAGAAACACAATAATTGATTTGAGCGATGTCGGATCCCAAGAAACAATATCACTGTTAATGGGTGTTCTGGTTGTTAGACTTCAAGGGAATATCGCACCTCAAAAACAAGCCGGATAATCGCCCGCTCCATCATGTTATGGTATTAGAGGAGGCTCACAACATTTTCCAAAGTAAGAGTGATAAAAACAGCGAAGGTGGAGAAAACATTTCTGGTAAATCCGTACAAATGTTATCTGAATGCATTGCTGAGATGAGAGGGTACGGACAAGGAATATTCATCGTTGACCAAAGTCCGGGTGAGATTGATATTGCTGGTATTCGTAATACTGCCACGAAAATAGTCATGCGTCTGCCTGAGGCATCAGATCAGAGGACTGTATCGGAATCTCTTTCATTGTCGGATGCACAGATGTTAGAACTGTCAAGATTGCCTGAACAAGTTGCTATAATATATCAAACTGGGTGGATTTAGAACCGGTGATGGTTCGTCTGAACACTAGCAAAGAGAATTCTTCAAAAGTGCTGCTGGGCAAGTTACATACCGAGATATTCAAGCAGTTCGAGGGTTTCTTTCCAATCTTTTTTACTGAAGATGGAAAGCGCTCGAAAATATGATTGTTCAATGCTCATAAAGGCGTTGTCTGGCATCAATAACTTTAGTGAAGAGAAAAGAGCCGATTATCAAATGCTTTTTGCGGCATATGATACGGATTATCAGTATTACAAGAGCCAATTCACCTCAGCAAAGGTTAGAATTGCATTTTTTAGCAGACTGATGACTGAACTGTTATCTGCTGAAGAATTCTTTAGATTATGTCCACTGCCAAATCCCAGAAAGGACGCTACAAAACCATATATAAATGATAAGGTTTTTATTGCGGATTGTGTAGCTTGGGAAAAGAGAGCATCTAATATGTTGGAAAAATACGCTTCTAATCTTTCTATACAAGAGAAAAAGAAGGTAATTCACTTGCTGCTCTTAAATAATGCAAAAATGCCAAGACAAATCACTGTGCACAATGTACTTTTCGGAAAAATTGCAGATTGAGTAAAGATATAAGACTTATCATAGAAAGGAAGAGTTATAATGAGCGACGGATATGACGGCGGAGATTCCTACGATGGCGGCGAATCTTCAAGTGTAGAAACTTCTTCGAATCTACCTCTGATTCAGCAGAAGAGTCATCTGCGTTTGAATCATCGGGTGAAAGCACACACTGAAACAGAGATGGTGACGTTGGAACGGAAACAGATGTTGACGTTAATGCAGAAACTTCATCAGAAAGCGAAGCAGGCGAAGAGACCGCTTTTGCAGAAAATGATACTTCATCATTGGAAACTTCAGAAAGTACTGAGAATGATGAATCAGAAGATACTTCATCAGAGGAAGGAGAAGAAAACTACTGCCTTCGAAGAGGATTCTTCAAATAGTGAAGAAAACACTGAAAAGACTTCAGAAGGCGAAGAAAAAACGATGGTGAAGAATCATCAGCTTTCCAAGAAGGTAATTCACACCAGAATGGCGAAAACAAAGAGGCTGGTTCTGATAAGACAGAAGCGGATAAAAATGCTGCAGTTGAAAATAAAGGCAGTAATGAAAACAGGAAACGGATTATTCGAGACCTACCCATTGGCGTTCAGGAATGAGAGATGAAGTTTGGGAGAATGCCAAGGGATGAACATGGAAGAGTACGAGATCCGGTAACAGGAAGGTACATGTCAAAGATCAAGCGTGGGACATGGGACACAAACCCGGCTATGAATTCTACAAGCATCAAGAAAGCGCAAAAGAACGAGGTATTAGTAGGCAAGAGTTTTTAGATGAGTATTACAATTCAGATCATTATCGACCTGAGTTGCCAAGTTCTAATAGAAGTCATAAGGGAGAGAATGTTACAGATGATTATTTTGGAGATTAAGAGGTGAATTTCATGGATAATAAAAAAGTCGCAAAGTATGCGTTGGGTTTTATTGGTGGAAAACCTAATGTTTCTCGTTATTACAATGATGACGAAACAAAGAAGATTGATATTATGACAAGTGAATCAGGCGTGATTA
>VOFI01003727.1_pt1 | contig 23231 bp, 28 predicted proteins | sample 5384131 | NCBI WGS metagenome assembly VOFI01 (sample SAMN12384728, study PRJNA508395) | human gut metagenome | isolation source: healthy gut H | host: Homo sapiens | reverse complement strand
GGAAACCGTCACAGATAACATAACAGGCACTTTTACTCCTGTAGCCTTCATTGCACGTTCTGCCGCCAAATAGCAGCTTTGGCATTCAGCGTATCAAAGATAGTTTCTATCAATAAAGCATCTACCCCACTTTCAAGCATAGCTTCCATCTGTTGCTGATAAGCATCAGCCATTTCATCATAAGTCACAGCACGATAAGCCGGATTATTCACATCCGGCGACATAGAACATGTTTTATTGGTAGGACCTACCGAACCGGCTACGAAACGGGGTTTATCGGGATTTAGTGCCGTATATTCATCGGCCACTTCACGTGCCAGCTTTACAGCCGCTTGATTCATTTCACGCACATACTCTTGTACATGATAATCGGCCATAGAAATAGTAGTAGAACTAAAAGTATTCGTCTCAATGATATCTGCACCGGCTTCTAGATACTTACGGTGTATATCCCGAATCACATCAGGGCGTGTGAGACAAAGTAAATCATTATTCCCCTTCAGTTGACCGGGAATATGCGCAAAGCGCTCATTACGAAAATCTTCTTCTCTAAGATTATATTGCTGAATCATTGTACCCATAGCGCCATCCAATATAAGGATACGTTCGAGTACCAGCTGTTGAATAGTTTTTTCATTGCTAAAGGTACAAACCTATATCATCGTTTAAACATCCACCTGTCCATATCCCACGACGGTCGTCTTTTCTTTCAAAGCCTCCCGTTTATCATGGCCAACTTTGCAGCACAGCCAGAAGCTACAACCACTTTGGCCCAGGCCTCTTTCGTTAATAGAGCAAACGCACCGGGGACAGTAAGGCCAGATCCAGCACTGAAATAATTTAATATAGCTGTTAGCTTGTTGAACACAACTTGTATTACCGCCGGACATGAAGTATTAACAAAATCGACGAGAAAATGGTGTAGCACCAACCGATTCTTTTCTTCTACCAGCATCACAACCCTTGCTCCTTCCCATACCACATAAACGATATAAAATTGGAGCAGCCAACCGATAATACTGAAATCAGGAAGCAATCCGGTTACTATATGTAACAAAAAAGTGACAACTAACGCATAACCTGCAAACTGCTGTGCCAAAAAAGGGATATCATTGGTGTTGCACGCTCAGCAATAGCAGCAGGTTCATCCTCAACTTTATAGCGTAAATAAAGTTTCAAAAATGGTATCACCAGATTTAATATCATCTGTATAGCAGACAAGAGTAAAAAGTATGTTTAGCGAGCTCATTTTAATATCTTCTGTAGTAGTCACATTTTTTCACACGATAAAGTACCGGTAATACAATCGTATTTTCACTAAACTGAAATGGGGCCACAGTTGAATATCCTGATACAAAACTCAACGAACCAACAGGTGCATTAGTAGTCACATCACCTGATTCACCTACTTTCGGAGTGGTTATTGCTGTAGCATCAATTCCTGTAGGATCTGCTAAAAGTGTAATTTTAATTGACTTAGGATTTGTTGAGAGGTCCTGACCTTCATCAACCTGGCAATAAATGTAAGCCATTCTTGCATTCAAAGTTACAGGAATCGTGTTAGTAGGGATCAGTTCCGTACCGGCAGCATCTGTGAATGTAACATAACCCATTCTATCATTCACTTTCACCACACCGGCCCACTGCTGAGGACCGCTTTCTCCGGAATCCATACATGAAGTAAACATAGTACCCATCAACAGGGTTAAGGTCAACACCATTAATTTCAATTGTTTCATAAATCTATTTTTTAGAGTTTGCAAAGATATAAATTCTAATTCACAATAAGTAAATGCAGAGACTTAAAAAATACTGCATCTATTACTTAACTATTTTTGCAAACAACTCTAAATGATCGTCTACATAGCTTGCTACCAGTGCTGTAACCTCCTCCTCAATATCCAGATATTCTTCTTCAAGATCATCAAAGGCCTCGTATTGCTCGTACATAGCCATAAATTCATCCTCTGTACGCTCTTTCTCCAGATCGTGGCGATGAGCATCGTATATCTTCTTAGCTTTATAAACCAACTTCGAGAAATCCTCGGCTCCCCACAGGCGCATTACCTTTGCAAAAGGATTATCAAAGATATAACCTCCATACCCATTCTGAATCAATTGACAAAAGCCACCGAACATGACTTCATCCCGAAAAATCTGATAGGCCAGCAAAGAGTGCTGCTCCCCTGTCAACAGTGGCATTGTTTCGGCAGTAAGTTCCCCGCCAATCACTTCTTTATACTTGTCTGTAAACACCTGGATAAATTCATCCATTCCCTCACCCGCAGCTTTTTGCAAAGAGGCATCCGTAACTTCTATCATTTCCACTATATATAATAAGGTGAATTCTATATTTATAAATATCAGGAAACAAAAATACGGAAATATATGGTTCAGAAAGGCTTTTTTTGTAAGTTTTTTTAGAAACCCGTTTAATTTTCTTCAATAATAATCCTATAACGAATAATTTGATCACCTTCTCTGCCGGATCGCATGTCAGTTCATTGTAGTTCGGTATTGCAACAAGCGTTATCAATTAACGTTGTTAATGCCATCTTCTATGCATTCTGTGCTTGAATACAAAGAACAAGTGTTTTACATTTAAAAGCCTTCTTCTCTATCATCAAAACATTTGTTTTAACAGTGTGTTAAAACAAGCCTTTTACCGACAAACAGCAAGTCATAGTAACCTTCTAATTTACAAAAGAATAACAGGTTCATCAATTTGTTCTCCGAGAATTTCACTAATACCTTCTAAAAGGTAGATAATTAAAGATTTGACAAGTATAGCATCTTATTCAAAGCAATCTACACAATACAAAGAAACAGACAGGGATTCAATTCTCAATCCTTATAATTGATAATCAATGATGCAATGACATACCAAGATATACGCCTATGCAGTAAGGTATCAACCAAATGCACCACACCACAATACTGAAACGGTTGAAATGTTCCTTGGCTCTTTCACTCCCTTTCACATACGTCCAGATAGCCCACATAGCGTGAATAAACATCAACAGGATAGCGATAATGCCGGTCACAGTATGTATTTCATCGCTGTGTGAGTCGCGCAATATTCTCCATTAAAGCCGTTCCCACAGAATCAGCCAGCAGTCCCAACAAAAAAAAACCAGATGCCAAAATTTCAACCTCTTCTGCAGTCGCTCTCCCCACACTCCTATTGTGTAAAAAACACCAATGCCGAAGTTATCACACTAATGGCTGCAATTAAATAATGTATATCTACCTCATTCAAATTCATAACCGATCAATTTTTTCTCAGAAGAAACAAAGAATCAGAGTAATTTGGTGTGCTCCTCAATTATATCAGGGTGCTTATTCAAACTGACTCTGAACGTAAAAGAAGGTATCATCCAGGAAGCTCTGGTTGAAACTATCGGCTGTTCAGGTATGACTCACTCAGCTGCTATGGCTGCTGAAATCCTCCCGGGAAAAACTATCCTCGAAGCATTGAACACAGACTTAGTTTGTGACGCCATCAACACTGCTATGCGCGAACTCTTCTTACAGATCGTTTACGGACGTACTCAGTCAGCTTTCTCAGAAGGTGGTCTGATCATCGGTGCAGGTCTTGAAGACTTAGGTAAAGGTCTGCGTAGCCAGGTAGGTACACTGTACGGTACTTTGGCAAAGGGTCCTCGTTACCTGGAAATGGCAGAAGGTTATATCAAGACTATTGCTCTTGACAAAAACGATGAAATCTGCGGATACGAATTCGTTCACATGGGTAAATTCATGGATGAAATCAAGAAAGGTACTGATGCGAATGAAGCATTGAAGAAAGTAACCGGTACTTACGGACGCTTCACTGCAGAACAGGGAGCTGTTAAACACATTGATCCACGTCACGAATAATATAAGGAGGAAAGAAATTATGATTAGAGAAGTAAAATTTGAAAGTCAAGACCGTCGTATCAAAGGTATCATCGAAGCCTTGAACGCCAACGGCATCAAAGACATAGAGGAAGCTAACGCCATCTGCGAAGCTGCCGGACTCGATCCTTATAAGACGTGTGAAGAGACTCAGCCCATCTGCTTTGAGAATGCAAAATGGGCTTATGTTGTAGGTTGTGCCATCGCTATCAAGAAAGGCTGCAAGAATGCTGCAGATGCTGCCGAAGCAATCGGTATCGGTTTGCAGGCGTTTTGTATTCCGGGTTCTGTAGCCGACGACCGCAAGGTAGGTATCGGTCACGGTAATCTGGCTGCCATGTTGCTTCGCGAAGAGACTAAGTGTTTTGCTTTCCTGGCAGGTCACGAATCATTCGCTGCTGCAGAAGGTGCAATCAAAATTGCAGCTAAAGCTGACAAAGTACGTAAAGAACCTTTGCGTTGTATCCTGAACGGTTTGGGCAAGGATGCTGCACAAATCATCTCTCGCATCAACGGCTTTACATACGTTCAGACTCAATTCGATTACTACACAGGTGAACTGAAAGTTGTTCGTGAAATCGCATACAGCGATGGTCCCCGTGCCAAAGTAAAATGCTACGGTGCAGACGATGTTCGCGAAGGTGTGGCTATCATGTGGAAAGAAGGCGTGGATGTATCCATCACTGGTAACTCTACTAATCCGACGCGCTTTCAGCACCCTGTTGCAGGTACTTACAAGAAAGAACGCGTATTAGCTGGTAAGCCCTACTTCTCAGTAGCTTCAGGTGGTGGTACAGGTCGTACTCTTCACCCGGATAACATGGCTGCCGGTCCTGCTTCATACGGTATGACTGATACAATGGGTCGTATGCACTCAGACGCTCAGTTCGCCGGTTCTTCATCCGTTCCTGCTCACGTAGAAATGATGGGATTCCTGGGAATTGGTAACAACCCGATGGTAGGCTGTACTGTGGCTTGTGCGGTAGATGTAGCTCAGGCATTGGCAAAGTAACCACCGTTTCTTGATCAAATGATATAAACTCCTGTAATTTTGACAATTACAGGAGTTTCTTTTTATAAACAAAAACGTGAAAATTAAATACTTTCGGAATAACATAGGCCATTTACTAAGCATTAACGAGAAATACAGAAACAGACTAAAGTATGGTTACCCAAAGAAGTAAAAAAGTAGCAAAAACACTTGAACCAACAGATACACAAATCAGATTAAGACCTCACTCTTACTAAGAAAATCAGACCTGATTATTTCTTTCTTTTCTTGCAAAGCAACCTATCTTCCTTCATTTAATCATTTCCTAATTCTATTTCTGTATTATAACTTATCCTAATCTCACTAAGAAATTCAACGCATTTAGATTACAAGATATTGAATAAATCTTTCTTTTTTCTGTATATTTGCGCCCGGTATTTTTTAGATGCAATCCGAGAAGTTATGTAAGTTTTTCGGAGTCATTTTATACTTCCCCCGCTTAAGAACTTACTTATTTAGACAAAGTTAATGAAACAAATCAATGCAGTAATTACAGGAGTCGGAGGATATGTACCCGATTATATCTTGACTAATGATGAGATATCCAGAATTGTAGATACCACCGATGAATGGATCATGGGACGTATCGGAATCAAAGAAAGACGCATCCTGAATGAAGAAGGACTCGGCACCTCATACATGGCACGAAAAGCTGTCAAACAACTGATGCAACGTACTCAAAGTAATCCGGATGATATTGACCTGGTAATTGTAGCTACCACCACTCCCGATTATCGGCTTCCTTCAACGGCTTCCATTTTATGCGAAAGAGTGGGGTTGAAAAATGCATTTGCCTTTGACATGCAAGCGGTCTGCAGCGGTTTCTTATATGCATTAGAAACCGGGGCTAACTTTATCCGTTCGGGAAAATACAAAAAAGTCATTATTGTTGGTGCCGATAAAATGTCGTCTGTGATAGACTATACCGATCGTGCCACCTGTCCTATTTTCGCTGATGGTGCAGCAGCTTTCTTGTTGGAACCCACAACAGATCATTTAGGAGTTATCGATTCCGTTTTAAGAACAGACGGCAAAGGACTTCCTTTTTTACACATGAAAGCCGGTGGTTCAGTTTGTTCCCCTTCTTATTTTACAGTTGACAACCACATGCATTACCTTCACCAAGAAGGACGTACAGTATTTAAATATGCTGTAGCCAATATGTCAGATGCATGTGAGTCGATCATCGAAAGAAACCAACTGACAAAAGATGAAATAGACTGGGTCGTTCCCCACCAGGCCAATCAACGTATCATCAGTGCTGTTGCCCAACGTCTGGATGTACCATTAGAAAAGGTTATGATCAATATCGAACACTACGGCAATACCAGTGCAGGTACGCTTCCATTATGCATTTGGGATTTCGAAAATAAACTCAAAAAAAGGTGATAATTTGATTTTCACCGCTTTCGGAGCCGGATTTGCCTGGGGAGCTGTTTACGTTAAATGGGGATATGATGGCAAGACAAATAACGCATGTTAGTCTAATCACAAACGCCGATATCCTTTCTTTCAGTGCTTTTGGGTAAACACAAGAAACCTTATCATACACTTCTTTGTTATTTTCCGATAACTAAATGCATTGGATAATGGAAAATGGTGTAATGATGCAGTATTTTGAATGGAATCTGCCAAATGACGGAAATTTATGGAAACAATTAAAAGAAGATGCATCACATTTTACATGAGATTGGTGTGACAGCAGTATGGATTCCCCCGCTTACAAAGCCGACGAACAACAAGACGAAGGTTATGCAACCTACGATTTGTATGATCTCGGCGAGTTTGATCAAAAAGGAACCGTAAGAACGAAATATGGTACGAAAGAAGAACTGAAAGAAATGATCGATGAATTACATAAAAATCATATTTCCGTTTATCTGGATGTAGTACTGAATCATAAGGCAGGGGAGGTGATTTCACTGAAAGTTCATAGTTGTAGAAGTCGATCCCAATGATAGAACCCAAGTATTAGGAAAACCGTTCGAAATACAGGGCTGGACCGGATACAGCTTCCATGGACGTAAGGATAAATATTCAGACTTCAAATGGCATTGGTATCATTTTTCAGGAACCGGTTTTGACGATGCCAAAAAGCGGAGTGGCATCTTCCAGATACAGGGTGAAGGCAAAGCGTGGAGCGAAGGGTTGACAATGAAAATGGCAACTACGATTTCTTATTATGCAATGATATAGACCTGGATCATCCTGAAGTAGTCACCGAATTGAATCGTTGGGGAAAATGGGTTTCCAAAGAGCTGAACCTCGACGGAATGCGTCTGGATGCCATCAAACACATGAAAGACAAGTTCATTGCACAATTCCTGGATGCGGTAAGAAGCGAAAAAGGAGACAAATTCTACGCTGTTGGCGAATATTGGAATGGTGATTTGAACACACTCGATGCATACATAAAATCCGTGGGTCACAAAGTCAACCTATTTGATGTTCCATTACATTATAATTTATTCCAAGCATCACAAGAAGGCAAGAATTATGATCTGCAGAATATCCTAAAAAAACACATTAGTCGAGCACCACTGTGATCTGGCAGTCACTTTTGTCGACAATCACGATTCGCAATCGGGCAGTTCCTTGGAATCACAAATAGAAGACTGGTTCAAACCATTGGCCTATGGTCTGATATTATTAATGAAAGACGGTTATCCTTGTTTGTTCTACGGAGATTATTATGGTGTCAAAGGAGAAAACTCACCTCATACCCAAATCATTAATATTCTTCTGGATGCCAGAAGAAAATATGCTTATGGCGATCAGATTGAGTATTTCGATCATCCTTCCGCCATCGGCTTTATTCGTACGGGAGATGAAGAACATGTCGGTTCCGGTTTAGTCTTTTTAATGTCTAATGATGAAGCCGGCAGTAAAAAGATGGATTTGGGCGAAGAACATAAAGGTGAAATATGGCATGAAATAACCGGAAATATTCAGCAAGAAATCACATTAGACGAAAAAGGAAGTGGAGAATTTTCTGTTAATACCCGTAATATTGCTGTTTGGATAAAAAAAGAATTAAAATGGAAATCCATTCCGAAAGAAAGAAAAGACTTAGTTTATCCCTGCTCTTCAAAATAATAAAAAGATACAGTTTGGGGATTCATAGACGACAGCGTTATGAGGTTGAGCGCTTCATTAGCCTATGCGACTTTGTTTTCAATTATTCCTTTTCTTTCCCTTCTAGTCACTGTCGGTGTCTTTTTCCATATGGATTTGGCCAATCAACTTTATGTCCAACTACAACCGATTGTGGGCCCTGAAGTTACCGAGGCCCTTCGTTCTATTATAGAAAATGCAGAAAATACAGACTCCTCCAGGTCGGCCGCCTTTGTCAGCTTAGGTATCTCTATTTTTGGTGCCACCACTATTTTTGCAGAAATACAAAGTTCATTAAATTCAATTTGGGGAATAAAAGCCGTTCCTAAAAAGAGCTGGCTTAAATTTATTAAAAACCGGATACTTTCTTTCTCAATAATACTTGTATTTGCCTTCATTCTCCTGATTACATTCACCATTACCAATATAATCGGAGAACTCAGTCAAAAATTCATCTTTAAGTATCCGGAAGTAGCCGATTCGTTGGTAAAAGTGGTAGGAATCATCATAAATATGAGTGTCACTACCATCATCTTTACACTCATATTTAAAATATTGCCCGATGCCAAAATCAAGAGTAAAGACGTTTGCATCGGAGCTGTTGTAACCACCATACTGCTACTGATAGGTCAATGGGGAATTTCCTTTTATATAGGAATAGCCAATGTGGGGACCGTCTATGGGGCTGCTGCGTTCATGGTGGTTTTCGTCACTTGGATTTATTATTCTTCCATCATCATATATACCGGTGCAGAGTTTACCAAAGCATGGGCAAACGAAATGGGAAGTAAAATTTTCCCCGACGAATATGCAGTAGCCACCAAAACCATTGAAATACACGAAGACAAGCCTATCGAATAATCTAGAATAAAAATCACTTCTTCCGTGACGATTCATTCTCAGTATCACGACATGTTTTCGTATACTGTTTCAGATGCTTTCTCATTTGTTCGAAACGGACAAAGCCCAAGAAAAACAAAAAAATTCCAGCTATAATACATCCCCACGCCAGCCCATCCAAACGTGAAATGCTTTCAATTTGAAATATCCCTATCCCCACAGTCAAAAGGTAAAGTGCCATACGGATATATGCAAACAAAGTTCTTTCATTAGCCAGCTTGGTTCTTTCAAGTGCCAGATGATCACGAAGAATCAACTCTTTATCATTCTCAAAGTTATCGGTAAATGTCAGCATAATTATATTAAGGTAACTGTATCTTAAACGTTTATTTAAAACAATAATTGAGCATAATAGTTCAGGAAACAGAATCTCCATTTATTAAATGATACTGACAGATCCGCCAATCCTGACCAATTTGCCGTACACTAAAATCATTTTTAGTTATACTTTTCACAACTGGCTAATTAAATTTATGTAAGTAGAAAAATCTCTTCATAAAAAAATAATTCCTGGGATACAAATAACAAGTTATTAAAATACAAAAGACTTGTTATTTGCACACAAGAATCAAATTATAAGGAAATGATTCACGCAATGTTAATTGAAACAAACTCCAATAACAAGTAAAATCTTGCACAATGCTATGCCACTAACCTTTTTTCATTAAACCAACGTACAGGGATCTTTCTGCTTAACAAAACATTGCGACAGTAGTACGGCAAACGGGGTATCATATACTCTGGCTTTCTGTGGGCATCCCTTAACACAGGCACAACATTTAATGCAGCGTTCGGCATCCGTATTCAACTCGTCACCTTTGGCTATGGCGCTTACAGGACACATTTTCGCACACGCACCGCAGTGAGTACACAAAGATTCATCTTCCACCCAAGGAGTACGGGGAAGGGGAACCCCACTTTACGCAAGGGCAATCACTTTCCGCAAAAAGCGAAACAATGGGAAAAAGGCTGACGCGGACGCCGGATTTTACGGACATCAACCGCATATAATTTTTCCGGTTCGGTAGCAGATGCTATTTTATCTGAAATCTGCTTTCCAAAATCGGCTGCCACAGCAAGGTCACGTTCGTCAGGACGTCCGGCAGCTACGGGATATTTTTCTGTACTATAAGAGTGTTCTCCTATGAAAGTAGCACCGGCAATCACTTTTAAACCCCTGTTGAATAGCCCAATAATCAAGTTCCATCAACGATTTTTTTCGTGCACGGTTACCGTATACCACCACGATAACCGCCGGAGTATTACTATCCGCGCACACTTGCCAGACGATCCATGGCCAAAGGGGCTACACGGCCTCCATATACCGGCACGACAATAATAGCTAATGCAGATTCGGCAATCACTAAATCCTGAGTTGCCTGTTGTGTTAAATTCGTGTTTATCACATTTGTTATTCCGGTTCCACGAACAATTGCCTCTCCAACTTGTTTAGAGGTGTGGGTAGGCGAGAAATAAATCAAATGGACTTGTTTGCTGTCATAATAGTTACTTTTTATGCAACAAAAGGTACACTTTTATGAAGAAAAAAAGAGTAAACGAAGACAAAAACCAAAATTATTTATTATCTTTGCGGCGTTGAAACATTCCGAACCCCTCCAACGGGAGACAAATTCGGATTTCCGATTCAGCCAAACATCCCTAATTCATCATTTAAAGATTATTGCGTTTGTTAAGTTTCCGACCCCTGCGTCGCAGCTTCAGCCGTACGTATTTCAACGAATAAAATTAAAAAATCATGCCTTCATCCGATTACAACTATCTTTCCTCACCCGATGATATTTACGTTTCGCAATCCCAGATCAAACTGTTCGGTCTGAAGACCGGTGACGTAGTAGAAGGTGTAATCCGTCCGCCCAAAGAAGGCGAAAAATACTTCCCGCTGGTAAAGGTGGAAAAGATAAACGGTCTGGATCCCGGATTGGTACGTGACCGCGTTCCGTTTGATCACCTGACCCCGCTGTTCCCCGATGAAAAGTTCAAACTTTGCAAAGGGGGATATAGTGATAACCTTTCAGCCCGTGTGGTAGATATGTTCTCACCTATCGGTAAAGGACAGCGTGCTTTGATTGTGGCGCAACCCAAAACCGGTAAGACGATCCTGATGAAAGACATCGCTAACGCAATCGCAGCCAACCATCCGGAAACGTACATGATCATGCTGCTTATTGACGAACGTCCCGAAGAAGTGACAGATATGGCGCGCAGCGTAAATGCCGAAGTGATCGCTTCTACATTTGACGAACCGGCAGAACGTCACGTAAAGATTGCAGGTATCGTACTGGAAAAAGCGAAACGCATGGTAGAATGCGGTCACGATGTGGTAATCTTCCTCGACTCTATCACCCGACTGGCACGTGCATACAATACCGTCTCTCCTGCTTCCGGCAAGGTATTGTCCGGTGGTGTGGATGCAAATGCCCTGCATAAGCCCAAACGTTTCTTCGGTGCTGCCCGTAACATTGAAAACGGTGGCTCGCTGACCATTATCGCAACCGCACTGATTGACACCGGTTCCAAGATGGATGAAGTAATCTTCGAAGAATTCAAGGGTACAGGTAACATGGAACTCCAGCTGGACCGCAACTTGAGCAACAAACGTATCTTCCCGGCAGTAAACATCGTGGCATCAAGCACCCGCCGCGACGACTTGCTGCTCGACAAGACTACTTTGGACCGTATGTGGATTCTTCGCAAGTATCTGGCAGATATGAATCCTATCGAAGCCATGGATTTCGTAAAGCCACGAACAACTGAATTCTCTCTACCTGCGTAGTATCTACAACTATATATTGGCCCAGTACTATCAGGCTGTCGGGAAGTATGAACTGGCCCTGCAACAATACGAACGCCTGACAAAGGTCCCTAAAGCACCTGCCCCCAACAAACACATCGGTTTGCAGCTTGAGTGTGCCCAACTGCTGACTCAAATGGGACGAACGGAAGAAGCCTATCGTATCTATCAAAAGGCCAACCGGCAAAAAGACTCTTTGAACGCTCTGAGCTATGCCCGGCAAATCAATGACCTACGGGGAATGTACCAGATAGACCGGATGGAAATCCGGAACCAAATTCAACGAAACCAAATCATCTTGTGGATCATCATAGCTTCCATCTTTATATTGATGCTTGTTTTGCTGTTGATTGTCCGCATCCGGCAGGAGTCCGACCGGCTTCTCCGCTCCAAAAGAAGAATTGGAAATAGCCCGTAAGTATGCCGAGAATTCGATACGTACCAAAAGTCTGTTCCTGTCGAACATGAGTCACGAAATACGAACACCACTGAATGCACTTTCCGGATTCTCATCCATCCTGACCGACGAATCCATCGACAATGACACACGGTATCAATGCAATGACATCATCCAGCAAAACTCCGAACTGCTGCTAAAGCTGATCAATGATGTAATAGACCTGTCAAATCTCGATCCCGGCAAGCTGACTTTCAATTTTAAAGAATGTGACGCCGTCAATATATGCCGTAACGTAATCAACACCGTAGAGAAGGTGAAGCAGACACAAGCCGGAGTCAGTTTTGTCACTTCACTGGATAGACTGACTTTGCGTACAGACGAGGCACGCCTGCAACAGGTATTGATCAACCTGCTGATCAATGCCACCAAGTTCACTACCGAAGGAAGTATCACCCTGACATTAGAAAAAGAATCGGAAACCATGGCTCTGTTCACTGTGACAGATACCGGATGTGGTATCCTCCGTGAAAAACAGGACCAGATATTCAATCGTTTTGAGAAACTGAACGAAGGTGCACAGGGAACAGGTCTGGGACTCTCGATCTGTCAACTTATCATCGAGCAAATCGGAGGGAGAATATGGATTGACCCGGACTACACCGAAGGTGCGCGATTCCGGTTTACACACCCCGTCCGGCCCGCAAAGGAAAAGGAGGCAGAAAGATGAAGCGACTGATACTTATCATCATAGTATGTTGCCGAGCCTTAGGATGGTGTCATGCAAATACACAAACGGAAACGGACAGCCTGTATCGGGTGGCACAGTCACTTCCGCATGACTCGACTCGTCTGGAAATGTTCAAGAGACTGGCACAAATAGAGCAACTGACTCCCAGGTGTATCACCTTCTCGGGTCTGTTGCGCGAGGAAGCCACCTTGCAGAAGAATGACAGATACAACACCATAGCCGCCTATCTGCACACAGTGTACTACTATAACCAAAACAACCGGGACAGCGTAAAAAAATGGCTTGACACAATGGAGCCTTATGCCCGCAAATCGCAAACCTGGGATCTCTATTTCGATGCGCTCCGCTTTCAGATAGACCTCTGCACCTACGAAGAGCAGTATGAACTTGCCATCAACGAAGCGAACCTGATGTACGAAAGAGCCCAAAAAGTGAACTGCGCCCGCGGACTGATCGGAGCAAAACAATGCTTGGGCAACGTCTATATCAGTACAGAGAGATGGGACGAAGGAATGAAAGCATTGGAAGCTGCCTATCAACTCTCTTTACAAACAGATAATGCGGTAGTACGAATCTCGATTCTCTGTCAACTGATTTCCATAACCAAGGATCAGAAAAACAACCAATTACTCTCCGAATACCTTGCGAAGCTAAAAGAAACACTGCATCACCATACCTCCACGAACCCGATGCTCAAAGAGGCATTTTATGATGTTTACCTGTTCTGCGAAGTATATTACACCTATTATTATCTATATGCAGGCCAGCCGGAACAAGCACATAAAAATCTGGTTAAAGCGGGTAAATTTCTCAATGGCAACACCTTCTTTCTCTACAGGGTGCTCTATTACGATGCCTATGCAGCATACTTCCGGGCTTGCAAAGCGTATGACCGGGCACTTGCCAAGATAGACTCCACCATCATACTGCTGCAAGAGGACTTCAACAGCAATTACATCCACCAAAAATTGACAAAAGCCGACCTCCCTGGCAGAAGCCGGACGAAGTGCGGAAGCCATTCCCCTGTACATCGAAACGCTCCATCTTAAAGACTCTATCGAAACGACCGTTCTCGACAAACAGATGCAACAGATAAAAGCCAAATACAACATCGACAAAGTGGCATTGGAAGAGGAACGGCTGAAAAGCTACATCCAACTCGGCACCTTAATAGTGGTGGTCATTATCCTGATAATTCTGGTTGCTTTCATGCTCCGCATTTCACACGTACGCAAGGCTTTGGAACGATCGGAAAAAGAAACACGGGAAACAACCCGCATGGCGGAAGAAGCCAACGAAATGAAAAATCGCTTTTTGTCGAACATAAGCTATCACATCCGCATCCCGCTGAACGGTGTAGTGGGTTTCTCACAATTGATAGCCTCCGAACCCAACATGCCCGATGAGCTCCGTAAAGAATACTCTTCCATCATTCAGAAGAACTCCGAAGAATTGATGCGCCTGGTTAATGATGTACTTGATTTATCACGGCTCGAAGCCGGAATGATGAAGTTCAACATTCAGGAGTACGGACTGGCGGAACTCTGCAATGAAGCTACCTATATGGCGCGCATGCATAGTGAAGGGTGTACCGTCATCCGTTTGGAAAACGAAATTGACACAGACCTGAACATCCGGGTAGACACCGTCCGTTTCACACAGGCGTTGCTGAGTGCACTGACATATCCGCAGAAGTACAAAGAAAAACGGGAAATCGACTTTAAGGTGACACTCGACACGGAGAAGAACTTCATCAACTTCCGCATCACCAACTCTCCGCTGGCTGACGAAAGATTTACTTCGCAAGAGGTATGCATCCGTCACGAAATCAACCGCCTGCTATTTGAGTATTTCGGAGGAAACTACAAAGTACAGACAAATCCGGACGGAAAGCCGACCATCCTCTTCACGTTTCCCTCAGGAAGAAATTGACTTCTTCCCCTATCCGCTCGTCTACTTCTACAGAAAGTTGTATCTTTGCAACCTGCAAACTTAAACCCTTCTTTATGTATACCAACAAACAGATCTGGAGTGTCAGTTACCCGATTCTCCTGAGCTTGCTTGCGCAAAATGTCATCAACGTCACCGACACTGCCTTTCTGGGACGTGTCAGTGAGATAGCCCTCGGTGCTTCTGCCATGGGTGGGCTTTTCTATATTTGTATTTTCACCATTGCCTTCGGATTCAGCACCGGTTCCCAGATCGTCATTGCCCGCCGCAACGGTGAAGCACGTTACGGCGATGTAGGTCCGGTCATGATTCAGGGAGTCTTGTTCCTGTTGGTCATGGCTCTCCTGCTCTTCGGATTCACCAAAGCGTTCGGCGGAAACATCATGCGCCTGCTGGTCTCTTCCGAAAGCATTTATGATGCCACGATGGAGTTTCTCGACTGGCGCATCTTCGGGTTCTTCTTCTCATTTGTCAACGTGATGTTCCGGGCACTCTACATCGGAATCACCCGCACCAAGGTGCTCACCATCAATGCAGTGGTTATGGCGCTGACCAATGTGGTACTGGACTATGCCCTGATATTCGGACACTTCGGGCTTCCGGAAATGGGCATCAAAGGAGCAGCCATTGCTTCCGTAATCGCCGAAGCGGCTTCTCTGCTCTTTTTCCTGATTTATACGTACATCACCGTCAACCTGAAAAAGTATGGCCTCAACCGCTTGCGGTCGTTCGACCCGGTTTTGTTGATGCGCATTCTCAGTATATCGTGCTTCACCATGCTTCAGTATTTCCTGTCGATGGCCACCTGGTTTGTTTTCTTTGTGGCAGTGGAGAGGTTGGGACAGCGCGAACTCGCTATTGCCAACATCGTGAGAAGCATCTACATCGTTATGCTGATTCCGGTAAATGCACTGGCCACCACGACCAACAGCCTGGTGAGCAACGCCATCGGCGCGGGAGGCATCAACTACGTGATGCCGTTGATAAACAAAATCGGGCGCTTCTCTTTCCTGATCATGCTGGGACTGGTCATCATAACCGCCCTGTTCCCACAAGCATTGCTCTCGGTATACACCAACGAAACGGCATTGATCAATGAATCGGTATCATCGGTATATGTCATCTGCGTGGCCATGCTGATTGCCTCTGTTGCTAACGTCGTCTTCAACGGAATATCGGGTACAGGCAATACTCAAGCAGCCCTGATGCTCGAAGCCATCACGATTGCAATCTACGGATCGTACATCATTTTCATCGGAATGTGGGTGAAAGCTCCCATCGAATGGTGCTTTACGATTGAGATTCTGTACTATACACTGTTGCTCGCCACAAGCTATATTTATTTCAAAAAAGCAAAATGGCAGAACAAAAAGATATAAATACGAGAGATTTTTGTACATTTGCGGCTGATTTCACCGCAGATTGCACAGATTAGCACAGATATTCTCTATGTCAGATATAAAATCCGTGTCGATCCGTACAATTTGCGGCGGGCTTTACACATCATTAGTAATTCATAATTCAAAGATATGTTCGACAATTTAAGTGAAAGACTAGAACGGTCATTCAAGATTCTGAAAGGTGAAGGCAAAATCACCGAAATTAACGTGGCGGAGACGCTGAAAGATGTACGTAAGGCACTGCTTGATGCCGACGTAAACTATAAAGTAGCCAAAGGATTCACTGATACGGTGAAGGAAAAGGCACTGGGACAGAACGTGCTCACAGCCGTAAAACCGAGCCAGTTGATGGTGAAGATTGTTCATGACGAACTGACCCAGCTGATGGGTGGAGAAACTGTCGAAATCGACACCAAAGGTCAGCCGGCAGTCATCCTGATGTCAGGTTTGCAAGGTTCGGGTAAGACCACTTTCTCGGTAAGCTGGCCCGCATGCTGAAAACCAAGAAGAACAAACGCCCGTTGCTCGTTGCATGTGACGTTTACCGTCCGGCAGCTATCGAGCAGCTTCGCGTACTGGCCGAACAGATTGACGTACCGATGTACTCGGAGATCGACAGCAAAGATCCGGTTTCCATCGCCCAGAATGCCATCAAAGAAGCAAAAGCCAAGGGATACGACCTTGTAATTGTCGATACAGCCGGACGTCTGGCAGTCGACGAACAGATGATGAACGAGATCGCTGCTATCAAAGAAGCAATCCACCCGAACGAAATTCTGTTCGTGGTAGACTCCATGACCGGTCAGGACGCTGTAAACACAGCTAAAGAGTTCAATGAACGTCTGGACTTCAACGGTGTGGTACTGACCAAGCTCGATGGTGATACCCGCGGTGGTGCGGCTCTTTCTATCCGTTCGGTAGTGAACAAACCTATCAAGTTTGTAGGTACGGGCGAGAAACTCGATGCCATCGACCAGTTCCACCCTGCCCGTATGGCCGACCGTATCCTGGGTATGGGTGACATCGTTTCATTGGTAGAACGCGCACAGGAACAATATGACGAAGAAGAAGCTAAACGCCTTCAAAAGAAGATTGCCAAGAACCAATTCGACTTCAACGACTTCCTCAGCCAGATCTCCCAGATTAAGAAAATGGGTAATCTGAAAGAGCTCGCTTCAATGATTCCGGGTGTGGGCAAGGCCATCAAAGATATCGATATCGACGACAATGCTTTCAAAAGCATCGAAGCCATCATCTACTCCATGACTCCGGAGGAACGCAGCAATCCGGGCATCCTGAACGGTTCGCGCCGTACACGTATCGCCAAAGGTAGCGGTACGACTATCCAAGAGGTGAACCGTCTGCTGAAACAGTTTGACCAGACTCGCAAAATGATGAAGATGGTGACCAGCAGCAAGATGGGCAAGATGATGCCGAAGATGAAATAAGACTGCACTTTTCTTCCCGAAAGCTTGACTTTGGCTTCGGGATGATGTATCTTTGTCTATGTAATCATTCAATAAATTCAATTAGAATGCAATAGAAGGAGGAAGCCGCTGTTTCCTCCTTTTTTTATGTACCTACCGGAGTAAGAAACCATAACCCGCCGCTTGAAGTCCCGGAGACGGTTGCTCCACTCCCGAATACCGGCTGCATTGCAGTCAGATGCTTACTGCATTTCAGTAAAACCCCGGCTCTACCCGCATCGGATCCCGGCTCTATTCCCAGAAGTTCCTCTTTGCCTTCGGAACTCCTCCCCACCCTGTTAATAATCTATAAAGCTACTCTTGACAAAAAACAGGGGATGGTAAATGATATTACTTTTGCCTGATACCATAAAAGCATTGAATCAATGAAACACATTCTCTTCACTCTGGCGCTTGCTTCCATAGCCGGGATAGCCAACGCACAACACAATGGGCACTCCTATACGGTAGAAGGTTTGATAAACGATTCTACCCTGAACGGACAGACACTCTATATCAGCCGTTATGACGACGGAATGAAAGTGGATAGCACGCAAGTGACCAACGGGCAATTTAAATTCACCGGAAAAGCGGACATCCCCTGTTTTTGCCGCATCGATGCGGGGAGAGAGTATGCCAACTTCATCCTCGAAGGGGGCAACATCCAGGTCAATGTACTGACTCACAATGACCCGAAGGGAACGCCAATGAATGAGGAGTATACCCACATATCTGATAAGACATCCGAGCTGGTCACAGAGTTGAGAAAAAGACATGCGGCCATCGAACAGCAAACAGAAGACAAATCGGAACAACTCCGGCTTAAAAAAGAATACGCCGATACTTACTGGCATCCGACTTATACCCGACTATACAAAGACATGTTTATGAAGAACCCGGACAATGCACTCGGAGAGTTTGCCATCAGAGAGCTTGCCATGTGCGCTTTGCCCGAAGAGATGGACACCATATTTGCGGCTTCCGGCCCCTGGTTGAAGTCACTGAGCGTATATCACCGCATCGAAAAGCAGTTTCAAGGCATGAAAGCGACGGCAGTAGGACAAAAGTTTACCGACTTCAGCGGTAAGACCATAGACGGCGCCGCAAGCTCTTTATCCGATTTTGTGGGCAAAGGTCAATACACTTTGGTAGATTTCTGGGCAAGCTGGTGTGGCCCCTGCCGTTCCGAATCGCCTCATATAGCCGAACTCTACAACACATACAAAGACAAAGGACTGACTGTTCTGGGGAGTAGCAGTCTGGGACAAACCGGAAAATACCAAAAAAGCGATCAAGGAACTCAATATCGACTGGCCGCAAATTATCGACACCGGTATGACGCCCATGGATCTGTACGGTGTAAAGGTATCCCTTTTCATCCTCCTCTTCGGACCTGACGGAACCATCATCGCACGTGACCTCAGAGGAGAAGGAATGAAAAAAATAAAGTAGCCGAAGTACTAAACAATAAATAACTCAATAAACAAATAAGAAATGACACTGATTGATGGAAAAGCCATCTCCGAACAAGTAAAGCAGGAGATTGCAGCCGAAGTGGCAGAAATAGTGGCTCATGGAGGCAAACGCCCTCATCTGGCAGCCATCCTCGTAGGACACGACGGAGGCAGCGAGACATATGTAGCCGCCAAAGTAAAAGCTTGCGAAGTGTGCGGATTCAAGTCGTCACTGATCCGTTACGAAAGTGATGTGACAGAGGACGAGCTGCTTGCCAAAGTACGCGAACTAAATGAAGATGACGATGTAGACGGATTTATCGTACAACTTCCGTTGCCCAAACACATCTCCGAACAAAAAGTGATTGAGACCATCGATTACCGCAAAGATGTGGACGGATTTCACCCGATCAATGTAGGACGCATGTCTATCGGACTGCCTTGCTATGTATCGGCCACTCCGAATGGAATCCTCGAACTGCTGAAACGCTACCGGATAGAGACATCCGGGAAAAAAGTGCGTCGTATTGGGACGCAGCAATATTGTTGGCAAACCGATGGCTGCACTCATGATGCAGAAAGCTTATCCGGGAGACGCTACGGTGACCGTATGTCACAGCCGCTCAAAAGATCTGGTGAAAGAGTGCCGGGAAGCCGATATCATTATCGCTGCATTGGGACAACCCAATTTCGTAAAGGCGGAAATGGTGAAAGAAGGTGCCGTGGTCATTGACGTAGGTACCACCCGGGTGCCCGATGCCAGCAAGAAGTCCGGGTTCAAGCTCACAGGAGATGTGAAGTTTGACGAAGTATCCCCGAAGTGTTCGTTCATCACTCCCGTTCCGGGAGGAGTCGGCCCGATGACCATCGTGTCACTGATGAAAAATACATTGCTGGCAGGTAAGAAGGCGATCTATCAATAACCCACTCCTCCGTTTCCCTCTTCATAGAAGGGGAAACGGAGAATTTGCTTTTCAATACCTTAGTATCATGAATACGATATTTAAAACCACAGGCTTGTGCGTCTTTCTCTTCGCATGTACCCCATGGGCTGCCGCACAAAATTTTTCTATCGACTATCCCTCATATCAAAAAAGAAATACCGACGCACTTGAAATCAGCCGGATCGTCCGTAATGACACAGCTACCATTCTGTATATGGATGCTTACTCGCGCCCTAACTATTGGATACGGCTGGCTTCGGAGCTCTCTCTACACGGGGTGCAAAGCGGGAAGAAATACCCTGTCATCCGATCGCAAGGTTTCAAACTGGACAAGCAGGTATACATGCCGGCTTCGGGCAATGTGACGTTTACTCTGCAATTTGCCCCTATCGATCCGCAGGACCGGACGATAGACTTTGTAGAAAGCAACAATGAAGAAGACTTCCGGATCGAGGGAATTTGCCTTGACGCATCTGTCCCCAAAAAGAAAGTACACTGCCACCTGGCCGGCAAAATGGCAAATCGACCACAAACCAGTCGCCTGATACTTATAGAAAGCAACAAGAATACACGCGGTACCCCGTGGATTTCGATACCGGTGCGCAACGGTGTCTTTGAGTACGACTTCTATACCGACCACGAAAAGGCTTACGAACTTATTTGCTGGGACGACCTGTTAAACGGTTGCTGGTATCCGGTCACTTTCTTTGCAGAAAATGGAACGGTATCTTTCACCATATCTGCCATAGACGCACGCCCACCCTATCGCATAGAGACCCTCAACCCACTGACGACGGCTCTCCGGCTATTTGAAGCGGAAGGGGAGGATAAGTTCAGTTTCGATGAACTCAACGCACGAAGAGATACGCTCGAAAAATACGGACGTTTTGAAAGTGAAGCCATGCAAGCACTCTGGAAAAAATTCGATCAGGTGAAAGACAATCCCGAAGAAAGAAACAAAGCTTTTCAGAGAAAGAGACCGCCTGGAAGAAAGTGGCGAAGCATTCACAGAAGAAGCAAAAGCACTTATAAAGGAAAGGGAACAACTCTTTCGGAAAAAAGTAATTTGGGAAACGGAACAAGCCTCGCAACACCCTTCGCTGGTGGGACTATTTATCCTGAAAATGAAGGTGGAGAACGCACGGAAAGATGAAGACGTCACACCCTATCTGGAAGTATTTCAAAAAGTGTATGCCTCCCGCTATCCCGAACATCCCTATACCCGGGAAATGCAAATGTTTATCGACAATAACCAACCCAAGACGGGAAACCGTTTCATCGACTTCTCCGCTCCCGACCTGAATGGTAACATGGTTCAGTTGTCCGAACAGATACGGGGAAAAGTGGCTCTGATCGACCTATGGGCTTCCTGGTGTGGTCCGTGCCGTACGACCTCCAAGCAATTGATTCCCATCTACGAAAAATATAAAGACCGTGGATTCACCGTCATCGGCGTCGCACGCGAGCAGAACAGCGATATCCGTATGAGAGAAGCCATACGGAAAGACGGTTATCCCTGGCTGAACCTTATCGAGCTGAATGACGTTCAACAGATCTGGTCAAAATACCGGATACCTAACGCTGCCGGCGGAACTTTCCTCGTGAACGCCCAAGGAATCATTCTTGCCGTGAACCCTACAGCCGAAGAGGTGGAACGTATTCTCCAGAAAGAACTTTAATATCGGTAATTTATGAAACATCTGATTCTTCTTTTTCTCTTTTTTTGTTCTGTATCTTGCAGTAGCAACGCGCAAGAGCAACCTGTCCCTACCTCATCGGCCGACACAATACCCGCACAGAAGATCACCCTCCTCTTTGCAGGCGACCTGATGCAGCATCAGGCACAGATAGACGCAGCCCGGACAGCAATCGGATACGACTATACAGACTACTTTAAACTGATAAAAAGAAGAAATCGGCAAAGCAGACATCGCCATCGGAAATCTGGAGGTAACCCTCGGTGGAAAGCCCTATCGGGGGTATCCGGCCTTCAGTGCCCCCGACGAATATCTGACCGCAATCAAAGATGCCGGCTTCAACGTATTGATAACAGCCAACAATCATTGCCTCGACCGAGGCAAAAAAGGTTGGAAAGAACCATCCTGATGTTGGATTCCCTACAAATTCCGTATGCCGGCACCTACACCGATAGTACGGCCCGTGCCTCGCGGTATCCGCTCTTGCTGGAACAGAATGGCTTCCGCATTGTCCTGCTCAATTATACATATGGCACTAACGGCATCAAGGTATCTGCCCCCAACATCGTCAATTATATCGATAAGGATATCATGGCCCGGGACATCGAAACTGCCAAAGCATTGAACCCGGATGCATTGATTGCATGTATGCACTGGGGCATCGAATACCAATCGCTGCCCAACAAAGAACAAACATCTCTTGCCGACTGGTTGCTTAGCCGGGGAGTCACCCATGTGATCGGCTCCCATCCACACGTGGTACAGCCCATGGAGTTGCGAACCGATACGCTCAGCGGACAGCAAAATGTGGTGCTTTTTACTCTTTTAGGCAATTTTATTTCGAACATGTCTGCCCGCAAAACAGATGGGGACTGCTCTTTAAACTCGAATTAACGAAAGACAGTATAGGCACTATCTGTCAGCAATTGCGGGTATAGTCTGATATGGACTGCACGCCCCACACTCTCCAAAAAGAAAAATTACGTTTTATACCCGGCAAGCATTCCGACAGACTCTTTATCGGCAGAAGAACGTAACCACCTTGAAAATCTTTATATGACACCCGGGAACTCTTCCGCAAGCATAACCGCGGAATTAATGAATACATTTTTTGAAGAAAAAAGTTCGCAGAATGTTTGCAGATTCAAAAAGAATCGCTACCTTTGCATCGCATTTGAGAGAGATGCTAACATGGTGGCTGTAGTTCAGTTGGTTAGAGCGTCAGATTGTGGTTCTGAATGTCGTGGGTTCGAGTCGCATCTGCCACCTGTCAAAAGAGAGGAAATTCATTATTGAATTTCCTCTCTTTGTTTATATAAGGCAATTAAGATCAACGTAAGTGAAAGACCTGTCCGCCAAAGACACAGGATTATAAAAAATCGCAGAAGCAGGATCAAA
>VOFI01002658.1_pt1 | contig 23284 bp, 48 predicted proteins | sample 5384131 | NCBI WGS metagenome assembly VOFI01 (sample SAMN12384728, study PRJNA508395) | human gut metagenome | isolation source: healthy gut H | host: Homo sapiens | reverse complement strand
TAACTTATGATTTCGATTCAGAAGAAGATGGTGCAGTGACTGTTCGTGACAGAGATACAATGGAACAGGAACGTGTAAAGTGAAGATCTGAAAAGCATACTTTGAGAAAAAAGTTTGAGTTTTAGTATGGGCTGCCGCACATGTTGTGCAGCAAAAAAAAAATATATATATAAGTTTTGATAGGAACAGCAGCTAAGTAAAATTCCAGCTACTCTGGCAAAAAAAATATATATATAAGATGTGCTTCTTAATAATGATAGAAATATTCATAACAGCTTATATTTTCATTTTGAAAACAATGTGCTATGATGAACATATGTTGAAGACAACAGAATATTGAAAATTCTTCAAGATACATTGCAGGACAGGAAACCTGTTTAGCCTCTGGCCGGTGTATCTTTTTGTTACTCAAAACAACAGGAGATTTAAAAGAATGGAAAGAACAACAGTAAAAATCTGAAGGAACTATTCATTGCAGACGTGCAAAGACACCTGCAACAAAGCGATCATGGGGAGGAACTCTGGTCAATGTTATGTCTGAGGAGATCTATCCGGCAGATATCGCAGTTTACAAAGACATGATTGTAGCAGTGGGAGATGTGAAAAAGTATATCAGGGGAAGAGACAGAAGTCGATGCAAAGGGCAGATATCTGGTGCCGGGTATGATTGATGGTCATATTCACAGTGAGTGCAGCAAGTTGAGCATTACAAGCTATGCAAAAAGCAGTTGTGCCAAGAGGGACTACAAACATGATTTCCTGTCTGGACGAATATATTTCCGTATCAGGTCTGGAAGGACTGCAGGAAGTACAAAGGAGGTACAGGCGAGTCCTCTGTGAAAGTGTTCTGGGAGCACCATATAAGACACCATATACAATTCCTCAGTCTACTGTAGCATTTAACTTTACAAAGAGGTACATGAAGAGGTACAGAAATGGCCGCAGTGTTACGGAGTATGGGAGGCAGTAAAGAGTTTATCCAGGAAGGGATGAAAACACACTGGGAGCAATCGCAGAAGCATTCAAGAACCGTCTGCCGGTATTTGGATGTGCACCGATGTAGAGGCAATAATCTGAACAGATACCTGTGTGCAGGAGTGCGCCTGGATCGTAGAAAGCTACGACCACGAGGAAGTTGTAGAGAAGATGAGAAAAGGGAATGCACATGCTGATCCGCGCCTTCCGTAACACATTTCCTGGCAGAGAATATCAGAGAGCAGTGACAGAGGTAAATCCGGCATTTGCAAGAAGAAGAGTCAGCTTCTGTACAGATGATGTGACAGCAAGTGATGTTCTGGAAAAGGACATCTGGACAATGTGGTACGTCTGGCGATCCAGGCAGGAGTCAAACCGATGACTGCGATCCAGATGGCAACGATCGACAGTGCGGAAGCATACCGCATTGATCGCATGGTAGGGTCCATCTGCCCGGGAAGAATTGCGGATATCCTGTTTGTAGACGATCTGGAAGCATTTGGAATCAAAGAAGTCATGACAAACGGAAAGATGGTGGCAAAAGACCATAAGCTTACGTATGATCTGAAAAGCACCGGAAAGAGAAGCTCTGTGTTAAAGGCGAGTTAAAATGTAAACTGACAACAAAAGAAGATTTTGAATACAAGACATCTGTTCAGAACGGAGAAGCAAAAAGTACTTTCCATGGATGTAAAAGGACCGTTTGTGAAAAGAGAAAAAGATGTTGTTTTAAAAGTTGAAAACGGAATCGTACTTCCGGATGTGGAGCAGGACGTGGCAATGGTATCTGTTCTGGAGAGATTTGGAAGAAAACGGAAATAAATCACTTGCATTTTGTTCCGGATGGAAATTAAAGAAAGGTGCCATGGCATCTTCTGCAGCACCGGATGACAACAATCTGGTCGTGATGGGAGTCAGCGCAGAAGATATGTCCATCGCTGTGAACCATCTGATTGAACAGGGCGGCGGTCAGGTTGTTGTGGCCGACGGAGAAATTTTGGAATTCCTTCCTCTTCCAGTCGGAGGAATTGTCAGTGATGAAAGAACCAGAGGTCATTGCCGCACAGGAGAAGAAAGATCGATCAGGCAGCGAGAATGTTAGGATCCGATCTGCCGGATCCAATGATGTACATGTTCTTTTTGCCAATCACGGCAATCCCGGATTACGCCATCACGGATGTAGGACCGGTTGACTATCTTGCACTCACAACATTTGATCCGGTTTTGGAAGTAAACGAAAATAAAATCCAAGGAGGACATTGGTATGAAGAAAGAAGAATTAAAAACCGATCGATACAGCAGCGGGAAGAATCCTGCAGACACGGTGATGAAGAACTGTCAGGTAGTGAATGTTTTTTCCGGAAAGAAAGGGCGATATCGCTCTTTGCGGAATAAAATCCGCAGGAATCGGAGAGTATCAGGGTGTGAAAGAAATTGATGCGCAGGGAAGATATGCGGTTCGGGATTTATTGACAGCCATATTCATAATGAATCTGCCTATGTCAGCCCGGAAGAGCTTGGAAGACTGTTAGTTACCTCATGGAGCTGCCACGTGATCTGCATCCTCACGAATGCGTCAATGTCTGCGGGATCAGAGGACTCGATTATATGATGGAGGCGGCAAAAGAACAGCACTTGATATCAAATATATGCTGCCATCCTGTGTGCCTGCAACTCCGTTTGAACACGCAGGAGCAGAGATCGATGCGCCGGAGATGGAAGAGCCGATTCAAAGAGGGGCATTCTTGGACTTGGAGAATTTATGAATTTCCTGGGAGTTATTCAGGCAGATGAGAGTGTACTGGACAAGTTGATGACTGCAAAAAGAGGAAGGGAAACTGATCGATGGTCACGGACCTGGAATTGATGGAAAGGACCTGGAATGCATATTCTGCAGCAGACCAGACCACGAGTGTTCTACGGTGGAGGAGATGGAAGCGCGTCTGGAACGTGGTATGTATATTCTGCTCGACAGGATCTGCCTGCCATAATTTGAGACCGCTGTTAAAAAGGGAGTGACACCGAGAACAGCAGAAGATGTCCGCTCTGTTCAGACGACAGACAGCCAAAGACGATCTTAAAAGACGGACATCTGGACAATCACTTGGAAGATCTGTGTGGAAGAAGGGGCTGGACGCAGTGACAGCAATCCGATGGCAACATTGAATGCGGCAGAATGCTTCCGGATTCAAAAGACAGTGGAGCGATTGCACCGGGATACCGTGCCGATGTCGTGCTTCTAGATGATCTGAAAACTTTCATGTGGAAAAAAGTATGGATCGCAGGAGCTCTTGACTGCAGAAAAAAGGAAAAAGTATCTGCCGGATAGAGAAATATGATATTTCTTCGTAAAAGGAAGTGTGATCGTAAAAGATTTTTCAGCAGAAAATTTAAAATGCATTTGAAAAGTGAATACAGTAAATGTGATCGAAATTCTTCCGGGAGGAGTTGTGACGAGAAAAGCAACGGCGAAGTTCAGTTGGAATGAAGCGGGCGAATTTGTTCATGACCCAAAGGTCGACCTTGTAAAAGTTGCAGTTGTAGAGACGGCATCAGGAACCGGCAATGTAGCTTTTGCGGTTTCTTAAAAGGATATGGAATCAAAGAGGGGGCTGTGGCACTGTCTGTTGCGCATGATTCTCACAATATTATCGTGGTCGGAGTCAATGACGAAGAGATGGAATTTGCAGTAAACAGCCTGATTGCGCAGGAAGGCGGGATTGTCCTTTTGGTAAAAGAAGGAAAGGCGATCGAACAGATGCCGATGCCGATCGCAGGGACTGATGAGCGATCAAAGCGGCGAGTGGGTAGATGAAAAGCTTACAAGTATTCATGAAAAAGCATATACAGAGCTTGGCATCTGTGGAGATGTGGAACCGGTGATGACATTATGTTTTATGTCCCTGGCAGTGATTCCGAGAATCAAACTGACAGATATGGGCTTGTTCGATGTCACAACGTTTTTCATTTATTCGGTAGAAATCTCCAGATAGAGAAAAAAAGAAGATAAAGGAATGGGGAAAATGGGAAAACAAAAAAGACATTAGTGCCGTGGTTTTCAGCGCGTGACGTGAGGTGGGAATGACATATTCCATCACCAATAATATTGTAAATTTACCTGATCGTGATTGCAACACTTTCGGGAGTACTGGAGTGGCCGGACAAAATTGTATACGGGTATGCGATCCCGGAATGTTCTATCGGTCTGCTCTGTAGTGGAGCTTACTATGCTTATATGGGAAGAAGATTATCCAGAAAAGAAGGTCGTGCAGATGTTACGGCACTTCCTTCCGAGTTTCCACACCGGCAATGTTTGTTATGCTCTACGGCAGTGATCGTACCGCTTCATTATGCATTGAATGATGCGGAGCTGGCGTGGTCAGCTGCTGTGGCAGCCTGCTTTATTGGTGGAGCAGTAGAATTTTTTTGGGTGGATTTATCGGACCATGGATGAAGAAAAACTGCCGAGAGCAGCGCTTCTCGGAACTGTGGCGGGGAATCGGATTTATCTGGATGGCAAACACAGGGGGTGTTTGATGTATTCGGCGATCCGCTGATCGGACTTCCGATTTTGTTTGTAGCAATGGTCGGTATTTTTTGGAGGATACTTATTTCCAAAGCAGATTCCTCCGCTTGTTGTTGCGATTGTGGGTGGAATCATTTATGCATTCTGCCTGGGAAGAACAACTGTAGATTTCAGCGGAATCGGTTTTTATATTCCGAATCCTGTTAACGGAATCCAGCATCTGATCAATGGTGTGGCAGTTGTTGCACCTTATCTGACGATCGTGATTCCGGTGGAAATCTACAATTTTATCGAGACCATGGACAATGTAGAGGCAGCAAATGCAGCGGGAGATAATTACAGTGTAAGAGAAAACACAGTTTGCTGACGGAATCTGTACGATGCTTTCCGCAATTTGCGGAGGTGTCGTGCCAAATACAGTATGGCTTGGACATGCAGGCTTGAAAAAAAGCCAAAGCGGGTGGATATGCACTGGTGTCAGGTCTGGTACTGGGAGCGGCAGGAATCTTCGGTCTGTTTACGTTCTTAAGCAACATGGTTCCGCCGGCAGTATGTGCAGTGACATTTTTATGGTGTGCGATCGTCATGGTTGCACAGGCTTTTTAAAGACTGTGACAAAAAGCATTATGCGGCAGTTGGAATCGCGATGGTTCCGCCGGTTGCTGATTATCTGTATACACAGATACTTGGGAAGTGTGGGACTGGCAGGTTATATGACAGAGGTAATGCCGTCAGGACTGGCAGAATACAATGCAGAAGTAACGCAGATGATCGAGGATGCGGGGGTTATGTGGAACGGAGTACCTGCGGTGAAATCAGGAGCGATCATCATTGGAATTCTGTTAGGGACAATGACAGTGTTCATTATTGACAAGCAGCTTCATAAAGTGGCAATCACGGCAGTAGTAGGATATGTGCTTGCATGTTTTGGATTTATTCACAGTGCAGGACTTGGATTCAATCCTGCTTCACCGTTTGCAATCGGCTATCTGATCGTGGCGGTACTGGCTATCATCCTTCATCAGGGACGGAAATCCTGGTTTGAGGGACCGGATGATTTTTGATTATGTATAAAGCAGGCAGTCTCTTGTATTTCGGAACAGGAAATAGTATACTAGGGAAAAAGACAACAGAAAGGAATCAAAACAGCTATGGAAAAAACATTATGGCAGATATATGATGATGCACAGCTTGCAGAGCTTGATACTCTGACAGCAGATTACAAAAATTTCTGGATGCAGGAAAAACAGAGAGAGAATGTGTGACAGAAGTGATCCGCATTGCAGAAAAAAAGAAGGTTATGTAGACTTAAATAAGAAGGGATACACTGCAGGCAGGAGATAAAGTATATATGGATTGGATGGGGAAATCCATCGTGTTATTCCAGATTGGAGAGGATTCTCTGGAAAAAGGAATGAACATTCTTGGAGCACATGTTGACTCTCCTCGTTTGGATCTCAAACAGAATCCATTATATGAAGAAAGTGGATTCGCATACTTTGATACACACTATTATGGCGGAATCAAAAATATCAGTGGGTGACACTTCCGCTTGCAATTCACGGAGTTGTAGTGAAAAAGATGGAACAAAGGTCAATGTTGTGATTGGTGAAAAAGAAGAAGATCCGGTATTTGCAATTACAGATCTTCTGCCACATCTCGGATCTAAGCAGATGGAGAAAACAGCAGCCACAGTGATCGAAGGAGAGGCTCTGGATATCCTGGTTGGAAGTGCTCCGCTTTGCGGCGAAGAAAAAGATGCAGTTGCAGCGAATGTTCTGAAATTGTTAAAAGAGACATATAGTATGGAAAAAGAAGATCTCATGTCTGCAGAGCTGGAGATTGTTCCGGCAGGAAAAAAGCACGTGACTGCGGTCTGGATAAGAGTATGGTGATCGGATACGGTCAGGATGACAAGAGGCTGCGCATTCACTTCCCTGATGGCAATGCTGCACACAGAGAATAAGAAAAAGAACATCCTGCTGCATCCTGGTGGATAAAGAAGAGATCGGAAGCGTTGGAACAACTGGAATGCAGTCCCGCTTCTTTGAAAATGCAGTTGCAGAGATTCTGGACAAGTGCGGAGAGTTTTCTGAATTAAAACTTCGCCGTGCGATGGCAAATTCTACAATGATCTCATCAGACGTAGGAGCTGCATTTGATCCGATGCACGCAGACGTTTATGACAAGAGATCCAATCCGTTCTTTGGAAAAGGTATGGTGCTCAACAAACACACAGGTGCCAGAGGAAAAGGTGGTTCAATGATGCGAATGCAGAATACATCGCAAAATTGAGACATGTATTTGATGAAAATAAGGTTGCGTTCCAGCTGACAGAGATGGGCAAGATTGATGCCGGCGGCGGCGGAACGATCGCTTATATTCTTGCAAACTTCGGAATGGAAGTGATCGACGGCGGTGTTGCAGTGCTGAGCATGCACTCCCCTTGGGAAGTTTCAAGCAAGGCAGATGTATATGAAGCTTACCGCGGATACTGTGCATTCTTAAAAGATATGAAATAAGATATAAAAAAGGAGATGTTCATGTGGGGACATCTCCCTTTTTGTAGTGGCACGAAAGAAACATGTGTTCCTGATAGAGTGGCATGAATGAAGTTTACTGGTATTATGCAAAGTGTATAAAAATGAGGTGGGAATTTCAATATTTACCCTTGTAAATGCTGAAAAATGAAAGCTGGAATGATAAAAGTAACTAAAAACAGATGTAAAAATTGTACATAATTATGTACAAAAGTCTTGACGTATTTCGGCAAAACCATTAAAATATTATATGCGACTTAGTGCAAATTTATTTGAAAAAAATTATAGGAGGTCGTTGAAAAATGGCAACAAAATGGGTGTATATGTTCACCGAAGGTAACGCAACAATGAGAAACCTTCTCGGTGGAAAAGGCGCAAACCTTGCAGAAATGACAAGTCTGGGACTCCCGGTACCACAGGGATTCACAGTTACAACAGAAAGCTTGTACACAGTATTACGAAGATGGCAGAAAGATCAATGGGTATGATGGATACAATCCTCAACCTCGGTCTTAACGAAGAAGTTGTTGAGACTATCGCAGAGGCATCTGGTAACCCAAGATGGGCTTGGGACTGCTACAGAAGATTCATTCAGATGTATTCTGACGTAGTTATGGAAGTTGGTAAGAAGTATTTTGAAGAGCTTATCGACGAGATGAAAGAAGAAAAAGGCGTTAAGCAGGACGTTGAGCTGAACGCTGAGGATCTTAAGGAGCTGGCTAACCAGTTCAAGGCTGAGTACAAGTCTAAGATCGGTTCTGACTTCCCAACTGATCCTAAGGAGCAGCTCATGGGCGCTATCAAGGCTGTATTCCGTTCATGGGATAACCCAAGAGCTAACGTATACAGAAGAGATAACGATATCCCTTATTCATGGGGTACAGCAGTAAACGTTCAGTCCATGGCATTCGGTAACATGGGTGACGACTGCGGTACAGGTGTTGCATTTACAAGAGACCCTGCTACAGGAGAGAACGGACTCTTTGGAGAGTTCCCTGACAAACGCACAGGGAGAAGACGTTGTTGCCGGAGTTCGTACTCAATGCACATTTCCGAAATGGAACAGAAATTCCCGGAAGCATTTGCTCAGTTTAAAAAGTATGCAATACTCTGGAAGAACACTACAGAGATATGCAGGATATGGAGTTTACTGTAGAACATGGTAAACTGTATATGCTTCAGACACGTAATGGTAAGAGAACAGCACAGGCTGCTTTAAAGATCGCTTGTGACCTTGTTGATGAGTAAAGTTGTATTCACAGCAGATGACGCTGTAGAGTGGGCTGCAAGAGGAGAAAAAGTAATCCTTGTTCGTCTGGAGACATCTCCGGAAGACATCACAGGTATGAAATCTGCTCAGGGTATCCTGACAGTACGTGGTGGTATGACATCTCACGCTGCCGTTGTTGCACGTGGAATGGGTACATGCTGTGTATCTGGATGTGGTGACATCGTTATGGACGAAGCAAACAAGAAATTCACATTAAACGGAAAAAGAATACCACGAAGGAGATGCTATTTCTCTTGACGGATCTACAGGAGCTATCTATGACGGAATCATCCCAACAGTTGATGCTACAATCGCTGGTGAGTTCGGAAGAATCATGGGATGGGCTGACAAATACAGAACAATGAAAGTTCGTACAAATGCAGATACACCTGCAGATGCTAAGAAAGCTCGCGAACTGGGAGCAGAAGGTATCGGACTTTGCCGTACAGAGCACATGTTCTTCGAAGGAAACAGAATTGATGCATTCCGTGAGATGATCTGTTCTGAGACTGTAGAAGAAAGAGAAGCTGCACTTGAGAAGATCCTTCCAGAGCAGCAGGGAGACTTCGAAGCACTGTATGAGGCACTGGAAGGAAATCCGGTAACCATCCGTTTCCTGGATCCGCCGCTTCATGAGTTCGTTCCGACTGAAGAAGAAGGACATCAAGAAACTGGCTGACGCTCAGGGCAAAACTGTTGAGCAGATCAAAGCAATCATCGATGGACTTCATGAGTTCAACCCAATGATGGGACACCGTGGATGCCGTCTGGCAGTTACATATCCGGAGATTGCTAAGATGCAGACAAAAGCAGTTATCCGTGCTGCAATCAATGTACAGAAAGCACATGCTGACTGGAAGGTTTGCCCAGAGATCATGATTCCATTGGTTGGAGATATCAAAGAGCTTAAATACGTGAAGAAATTCGTAGTTGAGACAGCTGACGCTGAGATCGCTGCTGCAGGAAGTGACCTGAAATACGAAGTTGGTACAATGATCGAGATCCCAAGAGCTGCTCTTACAGCTGATGAGATCGCGAAAAGAAGCTGACTTCTTCTGCTTCGGTACAAACGACCTGACACAGATGACATTCGGATTCTCTCGTGATGATGCTGGCAAGTTCTTAGATGCTTACTATGATGCTAAGATCTTTGAAAACGATCCATTTGCAAAACTGGATCAGACAGGTGTTGGTAAACTCATGGATATGGCAATCGCATTAGGAAAACCGGTAAATCCAAACCTGCACGTAGGAATCTGTGGAGAGCACGGTGGAGATCCAGCTCTGTTGAATTCTGCAACAAACTTGGTCTTGATTATGTATCCTGCTCACCATTCCGTGTGCCGATCGCTCGCCTTGCTGCTGCACAGGCTGCTATCGCAAAAAAAATGCATAATTCTTTATCACACTGTTGAGAATAAAATATGTAATATAAAGGGGTTCTGTTCGGTATATGCCGGGCGGAACCTCTTTATCTGAAAGGATTATGGAAGGATGAAAAGAAAAATAGGAATTGCGGCGGCAATCATTCTGGCTTTATTTGTCGTAACGGGATGCCAGAAACAGGAAGAGACTCCAAAGAAATCAGAACAGAAGAAAACAGAAGCTTCTGAAGAACTTTTAAGCGGAACACACCACGCAGAAATCCAGGTCAAAGATTATGGAACGATTACAGTGGAATTAGATGCGGATACAGCACCGATCACTGTAACCAATTTTGTGAATCTTGCAAAAGACGGATTCTATGACAATCTTACATTTCACAGGATCATGGACGGGTTTATGATTCAGGGAGGTGATCCGAATGGCGACGGAACAGGAGGAGCGGATCAGACGATCAAAGGAGAATTTTCCAGCAATGGGTAGAGAATGAAATCTCTCATACAAGAGGAACGATTTCTATGGCCAGAGCGCAGGATCCGGACAGCGCAAGTTCACAGTTTTTTATTGTTCAGGAGGACAGTGACTATTTGGATGGGAATTATGCAGCGTTTGGGCATGTGACAAGCGGCATGGAGATCGTGGATCAGATTTGCAAGGATGTTCCCGTAGAAGATGATAATGGAACAGTCAAGGCTGAAAATCAACCGGTCATCGAGAAAATCACGATAACAGATTAAAGTCGGCAGAGCCTTTGACAGAGTAAAATCTGAAAAGCAAATCATATATTGACATATGAAGAATTTAGTGTTACTCTCAATATACTTTTAAGAAACAGGAGGAAGAAAAATGAATCATGGAGTAAGATCTGTTTTAGCAGCTGTTTTGATCATGGTTGTCGGCATTTTGCTTCCTTCTGATTTTCAGTTTGAAAATGCAGATAGATTTGTGAAAGAACAAAGCTCAAGTATACAGATGACGGCACAGTATACCGATGGCATAGAAAAGAAAGTTCTTCATGATAATTATCTGCGTTTGGAGAATCCAAGAGAAGCAATTTCTGCGCAGAGTGCGGAACAGCGTAAGAGCACGCAGAGATTGCCGATGGAACTGCTTTTATTTCTGATATTCTCTTTTGTGGTATGCTTAAAGAGAGTCTTTTTCGTGCATTCAATTCTATACACTTCCTTTCACGCGATTTCTGTGTGAATACGATATCCTATTGGAGAAGGATGGAAAAAAACGAGATCTTGCTTTCGGAATCTAAAAATATGAAATATTGAAAGAAAGCGGGAAAAATGAAAAATAAAAAATTACATATATGGATTGCTCTTGCAGTAATCGTCTTTTGTGTGCATTGCAGTTTTTGGATGCGGAGAGGATATTAAAAGGAATTCGCGACATGCGTTTTGGGATTGATATCCGCGGAGGCGTAGAGGCGGTTTTTGAACCGTCAGGTTTGAAGAAAAAAGCCGACAGCAGAACAGTTGGAGATGGCAAGAGAGGTCATCGAAACTCGTCTGGATTCACAGAATATATTAGATCGTGAAGTAACGGTGGATGAGAAAGCAGGAGATGTGATTGTCAGATTCCCATGGAAATCTGATGAAAAAATTTTGATCCGGAAACAGCGATCCAGGAACTGGGTGAGATGGCCGAGCTGACATTTCGCGGACCGGATAATACAGTTTACATCAAAGGTTCGGATGTTTCCAGAAGTCAGGTTGCAGTAGACCAGCAGAAAAACTATGTCGTAGAACTGGAATTTAGCAGCGAAGGTGCGAAGAAATTTGCAGATGCAACAGAGAAGCTTGTAGGACAGCAAATGGGAATTTATATGGATGATGACCTGATCTCCAATCCTACAGTCAATGCCAAGATAACAGGAGGAAAAGCAGAGATTACCGGAATGTCTTCAAAGAAGAGGCACAGAGCCTTTCTGATAAGATTAATTCAGGCTCTCTTCCGTTTTCCATGAAGACGACCAACTACAGTACGATCAGCCCGACACTTGGCGGAAAAGCGTTGAATGCAATGGCACTGGCAGCGGAAATCGCAATGGCGCTGATCTGTTTATTTATGATCATATGGTACCGGCTGCCGGGAGTGATCAGCTGTCTGACACTGACGTTTCAGATTGCACTTCAGATTCTTGTTATTTCAGTTCCGCAGTACACGATCACGCTGCCGGGAATTGCAGGTTTGATCTTATCAGCCGGTATGGCGGTAGATGCGAATATTATTATCAGTGAGAGAATCAGTGAAGAATTGAAAAAAGGAAATTCCGTCAGAAATGCAGTTAAGAATGGATATAAGCGTGCATTCTCATCTGTTTTAGATGGAAATGTCACCACTGCGGCAGTAGCGGGGGATTTTGATGATCTTCGGATCAGGTACAATGCTAAGTTTTGGATATACCCTGTTGACAGGTGTTATCATCAATCTGCTTGCAGGAGTCTGGATGTCCAGATATATGCTGAATTCAGTGATCGGATATAAGCTGTTCAATCAGGAAAAGTGGTTTAGAAAAGAAAAAAAGATAAGAAGATTTTGAAATTTGCAGAGGCAAAAAATATTTCTTCCTGACAAGTGTTGCACTGCTCCTTACAGGAACGATATGGGAGTTGCGTAAATGGAATGAAACTGGATACGCAGTTTACGGGTGGAGTAATCTTAAGATATACATATACCGGAAAGGCGGATACAGGACAGATTCAAAAAAGAGGTAGAAGATATTGTGGATCGCAGTGTCAGTGTACAGACTTCTGAAAACTCTGCCACAGGAGAAAAAGAGTCTGGTCATTACACTTTCAGGCAAAAAAGGGTTGACGCCCGAACAGCAGAAAGAGATTCTAAATACCATCAATCAGGGAAATAAGAATCAGTTTGAGACCTCGGAAACATCAGCGGTAGAACCATATATCGAACAAAGGCATTGAAGAATTCGGCAATTGCGATTGTTCTCTCATTCCTCTTCATTGTGGTATATATCCGGCTTCGCTTTGCGGCATTGGGAGGTCTTGCATCCGGAGTCACAGCTGTGATAGCGCTTGTTCATGATATTCTGATCGTGCTCTTTATTTTCGGAATCTTCAGAATTCCTGTCAATGATGCGTTTAGCGGTGACGCTGACGATCATCGGATATTCGATCAACGACACGATTGTTCTGTATGACAGGATCCGTGAGCACAGAAGCAACATGAAAAAGAAAAGTACACTGGCAGAACTGGTGGATATCGGTACGACAGAAACTTTGCAGCGTTCGATCAATACAGCGTTTACGGTTGTGTTATGTGCATTTATCATTTTTTGTTGTCTCAGTAGTTTACAGAATGGAATCTATCACAAACTTCTCACTGCCTCTTTTAGCCGGCCTCATTTCAGGATGCTACTCGTCCATTTGCATTGCCGGTCCTCTGTGGGTATGGTGGGAAGAGCATAGAGAAAAAATTCAGAAAAAAGAAAGACAGGGCAAAAAAAGAAAATGAAGAAAAATAAATATGTTTTTGAGAAATCAGCCGCCCGGCAGAATGATCGTGGCAGGATTTGCGGCAGTGATTCTGTTAGGGATGCTTGTGCTGCTTCTTCCCATATCGGTAAAGGATGGTGCAGAGGTCACTCTGATCGATGCACTGTTTACCTCTACAAGTGCAGTGTGCGTGACAGGGCTGATCGCGATTGATACGGCGGATCATTTTACTGCCTTTGGTCAGGGCGTTGTTGCAGCTTTGATACAGGTCGGCGGACTGGGAGTGACTTCTCTGGGCGTGGGCCTGATGCTTGTGGCAAGAAAAAACGAGTTGGAATTAAAAGCAGAATGATGGTAAAAGAGGCGCTGAATATTGAAAGCTATAAGGGAATTGTAAAATTAGTAAAATCTGTATTATTAATGACCTTGTGCTTTGAAGCGGGAGGTGCGCTCTTAAGCTTTCTGGTTTTCAGCCGGGATTACAGTACCGTGCATGCGATCGGAATTAGTATTTTCCATTCTATTGCAGCCTTTAATAACTCGGGGTTTGACATTTTGGGAGGACTTAGAAACCTGACGCCTTATCAGGATGATGTCCTTTTGAATCTGACCACATGTACACTGATCATTTTTGGCGGATTGGGATTTCTTGTTATTCTGGATATAGGAAAACAAAAGTGTTTCAAGAAGCTTACTCTGCACTCCAAGGTGGTGATCGTTACCAGTTTGGTTTTGCTTGTTGTCGGAACACTGACACTTAAACTGACAGAGAATGTAACATGGCTGGGGGCGTTCTTCCAGAGCGTTTCGGCGAGAACCGCCGGATTTTCCACCTATCCGATTGGGCAGTTTACGGATGCCGGCCTGTTTGTACTGTGTATCCTGATGTTTATTGGTGCCTCTCCGGGATCTACCGGTGGAGGTATCAAGACAGAGTACATTTTTATCATGTTCCAGAAAAATAAGAGGAACATGTACGAAAGGAACAGTGCATGCGTTCCATAGAAATATATCAGAGCAGAATATTTCAAAGGCATTTATGATTACGATACTTTCGGGAACAGTGGTATGTGTTGCAACGTTCTTTATGTGTGTACTCGAACCGGAATATAGTTTTTATGCAGCTGTTGTTTGAAGTAGTTTCTGCGTTTGGAACGGTAGGTCTTTCTACCGGTATCACACCGGCGCTCAGTGTGGCAGGAAAGGCGGTGATCATTCTTGTCATGTTTACAGGAAGAGTCGGAGCATTTACTTTAATTTCCATGTGGGTGAACCGTACAGAACCAAGAGCAAGGTATTCAGAAGAAGAAGTTTCAATAGGATAATAAAAGGGAGAATTCAAAAAAATGAAAAAGAAAGTAGAAACAGCATATGGAGTCATCGGGCTGGGGCGTTTTGGAGAAGCGCTGGCAATGATGCTGGCACAGTCAGGGCATGAGGTCATCGCAGTTGATAAGGATGAAAAAAGGTAAAAGAGATGCGGCAGTATACAGACTGTGCATTTGTGGCAGACAATCTCAGCTCTGATACATTAAAAAAGAAATTGGAATACAGAATTGTGATGTTGTGATTATTTGTATCGGAGAAAAAAGTGGACGTCAGTGTATTGACCACCATGAGTGTGATAGAGATGGGAGTGCCGCGTGTGATTGCAAAAGCGCTGAGTCCGGAACAGGGGAGCGGTGCTGAGCAAGCTCGGAGCAGAGGTTGTATATCCGGAGAGGGATATGGCTCTGAGACTTGGGAAGAAACTGTTGTCCAATAACTTCCTGGAGTATGTTTCTTTATGTAACCAGGTAGAGATCCGTCAGATAGAGGTCCCGAACCATTTGATCGGGAAGAGCATAGAAGAGACGGAGATCCGTCAGAAGTACCGGTTGAATATTATTGCAATTGAAAACGGAGATGAGACGAATATTGAAGTGATGCCGGAATATCGTCTGCGTCAGGGAGACATCATTGTGGTGATCGGAAAAGTAGATAACATTGATGTGTTCGTGAATGAAGTTTAAGGGCCGGAGGAAAAGAGTATGGAATTGACATTTGTAAATTTCTGGCAGGATATTATAAGTAACCCGATGCTGTTTATCACAGTCCTACTCACTCTGGGGGTAATCTTTGTAAATGGCTGGACCGACGCACCGAATGCGATCGCCACCTGTGTGGCGACCAGGTGTATGCCGGTGCGTGCCGCAATCATGATGAGTGCAGTGTTTAATTTTCTCGGCGTTTTTGTAATGACGCAGATCAACAGCTCCGTTGCATCTACGATCAGCAATATGGTGGATTTTGGGGAACCATACCGATGAGGCGCTGATCGCATTGTGTGCAGCGTTGTTGTCCATTGTGATATACAGTACAGCAGCCTCATTTTTCGGAATTCCGACCAGCGAAAGTCACAGTCTGATTGCAGGGCTTTCCGGAGCCGCGATCGCAATTCAGCAGGGCGTGGGCGGAATCAACTTTGATGAATGGGTCAAAGTTCTGTATGGTCTTGTACTGAGCCTGATCCTTGGATTTGCAACAGGATGGGTGGTATGTAAACTGATTACCGTCTTTTGCCGTTCCATGGACCGCCGCAAGACGAATCGCTTTTTGGAGATGCGCAGATTGCAGGTGCGGCAGCCATGAGTTTTATGCATGGAGCACAGGACGGTCAGAAATTCATAGGTGTTTTGTTTTTGGGAATCGCATTTGCAGGAGGACACAATTCCGTAAGCGGGATGGAAATTCCGGTGTGGCTGATGCTTCTGTGCAGTATTGTTATGGCTGTTGGAACCAGTATCGGAGGAGAAAAATTATTAAATCAGTGGGCATGAACATGGTAAAGCTGGAGCGTTACCAGGGATTTTCCGCGATCTTGCCGGGGCAATCTGTCTTCTGTACTCCAGTCTGATGGGAGTTCCGGTTTCTACGACACACACAAAGACAAGTGCGATCATGGGAGTCGGCGCAGTAAAAAGGGTTTCTGCGATCAATTTTGGAGTTGTAAAAGATATGATGCTGACCTGGATTTTTACGTTTCCGGGCTGCGGACTGATTAGTTTTTGTATGGCAAAAATATTTATGTACATATTTGGATAACAGGAGGAATACCAATGTCAAAAAAAACAGGATGATTATTATTTCGATAACTTTATGAAATGTGCAGAATACTCATGTAAAGCAGCATATTTATTAAAGGAGATACTGACAGAGTTTCAGCCGGAAGAGATTTCAAAGAAGATGGAAGAGATTCATGAGATCGAGCGTCAGGCAGATACACAGAGACACGAGATTACAGATAAGCTGGCAAAAGCATTTATCACTCCAATTGAAAGAGAGGATATTATTGCTCTCAGCCATCATATTGATGATGTGACGGATAAAATAGAAGAAGTTCTGATCCGTGTTTACATCAACAATGTACAGGAAATGTGTCAGGAAGTATTTCTTATGCTGGATGTAGTGATCGAATGCTGTGAAGAACTTCAGACTCTTTTTTGAAGGAGTTTAAGAATTTCAAACATTCCAAAGAACTGAAGCCAAGCATTATCCGGATGAATACATTAGAAGAAAAAAGAAGATGAACTGTTTATTTCCAGTATGAGAAAACTTCACGTGGAAGAACAGGATGTGAGAAATATCATTGCATGGAGAGAGATTTATACTTATCTTGAAAAATGCGCAGATGCATGTGAGCATGTGGCAGATATCGTAGGAAGCGTTGCAATGAAAAACAGCTAAAAAAGAGATAGAGACAGGAGAAAGATATTATGATGAAAGAACACAAAGAGGGAAGTTTGCCTTTGTGCACATTTCTAGTTCGAATGCTTCAGGGGATGCTCATAGGCCTTGGGAGCTGTCCTTCCAGGGAATTTCAGGTGGTGTCCTGTGCGTCATTTTCGGAATTTACAGACCTGTAATGGAGTTATTGTCCAATCCGCGAAAGTACTTTTTACCCATATCCGTAAATTACTTCCGGTTATTTTGGGCGGCGCAGTCGGTTTCCTTGGAGTTGCCAATATATTGTCGTTTTTCCTGGAAAAGTATCCGGATCCATCCGTGTGTCTTTTGTCGGATTGATCCGCAGGTATGCTGCCGTCTCTGATGCGTGAGGCGGGAAAAGAAGGACGGACCAACGGATCATGGATCTCTATGGTGGCAGCAGCAGTGGTGATCTTTGCCATACTGACAACATTGAACCTGCTGTCAGTCAGCCTTGTGCCGAATGTAGGATGGTACGTTTTTTTGCGGCGTGTGTCTGGCATTGAGCGTGATTGTTCCGGGAATGAGTTTTTCTACCCTTCTGATGCCTCTGGGATTGTATACTCCGTTTGTTGACGGGCTGGGACATCTGAATCTGAGCATTATGATCCAAGTGGAATCGGTGCAGTTGTTACGGTAATATGTTTCGCGAAGATGATAGATGCTCTTCTGGAAAAAATTTTATTCCTATGTGTTCCATGCCATTGTCGGAATTGTAGTAGCGGCAACGGTTATGATCATACCATTTGGAAGTTTTACAGTATCTTTAAGTGCGGCAATCGTAAATGTGATCTGCCTGGGACTTGGAGTTCTGTGTTCACTTTTATTGAATCGGATTGACAAAGATGATCTTTTAGCGTAAAAGAAAAAAATACCGCCACATCAACCTGAAAATGCAGGAGATGCGGCGGTATTTTTTCGTATGTTTATTTGAGGTAGTGATAACAATTTGTCATGGTAAAAGCTCCTGTCAGTTGTTTTCTTACAATCCCTGTTATCATAAACTATAGAGTAAGTCTATAGTCAAGAGGGGAATACCAATGAATCAGGAAAGATATATTAAAACCGGAGAATTTGCAAAGCTGGTTGGAGTGACAAAGCATACGCTGTTCTATTACGATAAGATTGGATTGTTTTCTCCGGAGATCAAGCTGGAGAATGGCTATCGCTTTTTATTCTTTTGATCAGCTGGATGTGTTCGATGTGATCCAGACATTGAGAGAACTGGATGTGTCTTTAGAGGAGATCAAAGGATATATGAATCAGAGAAGTCCAAAGAGACTGCTGAAGTTGTTTCGAAAAGAACAGAGCATAATCAGGGAAACAGATGCAGCAGCTGAAAAAGATGGAAGAGTGGATTGTAAAGAAGAGTGAGATTATTGAGAAGACAATGCAGACAGATACGGAAGCAATCAGAATCGAGGAAGAACCGGACAGATATATGATCCAGTCCTGTGCAACGGATACAAATGAACAGGTATGGGCAGAAAAATCGGAGAATTATTTGAGTATTGTGCGAGGAATGGGATCAAAAGCGCATATTCCATTGGATACCGACAAAAATACGAAGGAGATTCAAAGCGGTATTTTTGATCAGTATTCTGTTTTTTATGAGCTTTTTGGATGAGAAACCGCAAAAAAAGTCAACTACAGTGTCAGACCCGCGGGAATGTATCTGATCGCCTATCATAAGGAAAATGGCAGACGCTGGAGGATACCTATAAGAAAATTTTAGAATATGGGAAGAATAAAAAATCAGTTGGGCGCACATTGCTATGAAGACATTCTGTTTGACAGCCTCACCATGTCTGAAGAAGAGGAGTATCTGACACGGATTGTCTTTGAGATCCAGAGTTCGAAAAGTGGAAAATAATCCAGAATCTTGTTGGTATCAGAGTAAAATTTTTGGTATAATTAAAAGATAGGGAATATCAACAGAAGAAAGGAATCAGTTTCATGAAGAGGAAAAATAAAAACGGACAGTTACCGGAAAAAAGAGCAGCTTTTGAGGCAGTCTGCGAAATGCAGAGGAGATGTATGTCTTTATGTCTCTGTGTACAAAGATGCCGTATGTCCTGTGTGATGAAGAAACATTTGATGATGAAGTGCTGTTATATTATACAGAGGAGGATGCACAGAGAGAGGAAAGAAGCTGATTGAACAGCGGATTCCGATCCGATCGCAAAGATTGAAAAGAAACAGCTGCTTGGATTTTTCTCAAGCCTGTATCCGATGGGCGTCAACGGGCTTTTGATCAATAAAAATATGGAAAGTGAAGCAAGACTTCAGTTGGGAGAACTGGTGATACGACCAAATACCGAGGACCTTCCGGATGGAAAAGTATGGGTAGAGAATCCGCAGCTTCATCTGACCGTCTGTATTTTATGCAGGAGATGCGCAGACAGGAAAAGCCGGAACTGACAGAAGAGCTGAAAGGTCTGCAGGAAGAGATACTGGTCAACTATGGAAGAGGCAGATTTATCGTAGCCGTTCACAAAGAAAACGGAATGCCGATGCTCAAACAGAAGAACGGAGATGCATATCAGCCGATTTTCACAGATATCCTGGAGTTTCGAAAATTCAATAAAGAGATCAGTTTAAGACAATGGCTATTGAAGCAAAAAATGTTCCGAAGATGTTGGTAAACGAGGCAAAAGGGGTTGTGATCAATCCGTACGGAGTCAATCTTCAGATTCCGATCGTGAGACCGGAAGAGCCGCAGGAGAAAAAATAGTTGTCCGTCTTTGAAAATTGTGCTATAATCACCACGAAAAATGAAAACAAAAGCAGAGTAGAAGTATGTGCGTTAAGTGCCGGTTGGACGGGGAGTTGCCAGCAGGACGAAAAGTGAATGCTTGCGGTACATATTTCGCATCCCTGCTGCACATAGACAGATATACCAGTTTGATATAAGGATACCTTCTGTGAGTAGCTTGAGGATTACTGCAAAGGAGGTATTTTTTATGAAACAATTAAAACAGCAGTTTGTAGACTCCTGGCATGAGTTGAGGAAAACAAAAGTTATGGCAGTGGCTGCCATGTTGATCGCGATCGGTGTGATATTAGGCTTTTCTCTGTTCAGCTTACGGAGTTTATCCGGATTGGTTTTTCCGGTATTCCTAATGAGCTGGCATCGATGCTGTTCGGTCCGGTGGTTGGCGGGATCATGGGAGGAATCGGGGATATCCTGAAGTTTCTGATCGAAGCCGACGGGACCGTATTTCTTTTTTATATACACTGAATGCGATGCTGGGACCTGTTATTTACGGAATTTTTTCTATCATCGTCCGATTCAATTGGGAAGAGTCGTGGCAGCCAAAATTACGGTTGCTTTACTTGTAAATCTTCTGCTCGGTACCTGGTGGCTGACGATCCTGTGTATGGAAAAGGATTTCTGGCAATCCTTCCGGCGAGATTTATAAAACAGGTAGTTTCCGTTCCGATTGATTCCGTAATCTTTATGTGCTTGCAAAAAACACTGGAACGATCAAAAGCGATTTCTATGATCGAAAAATAAAGAGAGCCTTTCAGCTCCGCTGTAAAAAGCGAATGCTGAAAGGCTCTTTTCTGATGATGTACCAGATGTCGGATGATGACCACGCAGGAAATGAAAAAATGTGCCCATGCTGATCACCGCATCATGGAAATAAAACAATCCGGTCAGAGAAAACAGTGTAAACGTAAGAATGCTTCTGTAAAGATGCGGCTTTACAACGATCCAAAAAAAAATAACAGATAAAAGAAGATGAGAAGCAGCACCGGGCGGTATCGCGGCAGCAGTCCCAATAATACTCCAAAAAGAAACTGCGATGGCTTTTCCGCCACGTTTCGGATAAAACAGGGAAACGCATGCCCTGCAACAGGTGCACAGAGAACAAATGCAAACATCCACCTTCTTGTATCCAGAATATGTGAAGCCAGCCAGATCGGAAGAAATCCTTTCAAAAGCTCCAATGCAATCACAAGAATACCAACCTGTGTACCTGCCAGTGCAAAAGCATTGAATGTACCGGGATTGTGATCGTCACTGTCTTTCATGATATCGATATGGCAAATATATTTGGGAAGCAGATAGGCATATAAAATACTTCCCGAAAGATATCCGACTAAAATAAAGAATAACTCATTCATAAAGTCTCCTTTTTGCAGTATCATCTGAGACGGCATACGCAGAAGAAAAAAGCTGGCAGAGAAGCTGGTAAGTCTTCTCAGCAGCATTTGGTGGGATGACAGTGTGCTGCGCTGTACACATGGAATGCCGCAGTTCATCGTTTGACATCAGTTTTCGGCCGGCAAGAATCTGTCCGTGCAGTTTTTGGGAAGTCAGGGACAATCCCCGTTCTGTATAAAAAGCCAGATTTTTTGTCTCACAGCCGGGAATTGGGCGTGTGTGTACGATCGGAATCCCTTTGACAGCTGCTTCGGTGGTAGTCAGACCGCCGGGTTTGGTGAAAAGCACATCGGCAGCAGCCATAAAATCTGCAATTTTTTCAGTGTATCCCAGAATCTGAACACCTTCTTGTTTTCCAAATTCCGCAAAAGGAGGATTTTTTGCAGGCGACGGTTGTTTCCGCAGATTACAACAACATATTCTCCGGGCTTTCGGGTACGGGGAGCAGTTCGGCAACAAAGAGCTGAATCTTTCCAAATCCCATACTGCCGCTCATGATCAGATAAACCTGGGCATGCGTTGGAATCCCACAGCGTACGCGCGCTTTTTTTGTCTGTCAGATTGGTCAGAAAATGCCGGACGAACCGGAATCCCGTATGGTTTCAGACGTTCTCTGGGAATTCCTTTTTGCTGTAAATTCGTCGATCAGTTCATAGTGAGGGATGATGTAGTAATCGCAGTCTGTCTCTTCCCAAAATGGAATACAGGTATAATCTGTTTCTACAGCCACGACTTTCTGGGACAATAGGTTCTTTTTCTTTATATAAGTCAGTGTCTGGGCGGGAAAAAAGATGGGGCGTTACGATTACATCGTAATGGTGTGTATCCAGATAGCGCGTTAGCTTTTGGCGAGAAGAGCATTGGCATAATAAACCGGAGAATGATGTCTGGCGGAACTGACAAGTCCGCCCAGTTTGTATAAACACTGAAAAGGCAGGGGAGCATGCCGGACAATATTGACATAGCTGTTCCCCACCAGTTTTGATACTCTGGGACTGGCAAGCATCATAATATCCAGCATATCTGCGGTATCATGATGCGATTCGATACACTCTTTGAGTGCCCTGCCGGCATAATTGTGTCCTTCTCCGGTATTGCAGGATAAAATCAGAACTTTCATAGTGAATCAGGACAGGAAGGAAGCAACGACTTCACTGACTAACTTTCCGTCGGCTTTTCCTTTGACTTTCGGCATCAGTTCTTTCATGATCTTTGCCTTTTTTCTTTTGCGGTCGGCGCATCCAGACCGAGAGAGTAAGTACTTCTGAAACTACTGCTTTGATTTCCGCTTCATCCATCATCTTTGGGCGTATTCTTCGAGGACTGCGAGACGGCTGTTGCATTCCGTGAGGATATCCGTGCGGTCTGCAGGTGTCATCTCAATGGTTTCTTTGAGCTGTTTAATCTCTTTTTAAGATTACCTGTGTTTCCTCTTCTTCAGTCAGGTCTGCGCGTTTGTCGATCGCCTTGTTCTTCAATGCAGTGAGCAGTGCGGAAAGCGCATCCTTTCTTTCTTTATCTTTTGCTTTCATAGCAGCCATCATGGCGCTTCTTACTTCATCAATCTTACTCATCGTATTCACTCCTTAAAATTTCTTAAAATTCCGTTGTTTTTTCGGAATCTTCTTTGATTTTAACAGAATCAGGGAGGCTTTTCAATACTTGATGGAAAGACTGAACTGTGAAGGCTTATGTTAAGGTTATGCTAAGAACTTGTTAAAAAAGTGTAAAAGAATGTTGACCTGGAAAAATGCGGTGTGCTAGAATCAAAATTATAAAATTTGCCAGAAAACGAGACTGCTGTGATACCATTTGCGGCAGTCTCGTTTCGAGCGAAAAAAAATAAAATACAAAAAGAGAAGAAAAAAAAGGAGAAAGATACAATGGGGGATAACAGATATACTTTCCTTGCTGGGGGACTTGCACTGTTTCTGTACGGAATGCATATGATGAGCAACGGCCTGGAAGCTGCTGCCGGAAACAGAATGAAGTCGATTTTGGAGAAGCTGACTTCCAACCGTATTAAAGGAGTTCTGGTTGGAGCTGTGATCACAGCCGTGATTCAGTCTTCTTCCGCAAACCACAGTTATGCTGGTTGGATTTGTAAATTCCGGTCTGATGACATTAAGTCAGGCAGTCTGGGTAATCATGGGTGCAAATATCGGTACAACGATCACAGGTCAGTTGATCGCACTGGATATCTCG
>VOFI01004042.1_pt1 | contig 23340 bp, 43 predicted proteins | sample 5384131 | NCBI WGS metagenome assembly VOFI01 (sample SAMN12384728, study PRJNA508395) | human gut metagenome | isolation source: healthy gut H | host: Homo sapiens | reverse complement strand
CGCTGTTTTTGCGAAAATCCCGAGTTGTGCGGCGACTAATGAACTTTTCACCACTATCAACGGCGTTTTTTTTGCCATTTCTGTGCATCATTTGTTACGGTTTAGCCGAAGGCTGAACTGTAACCAGATAATAAATGAAAGGAGGCCTGCAAATTGGCAATTCATGACGTAGAGTGCTGTGACTTTATCGATCCATGACGATGTGGTAAAGGCAGTTAAGGAAAAGATGCCGGATGATGATGATTTATATGATCTGGCGGAGATATTCAAGGTTTTGGCGATTCGACGAGAATAAAGATTTTGTATGTGCTTTTTTTGAGGCGGAGATGTGTGTGTGTGATATTGCACAGCTTTTGAATATGACACAGTCGGCTATTTCACATCAGCTCCGTATCCTGAAACAGTCAAAGCTTGTGAAGAACAGGAGAGAGGGGAAAGCAGTTTTTTATTCCCTGGCAGATGGTCATGTGAGAAGTATTATTGATCAGGGATATGAACATATCAAGAGTAGGACAGCAGTTAAGTTCGGGTTTTATTGATGGCAGACAGCAAGTTCATGTTATCTGAACTATTATGAATTTATAAAAGATAATGGAGGAATAATAAGATGAAGAAAAAATTTAAATTAACAGATCTGGATTGTAAACTGTGCAGCTAAGATGGAGGAAGCGATTAAGAAAATTGAAGGTGTTGCCGATGCCAATGTCAGCTTTATGACACAGAAGATGACAATTGACGCCGATGAGAACCGTTTCGACAGATTATGAAGGAAGTAGTCGCGGTTTGCAGGAAAGTAGAACCGATTGCGTTATCAATATATAAATCAGGAAAGACAGCAGGGAGGCAGCATGAACAAAAAGCAGAAAGCAATGCTGGCAAGAATCATTGTGGCTTTTATTATATACATTCTTGCCATAATCAGCGAGAAATCAGGCGTTCTGGAGAATTTTCCGGCATATGGCCCAAATTAATCGTATTCCTGGTACCGTATCTGATTATCGGCTGGGATATTATCTATAAAGCGGGCAGAGGAATCATTAACGGTCAGGTGTTTGATGAGAATTTCCTGATGACAATTGCTACATTCGGAGCATTCCGCGTGAAGGGAATATTCGGAAGCCGTTGCAGTGATGCTCTTTTTATCAGGTGGGCGAACTGTTCCAGAATTACGCGGTTAACCGCTCCAGACAGTCTATCAGCGATATGATGGATATCTGCCCTGGTATGCCAATATCGAGCAGGACGGCCAGTTAAAGCAGGTGGATCCGGACGATGTGGCGGTCGGTTATCATTTTGTAAAGGCCGGCGAGAGGATACCTCTGGATGGTGTGGTAATCAGCGGCGAATCAATGATTGACACTTCCGCCCTGACCGGGGAATCGGTTCCGAGGTCTGCAAGAGAGGAACCCAGGTAATCAGCGGATGTGTTAACGGGAAGCGGGCTGCTGAAGATAGAAGTGACAAAAAGAGTTTGAGGATTCCACGGTGTCCAGAATTCTGGAGCTGGTGGAAAATGCCAGCAGCAAAAGAAGGCGAAGGTGGAGAATTTCATTACACGTTTTGCCAGATATTATACGCCGCTTGTGGTGATTGCGGCTGTGCTTCTGGCGGTTGTTCCTCCTCTTGTTCTGGGCCAGGGATTCGCAAGCTGGATTCAGCGGGCCTGTATTTTTCCTCGTTATCTCTTGTCCGTGCGCACTTGTTATATCAGTTCCGCTTAGCTTTTTCGGAGGCATCGGGGCAGCGTCCAGGAACGGTGTCGCTTGTAAAAGGAAGCAATTACCTGGAAGCTCTGGCAGAGATAGACACTATTGTGTTTGATAAGACGGGAACCCTGACAAAGGGAGAATTTAAGGTGACAAAGCTGTATCCGTCCGGTATCAGCGAAGAAGAACTACTGGAACTGGCCGCACTGGCCGAGAATTATTCCAACCATCCGATCGCCGCTTCCATTAAAGATGCGTATGCTAATGAGAACGACATAAACCGGCTGGGAGAAACTGAAGAAATTTCCGGTCACGGCGTCAAGACGGTGATAGATGGGAAAGCGGTGCTGGCAGGCAACGGGAAACTGATGGAGCAGGCGGGAATTCCATATCAGGAATGCAAAGAGGCCGGAACTGTCATTTACGTGGCAAGGGAAGGCGTGTTTGCCGGAAGCGTACTGATCTCCGATACGATTAAAGAAGAAAGCTTTGAAGCGATCCGGCGTCTGAAGGCGGTAGGCGTGAGAAAGACAGTCATGCTGACCGGAGACAGAAAAGAGGTGGGAGAGGCCGTTGCAAAAGAAATCGGTCTGGACGGAGTCTATACGGAGCTGCTTCCCGGAGATAAGGTGGATAAAGTAGAGATGCTTTTAGAGCCTCTGGATGAGAAGCGCAAACTGGCTTTTGTCGGTGACGGAATCAACGATGCACCGGTACTGACCAGGGCCGATATCGGAATCGCCATGGGAAGCATGGGTTCTGACGCTGCCATAGAGGCAGCCGACGTAGTTCTGATGGACGATAACCCGGCAAAGATTGCCACTGTAGTCAAGATTGCCAGAAAGACGCTTAAGATTGTAAAACAGAACATCGTGTTTGCCCTGGCCGTCAAAGCCCTGGTTCTCATACTGGGAGCAGCCGGAATGGCAAATATGTGGGAAGCGGTATTTGCAGACGTGGGAGTTTCGGTAATTGCGATACTGAATGCGATGCGGGCGCTTAAAACAGAAGATTGAGGTAAGGCGTCCGGGAATAAATCCCGGGCGCCTTTTGTATGGTAGTTTGACAGCTTGCAAATTATTAGATTACCATTCTTTATGGTAAACGGTTTCACCATTTTTAATCACAGTCTCCACCAGATTAATGGTGGTGTGATATGGCATATAGTTGATGGAAGGATATTTCAGGAAGATAATATCCGCCTTTTTGCCTTCTTCAATACTGCCAATCTGATCGGCTCTGTCAACTGCGGCAGCTCCGTTAATGGTGAGTGCGGTGATAACCTCTTCGATGGACATATTCATATAGATACATCCAAGGGCTACGAGAAGAGGAATATTGTTGGTGAAGCAGCTTCCAGGATTCAGATCAGAGGCAATGGCGACTGCGCAGCCGCTGTCGATCATCTTTCTGGCCGGCGCATATTCTTCCTTCAGGCAGAATGCCGTGGCAGGAAGAAGGGTGCTGATGACACTTGATTCGGCCATCTGCCGGATGCCCTCGTCGGATGCCTTTAACAGGTGGTCTGCCGAGAAACAGCCGGTTCTGGAAGCCAGTTCGGCTCCGCCGAGGGAAAACATCTCATCGGCATGGATTTTCAGCTTGAATCCCATCTCTTTTGCTTTATTTAAGTAATACTCGGAATCTTCGATGTTGAAAACACCTTTCTCACAGAAGATGTCAGCAAATTCAGCCAAATCCTCCGCTTTAACCTTCGGCATTACTTCATTGATCATCATGTCGATAAATTCACGCTCCTTGCCCTTGTACTGCGGAAGAACACTGTGCGGTCCAAGGAAGGTGGTCACAATATCGACAGGATGGATTTTATCAAGTTCTTTCATGGCGCGGAGCTGTTTAACTCTGTTTCACAGTCCATGCCGTATCCGCTCTTGCCCTCAACGGTGGTAACGCCGAATTCCAGCATGCGGTTCAGGCGCTCGCGGCCTACGGCAACGAGCTCTTCTTCCGTTGCATTCTTGGTTGGATTGATGGTAGCGTTGATTCCGCCGCCGCGCTCCATGATGGACATGTAGCTGTCGCCCTTTAAACGCCAGGTAAATTCATCGGCGCGGTAACCGCCGAATACAAAGTGGGTATGTGAGTCAACGAAGCCGGGGAGTACGGTTTTTCCCGTGGCATCGATAATTTCATATTCATCCGGATTGATCATCTTATCCAGTTCTTCCGTTGTGCCGACAGCGAAGATTTTATCATCATGGATCAGGACGCCGCCGTCCTCAATCAGGCCGATGTCGGACATTTCTTTGCCGCGTTTCCGGAGCCTGTCCCTTACAGGTCACCAGCTCAGATGCGTGGCGGATATATCTCTTTGTCATATTAAACCTCTCTCATTCTCTCATGATTGCGGCAGTTTACCTACCGCGGATTTAATCAGCAGATATTTGTTACTATATATCTTATAGAGGCTGTTGCAGATAAACAACAGCCTCTATAGAAATGATATCGTGTCAAAAAATTATTCCCGGATTATGCCGGATTTATTATTTTGCAGTTGCTTCTTTGAAAACCTTCTCAATCAGAGCGTCATCAGCGATATATGGCATTGTGATGGCATCGCTTCCTTCGAAAGTCTTGTTGTACTCGGCAACAGTTTCGATAGAATGCTCATTTCTGGCCCAGTTTCTTCTGGAAACGCCGACCATGGTATCCACGGAATAGACTCGCGGATAATCTGGTCTGTCAGCTCGAACCGTCCAAGAACGAGACCGAAACCGCCGTTGATAGCTTTACCGATACCTGTACCGCCGCCGTTGTGGAGAGCGATTAAGCTCATGCCTCTTGCGAGCGTTGCCTGCGCGAAGCAGTGGGTAGCCATGTCAGCCGTGAAGTTGGAACCATCGTAAATGTTGGATGTCTCACGGTATGGAGAATCGGTTCCGCCTGTATCATGGTGGTCACGTCCAAGCATAACCGGTCCGATTTCACCTTTTTCTTACCATATCATTAAACTTAAGGGCGATATCGCGTCTTCCAAGGGCATCCTGATAAAGGATACGGCACTGGGTACCAACAACGAGTTTATTCTTCTCTGCGTCGCGGATCCATATAAGTGTCCTCCCCATTTGTCTGGTGGAGTTTACTTCTGCACAGTTGATATTTACTCTTTCATACATACATGATATCTTTATATCTCCTTCTGACAGCAGTAGAAGGAGATGATTTTTATGAGTAAATTTATTCCTGGTAACCAGAAGCATCTCACACTTGAGGATCGTGTTTTTATTGAGAACTCTTTTTAAATCAGCGGCGTTCTTTCAAGGACATCGCTAAATATCTCTGCAAGGATCCAACTACCATTTCCAAAGAAGTGAAATTGCGTAGAGCCTCCGACTGGTATCACAAGGGCTCCTTCTATAATGCAAAGAACTTTTGTGTACGAAGATACAACTGTCGCAAAGTAAACGTCTGCAATAAGATCCTTGTTTGTGGCATCAAATGTACTTCCTGCCCTACCTGCAACCAGACCTGCCCCGATTTTGAAAAGGAACATTGCTCCCGGCTGGACAAGGCTCCTTATGTCTGCAATGGCTGTGACAAGCAGATTTCCCACTGCACGATTGCTCACAAGTATACCTACAATGCGCACTTTGCTGATCGTAAGGTACCACCAGATTCTCAAGGACTCCAGAAGCGGCATAAGCATTACAAAGCACGAATTACATCAAAAAGATAGGATCATCTCCCCATTGATTGAACAGGGACAGTCTCCCCTATCAGATTGCCGTAAACCATCCGGAGCTGGGCATGTCTGTACGCACCATTTACACCTACATCGATAAGGGACTATTCTCTTCCAGAAACATTGATGTAAAGCGAAAACCCAAGTTCAAACCACGTAGATGCCACAAGACCCAGATTACGGATCGTTCTGTATTTACAGGTAGAACCTATCTCGATTTTCAAGGGTTAGGACTTAATTCATTTACAGAAATGGATACAGTCCACTCCTCACGAGAGTCCAGAAAACGTTGTTAACGTTCTATTTTACCAAAGAGAAACTATTTCTTGCCTTTCTGATGAACCGCTGTACAAAGGCGCTGTACGGCTTGTCTTTGACCACCTGGAGAAGCGTCTTGGCACTTATAAGTTTCTTTCCCTATTTGAATATACGTTAACTGACCGTGGCTCTGAATTTGGGGACCCGGACGCATTAGAGACCGGAATCAACGGGTTCCAACGCTGCAGCCTATACTACTGCGATCCCATGCGCAGTGGCCAGAAAGGTGGTGTTGAAAATGTTCACACTATGCTGCGTATGGTGCTTCCTAAAGGAACCAGTTTTGAATTCCTGACACAGTGGGATGTGAATCGGATTGTGGACCATATCAATTCCACGCCCCGTGAAAGTCTGAATGGCAAAACACCATACGAATTGGCTTTGGAATCCTTTGGCGAAGATACTTTAAAAGCACTTCAGCTTAGGCGCATTGCCCCCGACGAGGTCAATCTGACACCTAAGCTGATCCGCTATAACCGTTAACTAACTTACAAAAACCTGCTGTCAGACTGGAAGTAAACTTTTCACATTTTTCGAATGTGGCCGGTGGAATTTAGTCTTGCACACAAAACTCCAGTGGCCTGTTTTCTCTGTCCTAAAATATGATTTTTCGTAAGAAGTTAGCCTAATTATAGCAGAAACATTAGAAATATGCTTAAAAAATATCTACCATTTATACTGATTTTTAAATGGTGATGGAATTCACCTTTGCACTGGAATTTACTTTTTCAAGTCAGCGATTTAACTGAGATTGGGAGGACGCGTCCGGAACGGCCATGTCCGGTGTGGTGAGGGGAGTGGCTGAATCTTTCGTCCCGGAGAAACCTATCCTTGGGGGCGGAGGGGAATATATAGTCTGCGCAGCTCCAACCCACGACAATCTTCCCCGGGACGAAAGACTCATGAAACCACCTCACCGCCCCGTCCACTGGCCGTACCGGCGGCATCCTCGCCTGCTTAATTTTTTCTATTGACACTGTTCTCTATATGTATTATAGTGTACTTGTAATAATAATACAGTATAGTACAGCGGAGGTTTTTGTGGAACTATTTATTAATAATCATGCAAGCAAACCCATCTATGAACAGATTTCCGATCAGATAAAGCCTTAATCATAAACGGAGAACTAAAACCGGGAGATGCCATTCCGTCAATCCGTTCAATGGCAAAATCGCTTCATATCAGCGTTCTGACAGTACAGAAAGCATACGATTCTCTCCAGACAGACGGATTTATTGAGACAACGGCCGGAAAAGGCTGTTTTGTTTCGGGCACAGAATCAAGACTTTTATCTGGAAGAACAGCAGAAGAAAATCGAGGAACACTTTTCCGAAGCCATCGAAATCGCCCGTTGCAGCGGTATCAAAGCTGGATAAATTAACGAGACTTTTAACGCTTTTATACGAGGAGGACTGACCATGGATGCTTTAACTGTCAAAGGATTAAGTAAAACCTACAGCAGCTTTACTTTACAGAACATTTCCTTTCAGGTTCCAAAGGGCACAATCGTAGGATTAGTCGGTGAAAACGGCGCCGGTAAGAGTACAACCATCAATGCGGTGTTGGGGCTTATAAAAAAGGATTCCGGTGATATATCGATATTAGGCAGGCATGATTACGAGATGACGGCCGCTGACCGTGAACTGATTGGCGTAGTGTTTGACAACAGCAATTTTTCCGGGGGCTTTCACCGAATATGCTTCATAAGGTTTTTAAAAAGATATTTATCATACATGGGATGAAGCTCTGTATTTTTTCGCTTCTCGAGAAAATGAATTTACCGCGTGATAAGAAAATCAAGACCTTTTCCAGAGGCATGAAGATGAAGCTGTCCATTATTGCCGCCGTTTCCCATCATCCCCGGCTTTTAATATTAGACGAGGCCACAAGCGGACTTGACCCGGTTACAAGGGACGACATCCTGGATTTATTTTTAACTTTTGTCCAGGAGGAAGAAAACCCATTCTGCTCTCCTCCCACATTACAAGCGATCTGGAAAAAATAGCCGATTATATTATTTTTATTCATGCCGGAAAACTCGTCTTTTTAAATCAAAGGATGAATTACTCGCAGACTATGGAATTATAAAATGCGGCCTGGCACAATTTGGCCGGATTGAAAAAGCAGGATATTATCGCTTACCGGAAAATGGACTATGAATGGCAGGTTCTGGTCGGTGACAGAAAGAAAGCCGAGAAAAAAGTACCCCAAAGCCATGATCGTCCCTGTAACAATAGACGAAATAATGCTGCTTTATGTGAAAGGAGAGACATAGATGAAAGGGCTTTATCAGGAATACGTTTTACTCAATGGAAAATAATATCAAACTCGCTTTTTGATGGCCGGCTTTTTTAATATTGACTCCGCTGATAACCAGGGAACCCGTCGTTTTATCCATGATTACGGCCGTTCAGATATTTATCTTTATCGCTAATGTGGGCACGTCGCTCCAGGCCGATGAAATCTCAAACTGGAACCGCTTTGAACTGACGCTGCCGGTGAACGTTAAATCAGTGATTCTGGCAAAATATATTTCATTCTGTATCCTGATATTTTTCGGATTTGCCGTCAGCCTCCTTACCGGTCTGATTACGGTTGTTACTGTACCGTCATTGAACACAACTTCGTTGATTTGGGGGGTATCAGTACGGTCTGACACAATCCATTACAGTGGCCGCGATAATGTTTCCTGTCATGCTGAAAATCGGCACAGAAAAAAATGAATTGATAATCCTGATATCCGCCTTTTTTGCCGGGATTTTCATGCTGATTGTCGCAGTATTACTCGCTCCGTGGACCGCAGGGATTAACCTGCGATCCGGCCTTGTCGGAACGGCAGCTTTATCTGTTTCACCGCTGCTTTTGTTGATTTCCTATTTTATCTCGCTGCGGATCTACAAGAACAAGGAATTTTAATATGGGCAAGCTCTCTGTGCAGGCGGACCGCCATAATAACGGCAACAGCGGCAGAGATAACGTCGGAAACAGGCTGGGCGAAAAGAATCCCATCCATCCCGATAAATGACGGCAGAAGCCAAATCACTGGCACAAAGCAGATTCCCCTGTCTGCACGCTCCCAGGATAAAGCCTTCCCTTGCTTTGCCAAGCGCAAGAAAAAGGGAGGAATAGACGGTATAAAAGCCAAAGAGCAGGAAAGTACAGCCGTTTGCCGCCAGGGCTTTCCGGCCGGCGCGGATCATTTCCCCGTCTCCTTTCGTAAAGCCTGATATAATGGCTGTTGAAAAAAGAGGGCTAAGGTCAGTCCATAGACCGCACAGAATACGGTCGACCATATAATCGCGGTTCTGACCGCTTCACACACAGCCTGTCATATTTTTCAGCGCCGTAATTAAATCCGGCAATTGGCTGGAATCCTTTGATAAAACCAAATACCATCAGACTGCCCATAGCGGTGATTCTTGTTACGGCTCCCAGTCCGGCAATGACTGAATCACCATATTCTTTAGCCTGCAAATTGATGAGGGTTATGGAAAGGCTTGTCAGCAGCTGGAATACCAGGGTGGGAATGCCGACTTTCATAATTTCCGATATGATTTTCCCAGTAAAACAGCAGTCTTGAACACGGAAGGTAAAGACACTTTCTCTCCGTAATACGTAACGTAAATACACAAGCGCAGACACCGCCTGGGAAATTGCGGTGGCGGTTGCCGCTCCTGTAACCCCCAGTCCCAGAACATAGATAAATACCGATCCAGGACTATATTCAGTACCGCGCCTGCCATCAACGCACACATCGTGGTTCTGGCCGCTCCCTCGCTTGTCACAATACTGTTCATTGTGACATTAAAGACATTGAATATGGATGAGGCCGTATAAATTCCCGCATAGGCCAAAGCATAGGCAATATGCTCCGTCGCGCCCAGAAGTATCAAAAACCGGCTCCAGAAAAGCAGGGCGCAGACAATCATTACCGCGCCGGCAAGCAGACTGCCGTACAGCGCTGTGCTTGCAGCCTTATTCGCAGTTTTTTTTCACCATAGCCCAGCAGCCTGGAAATATAGGAGGCCGCGCCATGTTCCCGAACAGCAGTCCCAGTCCTGCCACTATCTGCCCAAGCGGAAATGCCACAGATTGCCCCCATCTGGCTGGTTCCCAGACCTCCGACAAAATAGGCGTCCACCAGATTGTATAATGCATTGATCATCATTCCAATCATGGCAGGCAGCCCCATTGCTAAAAAAGAGCTTTGGGGGATAGGCGCACTCCCCCAGAAGCTCCATTCTTCTGTTACCCTCATTCATGATAACACTCCTTTCTTTCATTCGAATTATATGCTATAGTGTATATCACTATATTTTATAGTATTGTCAGTGTCATTACCCATAATACTGTAATTTATAGTATGTGTCAAGTAAAAAGAGAAGGCTTTGTTTTCCATGCTTTATCCGACGTAAAAAAGCGCCTGTCGATTGGCTACACCACGACAGGCGCTCCTTTATTTTTTTTCCCTATCTGTTCTTTTCTTTTCAGCCGTCCGCGCCAGGTACCGCAGGCGCCGTGTTCCATATCCAAATCCGCTGCGATTAATGTCTGTGCATTGAGAAGGAATCCATCTTATACTGTTTCAGATTCTCATGCACCTGTCTGGCATCGGCCTCGGCAATCAGCTTATCCCTTGATTTCTTCTGCTTCCATCTCACTCTTATGGCTGCTCGGGCCGCCGACACAGCCTCCGATGCAGGCCATGCCCTCCACAAAGTCCTCCGGAAGCCTTCCCACCTTCTCATGAGCAGCAGGGCTTTCTTGCACTCTGCGGCTCCATTACATTTCACCACCTTGATATCGGCATTTTCATTCGTCTCTTTCAGGCATTCCAGAACAGCGGCCGTTACGCCTCCGCCGTTGGCAAAGCGCTTTCCAAATACGCTGGCCTGCTGGTTTTTATTCTCCTCCGGCTCCAGAACTACGCCTTTTGCGCGCATCATGGCGCGGATTTCACCGAAGGTCATGGCATAGTCCGCATTGCCCTGGATATTCAGATCCAGCGTCTCGCTCTTCTTCGCGATACACGGTCCGATAAAGACGGTGACAACCTCCGGATCCTGCGCCTTCAGCATTCTTGAGACGCCGCACATCGGGGGATACGGTGGTGGACATATTGTCGATCAGCTCCGGATAATGCTGTTTAATCATATTGACGAATGCCGGACAGCAGGAAGTGGTCATCTTCTTACCCTCTTTATAGGCCTCCGCCCACTCCTCAGCCTCCGCGGCCGCCGTCATATCGCCGCCCAGGCCAACCTCCACCATATCGGCAAACCCAACCTTCTTTGAGGGCGGTTCTCCAGCTGTCAAAGGTAATATCCGGCCCGAACTGGCCTTCCGTGGCCGGCGCCAGCATGGCTACTACTTTCTTTTCCCCGCATTAATCAGGCGGATTACATCTACCATGAAGGTCTTGGAACCGATCGCTCCGAACGGACAGCTGTGGATACACGCACCGCACTGGATGCATTTCTTCTCGTCTATCACGCAGATACCGTACTCGTCGTAAAGTGATGGCGTCCACCGGACACACCTTTTTACAGGGTCGTTCCAGATGAGCGATGGCATTGTACGGGCAGGCTGTCGCACATTTACCGCACTCACGGCATTTGTCCGGGTCAATAAACGCCTTATTATTGCCCATCGTAATGGCTCCGAAAGGGACAGGAGTTCTGGCAGGCCTTTACCCATACATTTACGGCAGTTGTCAGTTACTATGTAGGATGCAATGGGACACTCCTCACAGGCAGCATTGATAACCTGGACCACATTATTCGTGTTTCTTCCGTAGGGCACTTGCCTTCCGCAAGACGGACCCTCTGTCTGATTACTTCTCTCTCTTTATAAATACAGCAGCGGTAATGGGCCTGCGGTCCGGGAATCATTTTTGCCCGGAAGTTCGTCCCTTTTATCATCCACCAGCTGATCCTCCCATGCCAGCTTCGCTACCTCGTAAAGTACATCATGTTTTAACTTCAGTATTGTTGCGTCATTTGTTACCATTTTATATATCCTCCTTGTAACTGTTAAGTAGGTTTATTCCGCGGGATGTTACCGCTCCTGTTACTGTTCACAGGTAGTATCCCGCCCTAATAGTACGTAACCGTAACTCGTTTTCCCCATTTTTTCGACTGCCGTCTTAAGCTGCCTCACCAGATTCTGCCGGATTCCCCAGATCAAAGGGGAGTCCCGGATTCTGGTAAGCGCTGTTAATGGCTTTCCCACATACAGGTTCAGCTCCGTACAGTCCTCTATCAGAATTTTCGCAAGCATGGACGCTCCGTTATTTTTTGTCCAGCTCTTTGAAAAAGTCATAGCTCAAATCTTTTTTTTTTTTCTACAAACCGGTTCAGTATGTCAACAACACGGCTGAGAGTCAGGACTCCCTCCGTTACCAGCTCAATTCCATCCATATAAGCGATGGGCGGGATCTCCCGGGTCCGTATAATCCATTGAAACCTTCAGCGGCCTTCCCAGCTCTCTAGAAAGAATCGTTGCACTGGTTCCTCCGGAGACGATGCGGGAAGCCGTCTCATCTTTCATAAACTCCGAGATAATCCTCTCATCGTCATCCCGGTCCACGGGCGGCCCCGTCATCAGATGCACCGGTCTTCTGTCAATAATCTGCATCACGGCTACCGTCGTGTCATCTCCCGGTTTTCCCTCATAGAGCTTATCGCATTCTTCGCAGACAGCCGCCGCGAGACGAATCGAAGAGATGGCATGCTCCCTTTGTCTTACCACAAATTCCGCAATATCCTTCCAGGGCCATCCAAAGGTCATGGATTTGCCCACACCGGCGTGGATCGTGCCGTCGCTAAGAAGAATCAGCGCATCTCCCTTTTTTTTACGGTAAAACGGAACTCATTAATCTCTTTATCCTGAACTACCCTTGTGTTTCCTGGGGATCTTGATTACTTCCCCGTCCCGGATAAAAATACAGCGGGGATTATCATATTCCACCAGGTAAGCCTCTCCGTTATTAAATACCTGGAGGATGGAAAATGTGGCGTAGGCCACCTGCCGGATCTGACAGATGGGCAGCGTCTGCATGATGGTTTCGACGCACTCTTCCAAAAGTGGCGCCGTTTAAAAAACATCGTACCGAGAATTTTGGCAGTCAGGGTGGAGAGGATGTTGGCTTTTTACCCCGCTCCCCATTCCGTCCGCCAGGATCATTACATCGGAATCCTCCGTTTTTAAAAAGCTCCACCGTATCTCCGCAGAGGATTTCGGAATATTTATTCAGACTCTTATAAGTGACATCTACGGTAATTCCCATTATCGGACCTCACTTTCGTTCCCGTCATCAATCAAAGAACAAAGTTTTGTAAGTGTCGTTTTGGTTTCTGCTGTTGTCTCTCCCAGAAGCCCCGCTATTTCCTGGGCCACCATCATCTGCTTAAAAATTACTTTCTGGGCAAGTTCAATTGTGGCTTTTCTCTTTTCATCCTCCTGCTGTTCCAGCTTCTCCTCCCTCGTCACATCGATAAGCGTGGCGATTACCAGATTACCTTTGGAAATATAGGCAATATTCTGCAGGGTGGCAAGCTTCAGGTCCGGATAAAGCACTTTTCTGCTGTGGATATTGGTATGCGTCCTGAATACCTCTTTTTACATCTTCCGTATCGATGAATTCTCCCAGCAGGCGTCCCTTCATCTCCTTGCGTTTTTATACCAAAATATTTTTCCGTGGCCGCGGAGCATTCCAGGATCTTCAAAATCTTCGTCAATCACCATAATGATATTCGGCGAGGTCTCCATAACCAGATGGGACATCGATCTTGCCCTGTCAAAAGGTAGGGGATGCACATATTAAGCTCCGCCTTCTTCTGGCAGACGGCAATCGCTTTTTTCGCGGCAGGTCGGATAGCCGCAGGCTCCGCAGTTTAATTCCTGTTCCGGCCTGGTTTTGCCCGTTTTTATTAAAATCTCACGGATCTCTTCCCTCCGTAGGCATAATCTCTTTCCGGGCACGGTTTTTAAAGGTACGGCCGATGGAAACAGCCCTGGCCTTCTCGCTCAGAGCCGACAGCTCCGCAGGTTCTCTGGGAAGCGTCGCCTCAAATCCAGCTTAACCTTAAAACTGGATACCGTAGCCGCGGTAGCAGGGCCGTTGATGCAGCCTCCGTGGCAGGCGTTCATCTCAATAAACAGCCCTTCACTTCGCCGGTCATCATAGCCTCACAGACGTCCAGGCAGTCCTTGACGCCGCTGACATAAAATTTACGGTACCTGTCCGGCTTTTGTCTTTGTCGTCTCCACCGAAGTCAGCAGCCCTCCGCTGACCGGATACCGCAGGTTCGCGCCGAGATGGCGCTCGTCAAAATCCGCGTCTTCGCATTCGTCTATTTTAATTTCTTCTTCCTCCAAGCCATCCCTTCAGCTCTTCAAACGTCAGGACCGCGTCGGGCTGACCGCCCTCATTTTCTTTCTCGGCGATACAGGGCCCGGCGAAGACAATTCTCGCCTCCTCCCTGTACTCCTCCCCCAGCATCCTGGCATGGATTCCGGAAGGATCAGCACCGGAGCCAGATAGTCAATGAGTTCCGGATAATGAATCTCTATCAGACTCACGATGCTCGGACAGGCCGTGGTGATGATGTTCTCTTCATATCGCCCTTTTCCAAAAAGCTTCACATACTCGCCGGTCGCCATCGCAGCCGCTTCCGCCGTATCACGTACATCCGTGAAACCCAGGCTTCAAAAGGGCATCTTTCACCTGCCCCCTCGTTTTATATTGAAACAGCCCGATATAAGCCGAGGAAAGTGACAGGGATAACCGGCCTGCCCTCTTTTATAAATGATTTTACTTTTTCCAGCTCGCTGGACATCTTTTTGCAGACTGCGGGCAGCTAATCAGGCACTGGCCGCACAGAATGCAGCGGTTCGGCATAATATAAGCGTGGCCGTCACGAATCATGATCGATTTTAGCTTCACAGTCGCGGACGCACTTATAACAATGCTTGCACATCGCGGCTTTGAAATCTATTATCGGCATCGCATTCTCCCTCTTATTGATGGCGGTGACCTGTGCGCGGGGGCATGCAGGTTATTGTTTTAAGCCGTCCTAAAATCTCTTTTTCAAAAAAATTCTTCCGTCGTTTCCGGCTTTACGGAATACAGCTCCCCTGTCCACCGTTACGCAGACTCCCTTCAGGCAATTGCCGGAACAGAAATCTCCGTTTAAATCCACCTTGCCGTCCAGCTTGTTGTCTGTGACAAGCTGCTGAAGCTTCTTAATCACTTCTCTGGAGCCTTTCAGATGACAGGCACTGCCAATACAGATCGATACTCTCATTACTTAAACCTCCCCTGAATTCTTCTCATCCATTCTATTTACTGTTACGGTTCACAGCCCTGCATAAAAGCGCAGTTTTGTGTTCAGCAACTATTTATTACCAGGGCTTTCACCCTTTTTGATTCTCTTCCGTCGGCTGCGCGTGACCCCTTCCCCAGCAGTGAGAACAAAAAGTCGTTTTCTGCCGCCTTCCGGCTGTACTTATTATCTCATATTGTGATATTATTATCCAATCCTTTGCGTTATGTTTTCTTGTATTTTTTTAAGGCATTCCCTGGGTTTCCACGATTTTATACAGATTTCCAATACATTTAACATTTTCTTTACAATCCGGCCAGGGAGGGCTTTTATCTGATTGGAAGATTTTCATATGAGACAAAAGGGGTATTGCCATGATCCGATATCTAATCGGCCATTTGACAATACTCCCTTTTCTGTAATTTTTCCCGTTGATTTATTTTGCCGCCGTTTCCAGGCTCTCCTGCAGGATGGTTCCGAGTCCGTCCACCGACTTCATTGATCGATATCCTGATAAAAGCTGCTTTACACTGTCAAGAGCCAGGACTTCATCAAAGAAATCATTGGCGTCGGCTCCAATCAGCTCAACCGGCTCAAGCCCCTCAAATCCCCGGCGCCCCTTTATCTCCTGCCCTGCCCCTGTCTCCATGCCGCTGCAGGCGTCAGAGACGCTGCCATTGCCGCCGCAAGCACGGCTCCCATCATACTGCTCCATTTTTTCATAATTTTCCTCCTGATTCCATTTCAAACTTATTTTACAGTCGTCTGTACAAGCGGCCTTTATGCCGATATTATAAGGGTGGCGTACGGAAATTCTAATGGTATATTTTCACATAAAACACAGTAAATCCGCATAGATTTCAGTCAATTTTAACTTTTTTATTTGCACCGGACGCCTCTTGTTTTTCCGGCCGATCCTGTATAGTAAGGTTAGTTCGCGCTCACTCTGAAGCATCCGGCCGTCTGTCAAGGGATTGGCTTCTATGCTGAGGAGGAAGCATGAGTTTATGGCACCCTCTTCAGAGTGCTGTAATTTCAGGTACTCATTACCGGCTGTTTCTCATCCGTTTCCTCGGTGTGGGCTGCGATATCACTGCTTTTCAATACCACAAAAAGAGAGGATTGAGACAATTATGAAAAAAATTATTAATTCATTCTCATGGCATTCGCCATGACCGCCGTATCCTTACTGGCTGTGCATCCGGCAGCAAGACCGCAGAGACTCCGGCCGCCGGCAGCGCACCGTCCGTACAGGCCGAATCATCGGAAAGCGCTGACGCTTCGGTATCTGCTGAGGAAACAGCTTCCCGAAGACGTTTCTTCCGAAAACGCTTCAGCGGCGCTGAGAATAACTCCGAAGGCGCTGTCCGTGTAGGTTCCCTGAAAGGGCCGACATCCATGGGCCTTGTTTCCCTGATGAACTCCGATACTTCCGCCAACCAGTATGACTTCCGGATGGTGACTGCCGCCGACGAGCTGGTCTTCCATTGCCTCCGGCAAACTGGATATCGCCCTGGTCCCTGCGAACGTGGCAAGCGTGCTGTATAACAAGACGGAAGGAGGAATCTCCGTCATCGACATTAACACCCTGGGTGTACTCTTATATTGTCTCTAGCCGATGATTCCATCAAATCAGTCGCTGATTTAAAAGGCAGGACAGTCTATCTGACAGGCAAGGGTACAACCCCGATTATGTGATTCAATACCTGTTAAAAGCAAATGGCTTATCGGAACAGGACGTAAAACTGGAATATAAATCCGAAGCTGCCGAGGTGGCTGCAATCCTTAAGGAGAAGCCGATTCCATCGGACTTCTTCCGCAGCCCTTTGTGACTGTGGCCTGCGCCCAGAACGAGACGCTGAAAATCGTACTGGATCTGACTGCCGAGTGGGATAAGGTACAGGAGCAGAAGGCAGCCGCCTTGTAACCGGTGTTACCATCGTCACTAATGAATTCCTGAAAAATAATGAAGAAGCCGTGAAAGTCTTCCTCTCAGACCACAAAGTTTCCGCAAAAGCCGCTGTCTCCGATCCCAAGACGACCGCCGAACAGATTGTACAGGCAGGGGATTATCGAGAAGGCCCTGATAGCCCAGAAAGCGCTCCCCTACTGTAACATTACTTTTTATCGAAGGTGAGGAAATGAAAAGCGGCTCTGTCCGGTTATCTGAATGTCTTATTTGAACAGGATCCGAAATCCGTCGGCGGAAAACTGCCGGCCGACAATTTTTATTATATCGAGAAATAGCAGTGTTACTTTTCACACGGTAATGTCCCGCAAGGTGTTTTCGTGCGTATTTTGCACGAAAATCCCGAGTTTCACGGCGCGAAACGATGTTTTTCCGTTTCTGCGCATCGCGAAGCGTGTTATTTTTCACAGCATTGCCGCTTTTTGGAAAAGGTGTGAAAAAGTAACATAACGGTAACCGTTTAAACAAATGAACCGTTACAAATAACAACTACGGGGCATATGACCTCGATCCGAGACAGGAATATGAATAATCTGAAGCATTTAAATACGGCTGAAAAACATAATAACGGCAATCTATTAAAAAGATCGGGATTTTCTGTTCTGGCTGATTTTGTGGCAGATTCTGTCTTCCTCCATCAATAACTCAATATATTTGTGGGGCCGGCCGATGTTCTGGCTTCACTGGCGGCACAAATTACCACGCCGGAATTCTGGAAACCATCGGCCTGTCTTCATTCCGCATCTTCATTGGATTTCTGAGCGCTCTTTTTCTGCGGAATCATGACCGGCTGCCTGGCTTTCCGTTTTTCCTTCCTGGATGAGCTTCTGGCCCCGGTAATGCTGCTTGCCAAATCCATCCCCGTAGCCTCCTTTGTTATCCTGGCTTTTAATCTGGACCGGCTCGGAGAACCTGTCGGTATTTATCGCGTTTACAATTGTACTCCCATGAGCTATACCGCAACTTTGTCAGGCCTCAAAAGCACTGATGAAAAACTGCTGGAGATGGCATTCGTATTCCCGCTTCTCCTTCCCGCGGAAAGTGAAAGCGGTCCTATTTTCCTGCATTACTGCCCTACCTGATGACCAGCGTCAGGACGGCTCTCGGGATGAGCTTTAAATCCGGAGTAGCCGCAGAGGTAATCGGAGTTCCCAGCCACTCCATCGGGGAGCAGCTTTATATGGCTAAGATTTATCTCGACACGGCCGGCCTTTTTCGCAGTGGACCCTGGTAATCATCGCAGTCACATTTTTAATTGAAAATCTTTTCTGTTTTTCCTAGGCTCCACGCTGACAGGATGCAGGCGGATGCAGGAAAATATGCAGAATCAGGTGGAACTGATACTCGACAATATTTTTATAAATCATATGGCTCCCTGCCGGTCCTCTCAGGCGTCAGCATGAAAATTGCGTATCCCCGGATATCTGCTGCCTGATGGCCCCGTCCGAACCGGAAAAACCACCTTGTTCCGTCTGATTATGGGCCTGGAGAAACCGGATTCCGGCAAATTTGCCCCTGCGCCGGAACAAATCCGGTTTTCCGCCGTATTTCAGGAAGACAGGCTGATCCCCGGAGTTTTCCCCGGAAAATGTGGTGGCTTCCTGCCGGGCCGTCCCGACAGGCCGTCGCTTTCAGGGAGCTTGGAGCTTCCCCGAGGAAGCGATCATCCGTCCGGTCTCTACTTTAAGCGGAGGGATGAAGCGGCGCTGCGCCCTGCTGCGCGCCCTGCTGGCTCCCTGTGATATGTTCATTTTCGATGAGCCGTTTACCGGCCTGGATGAAAGACAAAGGACAGGGTCATCCGCTATCTTCTTGAGAAAACAGACGGACGTCCTGTCCTGATGTCCACCCATGACCGGAACGATGCCGGGGCTCTGGGGGGCTAAGATATTGGGATTTAATTGACGGGAGGAGGGCTCGTCCTCACCTGCTTATTTATCACCTGTGAAAACAGGTATTCCCTGAGTTTTTTCCACATCTCCGTCCGCAAAAGCAGTATCCTTTCATGCGCGCAGGCCGCTGCCCCGTCAATATTAGCCTGTATATCGTCGATAAAAATGATTCCTCCGGAAGTATCGAGAACTTCTCAAACAACACGCCGGAATATCATCTCCGGCTCCGGTTTCAGCATCTCTTCCGCCGAGACAAGAACTCCGTCAAAATATTCGATGCCGGGTATTTCCTTTTCAAACACACGCAGTCTGTGGGACGCATTGGAACAGAGATAGACGGCACATCCGGCTTCTTTTATCTGCATTACAAGCTCCCTCATTCCCGGCTTCGGTTCTATATTAAACTCATGCCAATGGGCCAGACATAATCGGGCCATCTCCCTCGTTCTCTCTGTCCGGCAGTCTCTTCTGCACGCGTCTTAATGCCTCTTCCTCCGTGATGGTTCCCCGATCCAGAAGCACCCATTCTTCGGCAAAAAACAGTTCCCTGCTCATCAGCTCCACATCCTCGCTGCTGTCCGTATACTGCCAGCAGACCCTGACCGCATCATAGTCCAGCAGGACGCGTCCCATATCAAATACAATGTTTTTAATCATTCTTTCCTCCTAAAGACCGGCAGCAGGCGCTGTCGCTGCAATATTTGAATTATGAAAGGCCCTGGCCCTTTCCAACAGTAAAATACAAAATCAGCACGATAACGGCAGGCGCGACAAAACGCACGATAAACTCCCAGGCCCTTCTGAGACGGAACGGGTACCGGCCCCTGGAGCTGATTTCCTCCGACGCCTTCCCTTTCCCCAAATCCAGCCTGCAAAAAATACAGAAACAGAGTGAACCCACGGGGATCATCAGATTATCAGTGAACTTCTCCATCACCGCATTCATCGGCAGCATCTGGATTCCTTTCGAAAAAGTCGAACCAGGGCAGGTTGATATTCCTCGACTCCAGCTGGGAAAGGGAATATCCCGCGCTGAGAAACGCCATCGGAACCGACAAAATCACAGTCGCCTTCAGCCTGGAAACCTTCCATTCCTCCGTAATGAAGGCAACACAGCTTTCCAGAATACTGATTGCGCTGGTGAGCGCCGCCAAAACAGGAGCACGAAAAAGAACAGTCCGAAGATCCTTCCTCCCGGAAGCCCGTCAAATACCTCAGGCAGGGCCATAAAAGCAAAGCCTCCGCCCATACCAAGGCCTTCGGCACCCAGGGTAACAAACACAACCGGAATAATTGCAAAAGCCGCCAGAAATGCCACCAGCGTATCCAGAACGCAGATGCAGGCCGCGCTCTTTACAAGGTTGTCTTTTTTCGGCACATAGGAGCCATAAGTCACCATGATTCCCATTCCGACGGAGAGGGGAGAAAAATGCCTGTCCAAGCGCTCCTACTAACGTATCCCGGTTAAAGCTTCCCGGTTTAATTGTGAGCATGTAGGAAAGCCCCTCTCCTGCACCCGGAAGCGTCACCGCCCGTACCGCGCAGGCAACTAACAGGATGAACAAAGCCGGCATCAGAATCTTGCTGACCCTCTCGATACCCTCAGAAACGCCCTTCACAACAACATAGATACAAAGAACCAGAAATACGAAACCCCATGCAAGCGGCTGTACCGGTTCCGAGATAAAGTTTACAAAATATTCCTGGTAAGACACGGTTCCGTTGCCAAACCCCGGCTCGGCCAGGTAGGCAAAAATATATTTAAGAACCCATCCTCCTACCACACTATAATAGGACATAATGACAAAGAGTGTCAATACACCGATTCCGCCTGCAAACGTCCATTTTTTATTGAGCTGGTGAAACGCCCCTACAACGTTTTTTTGTGTAGCTCTTCCGATGGAAAGTTCAGCCAGCATAACCCGGAAAGCCTACCAAGGCCACAATCACAATATAAGACAGTAAAATGCCCCCGCCGCCATATGCTCCGGTCTTTCCCGGAAACTTCCAGATATTGCCCAGACCAACGGCAGATCCTGCCGCCGCCAGAATAAATCCCATATTGCTGGCCCACTGGCCTCTTCTCTGATTCATGATAATTCCCCTGAATATAATTTGTTAAGCATCTGTAAATGCGGTTGTTCCCAAGCGTTTGTATTTGGGACAAACACCCGAAACGCAGACGCACGTCTGCTATAATAGCAGATTTATACAGAAATGTCCATTTTCCGGAGGTCACCCAGATATACGAAATAGTTATTCCAGCTATAACCTGCAGCTATTTCATGTATTTATATGGCGGACTATTGTAAAATTTATACGGACATGGCCTTTTTTCCTGCCCGGGACTCCTTTTCCGCAGTCAACCCGAAGACCAGCCGCAAAGCCTTATTTTTCCGGCACTTTTCCGGTATTTTCCCGGCCGTATATTCAGTGAAATAGCAAAATTATTTTGAAAAATAAATTTTAATGAACTTTTTATTCCCATTTTCTCGATTTAATGGTAAAATAGTTACAATAGTGAGTTAGAGGTGCTGAATATGAAGATGATTATGGCAATTATCGGAAGCGAGGATGGGATGATTTAGTTTACGAATTAAACCAGAATTTTCTTTGTTACTAAACTTTCCACCATGGGCGGTTTTTTAAAGAAGAAAAGTACGACTCTGATGCTGGGCGTTGACGACAGCCGTGTGAGGAAGCGATTACCATTATCAAAAGATGTCAGGAACAAGAGAACAACTGGTTTACACCACCAACCATGGCCGAACTGCTGCCCAACTGTCAATATGACGGTTCCGATGAATATGAAGGTGGGCGGTTCCACAATCTTTGTTATGAATGTTGAAGATTTCCAGAAATTTTAACCATACCGTTTTACGGTGTGACAGTTCTCTACAGAAAAAGCCGGATGATTCATATCCGGCTTTTTTGTAACAGTTCAGCCATGATGTATTCCGCTAGGCGTTTTTTGCCGTTTCTGTGCATAATTGATGACGGTGACCTGTGCGCGGATCGTGCGGATCGTTTGTTGCAGTTCGGACGAAGGCCGAACTGCAACTTTTTTGCACCCGGAAAATATAAAAGATTGACTTTTTGAAACCCAGCCTGTAAAATCATATGAAAGTGAACACTTGCACGAGGTGAATAGATGGATGCTACAAGTCAAAAATCATAGATGCGACAATGGGATTAATCAGAGATAAAGGATATGTCGCAACTACCACAAAAGATATTGCCAGGGGCCGCCGGAGTCAATGAATGTACTTTTCAGAAAGTTCAAGAGCAAAAAAGAGATTGCCCTCAGCGGAATGGAGCAGGAAAATGGCGTGCGGGAATCTGACACCGAGGTATTTACTAATGTAGTGTGAATTACAGCCGGATTTGGAAATGTTCATGAACACCTACATGGAGAAAATCACCCCCGATTTCGTCAACCTGTCCATAGGGCTGAGAGCGCCCCAGTTATACGAGGAAACGGCTCCGCTGATTATGAAAATCCCCAGGCCTTTCTCTCCTCTCTGACCGGCTATCTCGAGGAGATGGAACATCGCGGCAAACTTCCCCGACAGGATTTTGAATGTCTTGCAATGACAATCTTCTCCGCAACTTTCGGCTTTACATTTCTGAAGGCCTCCTTCGAGAGAATCTGACCAAAGCGGAGCGCAGGGATTTTGTCAGAAAAAGTGTGGAAACCTTTGTCGGCGGAATACCGCAGATAAAATAAACATTTTGTACCTGTCCGGTGAAAAAATACAGAACCGGCAGGCTTTTCAGGGGCCATTGATGAACAGGCACTGCCGGACGGCAGTGCCATATCTGACCCGTTAATGCAAGCAAGTGCATGCATTCTAAATATTGAAGGAGGTAGCTATCATGATATCAGGAGCCGAATTATTTGTTAAAGCATTAAAAAAAAAGCGGAACACGTTGACACCATTTTCGCTTATCCGGGAGGACAGGCTATCGACTTATTTGACGCACTGTATGGAGAAAAAGAGTATCCATGTCATTCTCCCGCGCCATGAACAGGGCTTGGTTCATGCGGCCGACGGATATGCCCGTTCCACAAAAAAAGACCGGGGTGTGCCTGGTGACGAGCGGCCCGGGCGCCACAAATCTTGTCACCGGAATTGCAACAGCGAATTATGACAGTGTCCCCACTGGTATGCTTCACCGGTCAGGTGCCCGTGGGCCTCATCGGAAACGACGCATTCCAGGAAGTTGATATTGTAGGCATCACAAGGAGCATCTGTAAATACGCGGTCACTGTCAGGCGGAGGGAAGAACTGGGAAGTATTATCAAAAAAGCTTTCTACATCGCTCATACAGGTAAACCAGGTGTGGTGGTGTTGGATCTTCCCAAGGATATCCAACAGGAAACGGCAGCGGCATCATCCGGGAGCAGATCGAACCTAGGCAGCA
>VOFI01004125.1_pt1 | contig 23392 bp, 25 predicted proteins | sample 5384131 | NCBI WGS metagenome assembly VOFI01 (sample SAMN12384728, study PRJNA508395) | human gut metagenome | isolation source: healthy gut H | host: Homo sapiens | reverse complement strand
CGGAAAGGAGGACGATAGAACTGATGGTCTCCGCATCGGGCTGCCCCACACTATTGGCTATGTAACCGGGATATGTTGGCACTTTCATCGTACTGTGCATCGACCGACACCGGCTCTGAAATAACGGCTGAAGTTGTACATCGGCGTAAAATTCAGCCCGAGAATACCAAATGAACCGGGCACCAGCACAGGATTTCCACCTTCTGGAAACACGCCTTTCTTCCGGGTGGCTCCGTACACAATGAGGTCGTAACTGACATAGGGCTTGAAAGGCGGACACAGAACAAGGGCAGAAGAGCCATCTGCCAGCGTAACACGCGACGTCCCTCCGAAATAACGTGTCAAACCGATACTGGCTCCCAAAGTATTCACTCCCGCATTGGGGTAAGCGGTATTCCCCGTTTGAAAAGTGCGCGTCGCACCGATTCCTGCCCTAAGATTCGTCTGCGCATCCAGCTGCCAGTTCAACAGGAAACTCAGGTGAATGTACGCATTCATTTTGGAACCTACCACCCTGTTGTAGGGATTCGACTCCGCATCATACTTTTTCCATCCGAGAAAGAGGCTCCAAGTTCCATTCATAATCCAGTGACAACCGGGGAGTAAGACTGGCTAGCTATACGCAGTCTGAAAGGCGCCACTGACCAGGGGTTCCCAGTTCGGAAGAATGAAAAAACGTGTTATACCCCACCCCGATTCCTTGTACGGCATGAGGGATACATTCGGCCGAAATAAGTATCTGGCGCAAACTTAAACCCGTCATTTCAAATGAACCGACAGGTTTTCGGATGGGAGAAAACGTGGCATTGTTTCCGGAAAGAACTCATGCGTGGGAAAAACATAAGCCGGCTTTTTGACGTCAATACCCCTGCCATGTGAATCATTTTCCGGGAAAGACTGCCCTTGCCATCGGCATAGAGAGAAAGTGCGGAACAACACAAGCGCACACATGCACAGTCCTGACTGCTAGTCTATTTATCTTCATCGGTAATTGCAATAGGAATGATTAAATAATTAAACGGTTTCTTGCTGGAAAGCGTACCGGAGATTTCTAATTTCTTTCCGGTCAGCGAGTTGGAAAGATAGGCTTTATAAGGTACGTTATACTGCTCTATTCCATTATACACTTCAGACGTACTGCTTGCCTGCCTCTACCGTTTTCGATACCTTCAACTCCTTGTCGAGCCCCGCATCCAGCCGTTGTACCTGATGACGGAAAGAGACCTTCGTGCCACCTGGTGGTGTGCCGTTCACTATATCCGGAATCTCCACCTGGGAAGCAGCATCGCCCAGCAACTTCCGTAAATCGTTTTCATCTCCTCCCCAGCCGCCATACTCCACTGTAAAAACTCCACGATACGGGCTGAATTTTTATAAGGATAAAAAATACACTGTGGCAGGGCTACTGGCATCCAGGGTATTCACTTCCACCTGTTCTACGGGTTCCAGCATGTAATCGGAAGAAAACTGACTCCAGTCGTATGCCATCTCCTGACAAGTGTTTCAAAACGGTTTGCTCAAGTAGAGAGATTCTCGCCGGAAATAAAATGCAAATTCACTGCTGTTTTTTTCCAATTTTTTGCAAAAATCCGAAAATCAGTATTCCCTTGCAATGCACAATGCCGGTTTCTCCCTTCCCAAAGATATTTGAGCCTCCAGATCTCAGGCCGATCAACCTGACCCCTCCCCAGACCTCTTGTATCCCCTTCAAAAACATCCTGCTCCCCAAAAACAGTTTCATGCCTGTTTGCCCTCCCTGCTGATCCGTGAGGCCGAAAGGTTGAATGGCTGCAGAAGACCGATATCCTAACCAGAGTCGGGGAAGAACCGGAAATCCAGGAACAAAAGAATTTTCCCAGTTAAACACAGCCTACCGACAACCAAGCCGTGTGATTCTACAGTAATTCTTCCATCTAAAGGTTTATTTATTTCCGTGTCATCATCCTGGGTGCAGGTGATGAAGTTTTCGGTACCGGACACCATGAAACCACCAGCTCTATCTCTTTAGGGGAGAATTGTTAGAGGCTGACCTGAAAGGCAAAATCTGGATGTAAGTGATGATCCATCCCGGGGCCAACCCGGCATTTATAGAGCCGGAAAGGTGACTGCCAGACATTGACGACTTGGTGTGTGAACAACTCGCGCTGACAACATTTCTGCCTCGAACCTACTCAACATCAATGTGGAATCAGAGATGTCTCGCCGAACGGACGGAACTCTTTGACAAGTAGATAGCCAATACCAAACTCGCGGTAGGATAGGGACCTTCCAGATTTCTGAATGGGTTTGCGAAAGTAACCCGGTCCTAGATTTCAGATTACCTGATTATGGAAAGCCGCTTGTCTCCACCCTGGGAAACCTGGACACAAAATGAACAGGCAAGCGCCCAGGCCATGGTATCCTTCGTGAATCCCGTCGAGCAGTGAGACACCCTCCAGGTGGGCCTTATCCCGTAAAACAGCCTGGCCCCACTACGCCTGAACGTACTTGCTATACTCTGCCCCGATGCCTCTGTAATCCATTCTTTTCAGCCCTCAAAGCACCTCGGTCATGCATGAATAAAAAGTTTTTCCTCCCAAACTTTAAAACCACCGGGAATCAGCTGGGATTATCCTCAATAGTTCGCCAAACGAACTCCCTCGGTAGCCCCCGGCAAACTTGCGGCTTCCTTCCTCCTGCCAGTGCATCAGCAGATAAGTTCTGATTCTGCCGTGACCGTCCAGTCTGAAACCCTTCATACCTTGGCTGAGTATAGTGCAAGATTTAAACGTGGAATGAAAGATAGAAAAATTGAAAATATCCATTGAAAGCTGGTATTTCGGCTTTGTTTGTTACCTTTTATGAATTTTGGTAAAACAATAGAAAAACAAAGGAAAAATAATGATATCTTTTTTTATTGGGTGAAATATTCTTCGGTAAGTTTGTTAACTCCAAAGTGTCAAGGAACCAGTGTTATACTTCAATAGGTATGATGAGAAAGGAAGCCGTGCAACCATCCAACTGGGCCGGCTGGGCATCATTCATGGTTCCAAAACCCTGGTCATGCAGGATGAGGACGGACAGATTCTGGAACCATATTCCGTTTCGGCCGGACTGGATTACCCCGGCATCGGTCCCATGCATGCCAACTTAGCCGCACAGAAAAGAGCCACCGTGCTGGCGGTCAATGACGACGAAGCCCTGCGGGCTGCCTTCGAACTGACACGGCTGGAGGGCATCATTCCGGCACTGGAATCGGCCCATGCCTTAGGAGCACTGGAGAAAGTGAAGTTCCAGCCCTCGGACATCGTGGTGCTGACCGTGTCGGGAAAGAGGCGACAAAGACATTGACACTTACCTGAAATACAAAAACAACCCTGAAAATTTTTAAACGAGAAAAAGCCATGAAGAAATTTGCTTATACCACCCACTACAAAACGCTGCCCGGCGACTTGCATACGCCTGTGAGCACGTACCTGAAAGTGCGCGACTTGTTTCCGCAAAGCATTCTGCTGGAAAGTTCCGATTACCACGGAGTGAAAACAACCGCTCTTTTATCGGACTGAACCCCATTGCCAGTTTCTCCGTGAACCACGGAATCGTGACCACGGTCTTTCCGGACAAAAGCCGTGAAGAGCGTCCGCTCACTCCCGATTTCCAGGTGGAAGATGCTTTTCAATATTTCCTGAGACAGTTTCAGGTGGAAGGAGAATATGCCCGCTACGGAGGAGTGTACGGCTACACCACGTTCAATGCCGTCCGCTATTTCGAACAGATCCCGGTGAAAGACAGCAGCGACCCGAAGAACGATGCGCCGGAGATTCTCTACATTCTCTACAAGTACCTGATTGTGTTCAACGACTTCCAGAGCGAGATGGTGCTGGTGGAGTTGCAGGGCAACGACGAGCCGAGCCACATTGACGAAGTGGAGAAGGCGGTACTGAATCGCAACTACACCACCTACGCCTTTCGGGCGACGGGCGACACCACCAGTACGCTGACCGACGAGGAGCACAAGGCCAATATCCGCAAGGGCATTGCCCACTGCAAGAGAGGCGACGTGTTTCAGATTGTGCTTTCCCGCCGTTTCATCCAGCGCTATGAAGGCGATGATTTCACCCTCTACCGGGCATTGAGAAGCATCAACCCTTCGCCTTACCTCTTCTATTTCGACTTCGGCGGTTTCCGCATCTTCGGTTCCTCTCCCGAAACGCATTGCAAGATTGAAGCGGGAAAGGCCACCATCGACCCCATTGCCGGCACCACCCGCAGAAGCGGAGACAAAAAAGACGGATGCCGCACTGACCGAAGCCCTGCTGGCCGACCCGAAGGAGAATGCCGAGCACGTGATGCTGGTAGACCTGGCACGGAATGACTTGAGCCGGAATTGCCACGACACACACGTAGAGTTCTACAAACAGCCGCAATACTACAGCCATGTGATTCACCTGGTGAGCAGGGTAAGCGGCACACTGGACAAGGAAGCCGACCCGATTAAAACGTTCATCGACACCTTTCCGGCCGGCACACTCAGTGGGGCTCCCAAGGTAAAGGCCATGCAGCTCATCAGTGAAATCGAGCCGCACAACCGGGGGGCTTACGGAGGTTGCATCGGCTTCATCGGACTGAACGGCGATTTGAACCAGGCCATCACCATCCGTACCTTCGTGAGCCGTAACAACGAACTCTGGTTCCAAGCCGGTGGGGGCATCGTAGCCAAAAGTGACGAGAACAATGAACTGCAAGAAGTAAACAACAAGTTGGGAGCATTGAAAAAAGCCATTCTCCTGGCCGAAAAAATATAACACACCATGAAAATTGTCATCATCGATAACTACGACTCATTTGTGTACAACCTGAGTCATGCGATAAAAGAACTAGGAGCAGAAGTCACCGTAAAACGCAACGACCAGTTCCGGTTAGAAGAACTGGAGGAATTCGACAAGATTCTGCTGTCGCCCGGTCCCGGTGTTCCGGAAGAAGCCGGCCTGCTGCTGGATGTCATACGTACGTATGCCGGAAAGAAACCGATATTGGGAGTCTGCCTGGGCGAACAGGCCATCGGCGAAGTGTACGGAGGAAAACTGACCAACCTGGATGAGGTGTTCCACGGCATACAAAGTCCCATCAGTCTGACTGCGACGGACTATCTGTTCGAAGGACTTCCCTCTACCGTACAGGTAGGAAGATACCATTCCTGGGTAGTCGACCAAAAAGATTTCCCGGATTGCCTGGAAGTAACCGCCGTAAGTGAAGAAGGATACATCATGGCACTCCGTCACCGCACACTCGATGTGCGAGGCGTGCAGTTTCATCCGGAATCTGTTCTCACCCCCGAAGGAAAACAGATGCTGGGCAACTGGATACACCATCAATAAAGAAAACCCTATTTTCTCACTCATAAAACTTAGATACACAATATGAAACAAATACTGAAACGGATATTCCACCACGAAGAGCTGACACTCGAAGAAGCCTGCACGCTGATGCAGAGAATGACCGGTGGTGAGATGAATGAAGCACAGACAGCCGCCCTGCTTGCCGCCTTCCAGATGCGCGGGGTCAAGGTGGACGAACTGGTCGGCTTCCGCGATGCGCTGCTCCAGGCTTGCGTGCCCGTCGACTTGCATGAATTTCATCCTATTGACATCGTGGGAACCGGAGGAGACGGGAAAAACACCTTCAACATCTCCACCTGCGCTTGCTTCGTGGTGGCGGGAGCCGGCTACAAGGTTGCCAAGCACGGCAACTACGGAGCCACTTCGGTGAGCGGGGCCAGCAACGTGATGGAACGCTACGGTGTAAAATTCACAAACGACGCGGACAAACTGAAACGCTCCATCGAACAATGCGGCATGGCTTACCTACACGCTCCCCTCTTCCATCCGGCCCTGAAAACCGTGGCTCCCGTGCGGAAGGCATTAGGCGTACGTACCTTATTTAATTTATTAGGCCCGCTGGTCAATCCCTGCCATCCGGCCTGCCAGTTGTTAGGAGTGGCCGACCTCCCGCAAATGCGGCTTTACACCAACACGCTCCAGCAGCTCGGCATCCAGTTTGCCGTGGTCAACAACCTGGACGGATACGATGAAATCTCGCTGACCGACGAATTCAAGGTGATGACCAACCGTTACGAAACCATCTATCGCCCCTCGGAATTAGGTTTTTCCATGGCACGCCAGGAAGAACTTTACGGAGGAAATACCCCGGAAGAGGCGGCCGCCATTTTCGACCGGGTGCTGCATAATGAGGGCAGCAAGGCACAAACCGACTGTGTGCTGATTAATGCCTCGTTTGCTATCCAGGCACTGGAGCCTCAGAAGAAAATAGAAGAATGTGTAGCACTGGCCAAAGAATCGCTCGAAAGCGGAAAAGCCCTGGCCACTCTACGCAAGTTCCTTACCCTTAACCAATAAACGAATGATGACTACTGATATCTTACATACCATTGTGGCTCATAAGCGCACAGAAATTGAACTTCAGGAAGAAGCCGTATCCCAAGACTTCCTCATCCAGCAGTTGGGCACTCCCCCGTCCGTCGAAAAGCCTGAAGCAGGCACTGACCGCATCGCCCTCTGGCATCATTGCGGAATTCAAACGACGCTCCCCGTCGAAAGGAGATATTGCTCCACAGGCAGACCCGACCGTCATCGTCCCCGGCTATGAGCGTGCTGGTGCTTCCGGCATCTCCGTACTGACCGACCCGAAATTCTTTGGCGGCAACCTGAAAGATTTGCAGGTCGTCCGCCCGCTGACACACCTTCCGGTGCTGCGAAAAGATTTTATCGTCAGTCCCTACCAGCTATATCAAGCCAAGCTGGCCGGCGCGGATGTGGTGCTTCTGATTGCAGCCGCCCTGACCGTGGACGAATGTAAAGCCTTAGGGAAATTGGCCCACCAGTTAGAGATGGAGGTCCTGCTGGAGATACACACGGAAAAGGAACTCGACTACCTGCACGAGCATGTAGACCTGATTGGGGTCAACAACCGGAACTTAGGCACATTTCATACGGATGTGGAGAATTCGTTCCGCCTGGCCCGGAAGTTGCCGAAAGAACTACTGTGGGTATCCGAAAGCGGCATCTCGCAACCCGACACGTTCAGGCAGTTGCGTGAAGCCGGTTTCAGGGGATTCCTGATGGGAGAAACCTTCATGAAAACACCTTCGCCGGAAAAGGCTTTGTCGGACTTTCTTCAAGCCGTTGCCTTATGATTGTCAAAGTGTGCGGCATGAGGGAGGCGGAGAACATCCGTCAGGTGGAGCAAACAGGGGCCGACTGGATGGGATTCATCGACTACGAAGGTTCTCCCCGCTATGTACCGGGCGTACCGGAATACCTGCCGGAGACGGTGCAGAAAGTGGGAGTGTTTGTCAATGCTTCCCTCTCGCAAATCCGGGAAAGGGTAGCAACATGGCAATTGGATTACGTTCAACTTCACGGAAAGGAATCGCCGGAGTTTTGCCGGGAAGTGCAACAGACTGGCCTACGTGTCATCAAGGCCTTCTCCCTGCGTACGCCTGATGACCTACTGGCTACGGAAAGCTATGCCGCCTGCTGCGACTATTTTCTGTTCGACACTCCCTGCAACGGATACGGAGGCTCCGGCAAAAGCTTCGACTGGGAAATCCTGACGCACTACCACGGCGAGACGCCTTTCCTGCTAAGCGGAGGGCTGAAACCTGAAAGCCTGGATGCATTACTGAAATTCAGCCATCCCCGCTGGGCTGGCATCGACCTGAACAGCGGCTTTGAACAGGCTCCCGGCCTGAAAGATGCGGCTGCCCTCTCTGACTTTATTTACTCTTTCAAACAAAACAAGTACAACCTCTAAAAAACTTACTGATATGAATCGCATTGACCAATTATTCCAGACACATAAAGACCACGTGCTTTCCATTTATTTCTGTGCAGGTACCCCAACTTTGGAAGGTACTGCCGAAGTCATCCGCACCTTAGAACGGAAAGGGGTACAGATGATTGAAATCGGTATTCCATTTAGCGACCCGATGGCCGACGGTCCTGTCATTCAGCATGCAGCCACACAAGCCCTGCGCAACGGCATGACGCTCCGCAAGCTCTTCGGCCAGCTGGAACAAATCCGTACCGATGTCCGCATTCCGCTGGTACTGATGGGCTACCTGAACCCCATCATGCAGTATGGTTTCGAGAATTTCTGCCGGCAATGTCAGGCATGCGGCATCGATGGCGTGATTATTCCCGACCTTCCTTATAAGGATTACCTGGAAAGCTATCGCCCCATTGCACAACAATACGGCATCCACGTGATTATGCTCATCACGCCGGAAACCAGCGAAGAACGCATCCGGCAAATCGACGCGCATACCGACGGATTCATCTATATGGTATCTTCTGCGGCCGTGACGGGAGTACAAAAGGAATTCAATGCACAGAAGCAGGCTTACTTCCAGCGTATCAAGCAAATGCAGTTGCGAAACCCACGGATGATCGGGTTCGGCATCTCCAACAAATCCACTTACGAATCGGCAGCGGCATACGCCTCCGGATGCATCATCGGGGAGCAAATTCGTGACCTTGCTCGAGGAGGAAAAAGATGCCGGAAAGAAGCCATCGACAAACTGTTGGAAATGCTAAAAAACGAAGGATAATTAATCATTCTGCTATTTTTAGCGGCTTATTCTTTCAGTCAAAGCATATTTTTGCTATCTTTGTGCCAAACTAAACGAAGCATCAAATGATAAAACCAGATTATCCTTCCGTATTACTCATCTACACTGGAGGTACAATCGGTATGATTGAAAATCCGGAAACCGGTGCCTTGGAGGCATTTAACTTTGACCAACTTCAGGAGAACGTGCCGGAACTGAAACGGTTCAACTACCGCATTTCCTCTTACCAGTTTAACCCTCCTATCGACTCCTCGGACATGGAGCCGGCCTTGTGGGCCAAACTGGTCAAAATCATCCAATATAACTACGATAACTTCGACGGGTTCGTGATTCTGCACGGCACGGACACCATGGCTTATACCGCTTCCGCACTGAGCTTCATGCTGGAGAACCTGAGCAAACCGGTCATCCTTACCGGAAGCCAGCTGCCCATCGGTGTGCTACGTACTGACGGTAAGGAAAACCTGATTACTTCTATCGAAATAGCCGCAGCGAAACATCCGGACGGAACTGCCGTGGTACCGGAAGTCTGCATGTTCTTTGAGAACCACTTGTTGCGCGGAAATCGTACAACAAAAATCAATGCAGAAAACTTCAATGCATTCCGTTCGTACAACTATCCCCCACTGGCTACAGCAGGTATCCACATCAAGTACGAATACGACCGTATCCGGAAGGTGGATCCCAACCTGCCCATGCATGCACACTATGTCTTCGACACGAATGTGATTATCCTGACACTTTTCCCGGGTATTCAAGAAAACATCGTGCGCACGGTGCTCAATACGCCTGGTCTGAAAGCGGTAGTGCTTAAGACGTACGGCTCCGGAAATGCACCCCAGAAGCCCTGGTTCATCCACTTGCTGGCAGAAGCTACGGCAAAGGGAATTGTCATCGTTAACATTTCACAATGCCAGACGGGTATGGTAGAAATGGCACGTTACGAAACCGGTCTGCACCTGCTCGATGCGGGCGTCATCAGCGGATATGATGCCACCGTGGAAAGCGTGCTCACCAAGCTGATGTTCCTGCTCGGCCACGGTCTTACTCCCAAGGAAATACGCAGTGAAATGAACCGTTCCATAGCCGGAGAGTTTACCAAGCCCGTGTTGTAACCTAAATGTAACATCTATTTCATAAGGACGAAACAAGAAAGGGTCATCTTTGTAACGAAAACTAAATCACATTGAATTTTGTATTAATTAATAGAAAATACGCATGAACGATTACCGGATTTTAGTTGTAGACGATGAAGAAGACTTGTGCGAGATTCTAAAATTCAATCTCGAAATGGAAGGATACATGGTAGATACTGCCAATTCCGCCGAAGAAGCCTTGAAACTTGAATTGCCACGTTACAACCTGATACTGCTGGACGTGATGATGGGAGAAATTTCCGGATTCAAAATGGCCAGCATGATGAAAAAGAACAAGGATACACAGAACATTCCTATCATTTTCATCACTGCAAAGGATACGGAGAACGATACGCTGACCGGATTCAACCTGGGAGCGGACGACTATATTTCAAAGCCTTTCTCTCTGCGTGAAGTCATCATGAGAGTAAAAGCGGTGTTACGACGCACAGCCGGCGTACAGACTCAGGTGCCCGAACAGCTGATTTATAAAGGACTGTCGGTCAACATTCCGAAGAAGAAAGTAACCATCAACAACGAGGAAATTTCATTAACGAAAAAAGAATTTGAAATACTTCTGCTCCTGTTGCAGAACCAGGGACGCGTATTCTCCCGCGAAGACATTCTGGCGAAAGTATGGCACGATGAAGTGTACGTGCTCGACCGTACGATTGATGTGAATATCACTCGCCTTCGCAAGAAAATCGGTGAATACGGTGCTTGTATCGTAACCCGTCTCGGTTATGGATACTGTTTCGAATGTGAATAAATTACGGTGGCACAATCATGACAAAATTTTCTTATCGCATCCTCCCTTTCAGTCAGAGGCTGTTTCTTTCTGTCATATTCCTTTTCCTGGGATATGCAGTATGCTTCATGCTGTTTCAATACAACCGCGAAAAGGCTTACAAAATAGAATTACTGAATACGCAGCTGCAAAACTATAACAACCAGCTGTGCGACTTTCTGGCCGATCATCATGGGGTCAACTCTGATTCCATGCAGAGCTATGTGACGACTCACATGATGCCCAACCTGCGGGTTACGCTTATTGAGCCGTCAGGGAAAGTAGTGTACGACAATACAAATGCCAACTGGAAAAGCTTTGCCAACCACTCTTCACGCAAGGAAGTGCAAGACGCACTTATGTATGGAAGCGGCTATTCCATCAGCCGCCAGTCGGAAAGCATTCAGGGAGAGGAATATTTTTATTCCGCACGCTATTATCCTCCCTACCGCATCATCATACGGTCTGCCCTTCCCTACAACCTGAGTCTGGCAGAACACTTGCAGGCTGACTCCGGCTACCTATGGTTTGCGCTGATTATCTGTTTGGTACTGATTTTCATCTTCTACCGTTTTACTAGGAAGCTGGGCAAGTCCATCACCAAACTGCAACAGTTTGCCATGAAGGCCGACCGGAACGAACCGATTGACATGGACATCCTGCAAACTTTCCCAAAGAACGAATTAGGAGAGATTTCACAACACATCATTAAGATATACAGACGCCTGCACCGGGCGAAAGAAGCTCTCTACATTGAGCGTGAGAAACTGATTTCGCACCTTCAGACCTCACACGAGGGATTGGGTGTCTTTACCAAAGAACGGCAGGAAATCCTGGTCAACAACCTGTTTACGCAATACATCAACAACATATCCGACCGCAACCTGCGTTCTACCAATGAAATTTTCGACATTCCGGAACTACAACCCATCATTGAGTTCTTAAACCGGAACGAGGGTAATTTCAGTAAAGAGGAAAAAAAGCGGTATGCCATGCACCTCAACAAGAACGCTCGCTCGTTTACCGTGGAATGCATTATCTTTCAGGATATGTCGTTCGAAATATCCATCAACGATATTACTCAGGAAGAAGAGCAGGCCCGCCTGAAACGCCAGCTGACACAGAACATCGCTCATGAGCTGAAAACGCCCGTCAGCAGTATTCAGGGATACCTGAAACCATTATCAGCAACCCGAACATTCCGCAAGAAAATGTCCGTGTCTTCCTGGAAAGAAGCTATGCCCAGAGCAACCGTCTGACCTTCCTGCTACGCGACATCTCTGTGCTGACCCGAATGGACGAGGCACCGGAACTGGTAGAGAAAGAGCAGGTAAACCTGAGCAAGATTGTAGAAAACATTTTGAACGAGGTGGCGCTCGGACTGGAAGAAAAGCATATCACTGTGGTGAACAAACTCCCGTCGGAAGTCATACTGACAGGAAGCAGCTCGCTGCTCTACTCTATCTTCCGCAACCTGACCGACAATGCCATAGCCTATGCGGGTAATGACATACAAATCACCATCAACTGCTTCCGCGAGGATGAGAAATTCTACTATTCAGTTTCTCTGATACCGGCGTGGGAGTACCCGAAGAGCACCTGAACCGCCTGTTCGAACGCTTCTATCGGGTAGACAAGGGACGTTCACGGAAATTAGGAGGTACAGGTTTGGGACTGGCCATCGTGAAGAACGCCGTATTGTTCCATGGCGGAACCATCTTCGCCAAGAACATGCCGAAAGGAGGACTGGAATTTGTCTTCACACTGAAGAAAGATATATAAGGATAAAGCACTCCAGGCAAGACATTCTGTATTTATTAAAGACTAAAACTACTACAATTTTCCCTAATGCCAGTACTGACAAGGAAGTACTGGAGTACTCCCCCTGAAAGTACTGCAGTACTCCTTTGACAGTACTGGAGTACTTCCTTGGCAGTACTGAGATTCTGACTTTTCCTGATATAACTAGACGTTTTTTCTTTTTATAAATTGGAACAGTAGACACTTTGACTTTATCAATTAAATCAATCACCTTCTTTTATCCAATTAATCTTTCTTCCCAATAAATCTGGAGTTATACAAATTCGTGAAAAAATGAACATTGAGAAAGGAAATTCATTGATTCATTTTCTTTTCCATTATAATCTATAATATTCAGATTTCTATTTTCTTCAAATGGTAAGCATATACATAACCAATATTCATCGCATTTAACATTCTCACAATAATCCTTATATTTTTTCTCCTTTTCCTCAATACAAAATTGAATGTCAACCCAATTAACAGGAATGCAACGAGAAAGCACTGTTAAAATAGATGACATTACAACAAGTCGTTTTTGATACCCTAATATAGCTAATATAATTCCTTTCAGATTGAGGATTTGTTTTTTGATACCATGACTTTAATAAATCTTCCAATTCATGACATACTTCTTGTACAGTTCCTCTTTTCTTTCTCTTTGGATATTTTCGGTAAATTATAATATTTAATTTTTCGGTTTCTGTTATGGTTTCCAGATACTTGTTTTCCTTAAATTCATTACATATTTTCTTTTCGAAACTTTCTTGTTCTACTGCATTTTTGTTCTCTGCATTTCCTTACAGAAGGATGACATTCAACGACCTCCACTCCAATAGATTTATCGTTATTGAAAAAAAAACAAAATCCGGGCTTTCCCGAAAATATTTATCATCATAAGTCTCCGCGTCTATGTTAAGTTGAAGACATTTATTAATTAAAGGAATACAATTTTTATGGCATTCCATTCCTTCTTTTTTTTTGTATTGCTGTTGTTCTTCTTTGGAACTATTTTGGTCAAACATAAGTGTTAAAAATAAATTTATAATGTGTTGTTTTTAGTATATCTTATACTGTTCAGATTTAATTTCACGTAACCATTCATCAGAATGGGTTATTTTTATCAGTTTCTTTATACCGGTAATCTTGCCATACTTTATCTTATTCCCAAGTGTTTCCCTTTTTATTTACCAACCCAGAAGAAAAGTAGTCAGCTAAAGACCTGACAGACATTTCTAAATCTTTGCTGTCGCATATAAACAAATATGTAGCTCTATTTTTCTTCAGTATTTTTCGTAAGCCAATAATGTTTCTTTATCAGCTGTAGCTATCGTAAAAATAAAAAGCATCTTCTTCTGCCATAATCAAGTCGCTATTAACTCTATTCTCAAGGCAGTAGTATATTTTATAGTCATCAAGATGTAACTGGCATAATGAATCCAAGAATTCAGATTTTTTATTATTTATGTAGTTTCTAACTTCACTCTGTGTGTATTCATGTTTTAATAATTTTTCTCTCTCTGACTTATGTATGTCTTCTGATATATGAGCAACATTCTCAGTGTGTCTTTTCAATACATCTAATGTATCGTTTATGCTTTCTATACTTGACGGTTCTATCCCAACTATAATATCATCCTGAAATACAGCCTTAATAGGTGGCAATTTGTTTATGATATAGTCCTTTATCTGATTAAATGCCTTTATAGACTTCTGATTCTTGAAATAAAAAGGTTTGTATTTACCCTGCCCTTCAGGGTGTTTTTGGGTTATAAATCTGTAACTCACCATTTAGAAATGTTACAAACTTCCAAGATATTTCATTATCTGCAAGAATAACTTTGGGCGTTTTTACATGGAAAAAATTTCTATGAATATAGTAAAGAGGATCACCATCGTAAAAAGGGTCGTTATCAAAATCTTCGTTAGAATCGTATTCGTCAAAGAAACCGCTAGCATGAAATCCTTTGCTTATATATTTCTTTATGTATAATAAATACTTATACAATGTTGGATTATTTAATGAAATAAAAGAAAATAGTTCTTCAAATGTTCTTCCCATTAACAAACCAAGTCCACCTACGAAAAGTACTGAGCAAAAGCAGTCTTTTCTGATAAGTAATTAATCGTGGTAATCATATAACCTATAGTTTTAGCTTTAAGAAGAAGATTTGTATTATCAGACATTATATATTCTTTAATAGAATCTTCCGTAATAGGAGAATAATCTCTGATAATATTCTGAACTTGAATATCATCTATCCATGTAAAAATATTTTCTTCATAAAACTCCATATTCATCTCATGTACAATATCTTGACAAAGATTTATCAACTGAATTATAGTATTTTTTTCTCCATGGAGGGTAATTGGCTTCTTCTGCTTTCTCAAGTAGAAACTCTATACCAAAATGATAATAAGTATAGTAAAAAGACAAAAACACTAGATAATAGTTTTTCATCTTTAATCCATAAATAATCTTTATCAAAAAGAAGCTTCTTACACCCTTTTAAAAAACGCTTATCAATTTCTATCCAAGAACGAAATTCATCAAAGTCCTTCATATTATAAATGATTTATATTTCTGAACGTAAAAATAATAAAAAGGAGATTCTAAATGTAACCAACATAAGTTTTAATTACTTCAATATACAATAAGCCTGTTCCCATTTTCAGTCATACAGTCCCAATTTATTGACTGAAAAAAGGAAACAGGCTTATATTTTGTTAGGTATCAATGTATTCTTATCCAAAGCCACCATCTCCACCTTCTTCTGTACCGCCACCGTCATCACTTCCACCGGAAGTAATGCCTTTGGCTTTTTATAGTCTGCAAGGCTGGCATAGCTGATGCCTTCGTCCAATACTCCGGCATTTTGGAATTGAATACCTTGGAGTACACTTTCACGAAATTCCTTGCTTGGAGTGAATATGATACGTGGATTCTTAATCATTGCTCCGGCATTGAAATCGGTAATGTTTTCTACACCGTCACTTTTGAACGAAACACGTATAGTACCTAAATCACCAACTCTTACTGTGTCCCTGCTGCAATTGCTGACGTGCGTGTCTTCCAAGTAATTCAAGAGCGGCTTCCATTTCTATGGGAGCGGTTGTAGTGTTTTCCGTAGCTGCACGTGTCATGGCCTTTACAGTCTGTGGAACTTCGCTGATAGGAATTGCATACCATTTCTTTGGTGCTGCTTTATCCTGCGGATTGATTTTCTTTACGAGTTTGTACTTGTACATACTGACCTCCTTTTTTATTAATGGGGACTGTAATAGCAAAATTACAATTTTATTTGAAATGGCAAAGTTTTCTTGCAGATTATTACATACGTTAGTCGTTGATTATTACTAACGTATGTAATGATTGATTGCTAACGCATGTGATAAGCAACCACATGCGTTAGCAATAATAACCCTTATAAGTATATTACCTTATAACTAAAATCAGTAAAAAAAAGACACGATTATCACCCCCCATGCGCACATCATCGCAGGCGACTTTATAGTTGGATATACCATTCAAAACAATGATAAAACCAACCTCAGGCATACCAGGACCGTGGACTGGTGTGTTGATATACCATTCAAAACAATGATAAAACCAACGATTTGCGGAGTTCACTTCATGACGGCCGAGTTGGATATACCATTCAAAACAATGATAAAACCAACAGTTAGTTTCTAAGTTTATTAATTTCAATGTTTTGACGTACTTCCCGAGTATAGTTTCCTATCTCAGGTTAAGGACTTCCAGCAGCCCCAATTAGAAAATTTCTTTTCTAATTATCTTTCACGATTTTTTTACTCATCGCAATATTTCTTGCAGCATTAAAGTCTGCATTTATTTTCTCTCCACATCGTTTACATTGGGGATTCGTACAAACAAATTCTTCTTGCTTCTTACGTTCTCCACGTTCTCCACAATAGCTGCATGTCTGGCTGGTATATGCAGGGTCTATATATTTCACTTCAATACCTTCCAATTTCGCCTTATATTCTATCATACTTTGCAGTTCGTAATACGACCAATAACGAAGCAGATACTTATACTCGTCCTTTACATAACCTTCCTTACCTTTTCCGAAATCTTTCAAAGACTCCATGTGGATAGTTCCGGCATTCTGTTTTAAAGCCTGCTTTATAACCTCACGGCTGTAAACATGGTTTTGTGTATGCACCCAATTACGCTCTTTTTCCTTCAGTTTTTCCAAAGGCTCCAGTTTCTTCTTTCGTCCGTGTCCACCTTGTGGTACACATAAGTTTCTGCAAACTTTTAAAACGTTTCTGAAACATCGTCCGCTGATTGTGAAAATGTTCTATATCGCCAATCTGCATCTTGAAATTGTCATCCTTGTTGATAGCAAGGTATAACGGACATTTGATACCCAAATCCACACCTAACACTACGTCCTTATCCAACACTTGTTTCTTAGCAGGAATGTCAATAGACAGCAACAGGAATATTCTTGTACTCTTGTCATTTCCCTTTTTTATGAGTTTTATAGAAGAATTATTGGCAACATAATCTTCGCCTTTTTTCTTTTGTTGCTTGTAGCTTTCTATCAGTCTTTCAACGATACAGCGATTATTGCTTGAATCTTTTCCAAACTCAAGCTTGAAAAGTATTCCTTTAAACCATTTTAGATAGATTCCTTCCTCTTTTTACAAAAAGTCTCAATCCACTTTCCGATTTAATGGAAAATGGAATTCCCATACCTTTCTTGTAAGTACTTAAGGCTCTTTCACCAGACTTAACTTTATTTTTGTTATTGTTGTGATTATTTTGCACATATCGGTTTAAATCGGTCAATATCTCGGCTGGTATATACTTTAGAAATTCTTTCGATACCAATTGATATGTGGAATTCTGTTTGGAACACTGAAGAAAATCCTTCTTTTTATTTTTTACATCTTTATCAAGTTCTTTTCTTTCATCAACAAGTTTTCGTTGTTCATTAAGCAGCCTGTCTCGTTTCTCTTTATCCGATGCTTTTTTCTTCGTATTCAGTTTTTCCAGTTCTGTCTTTATATTCTCCAGTCCTTCATCTATTTCCTTGTACCGTGGCATATGCAATCTCAATCGCATTTCATACTCATCGTTAAAAAGGCAATGAGTAGAGATTCTGTTGGCAGCCTGATAAATGGTGTTGTTTATCTGGTAAAGATATTTCCATTGTTGGTCATATTCTTCATCTGTCAATCCATCTTTTACGATTTTCAATTCTATCTTACGTGTAATAATAGGCATACTCTTTTTTAATTTCACCACCGCAAATATTGTAATTATAATTGTAAGTCTCAAATCCAACTCAAATAATTTTCAGAATTTCACAAATTCTCAAAATCGCCCATAAAAAATCCCCCATGCAACCGCATGAGGGATTTCACAAAAAAAATTCTATTTCGAGAAATTTATTTTGCTACACGTTCCAACCATTTCAGCATGAACAACATGGTACACATAGAAATGCAGCAAGCTACTACGAATACCGTCCATGTCATCCAGATTGGAATAGATTCATACAACACAGCTCCGATGAACAGCAACTGGTTACCGATGGCAGTAGCACCCAGCCAGCCACCTTGCATGATACCCTGATACTTCGGAGGAGCTACCTTGGACACGAATGAAATGCCCAACGGAGAAATGTACAATTCGGCAACAGTCAATATCAGATAGGTAACCATCAGCAACAGCGGAGTTACTTTTACCGGTGAAGTTCCTGCTGCTACAATATCCTGATGCAAAGGCAGGTCGCTTACAAATGAACCCTACTGCCATGATAATAAAGCCTGTAGCGGCAATACCCATACCGATGGCAATCTTCTTGGGCGTAGAAGGTTCCTTGCCACGCGCACGCTGACGAGCAAATACCGCCATGACTACCGGAGTAAGGAATACTACAAAGAACGGATTCAGTGACTGGAACAGCTCGGCAGTAATAGGCATACCAAACAAGTTCAGGTCAGTATATTCTTTCGCAAAGAATGTCAAAGTCAAACCATTCTGGTGGAATGAGAACCAGAAGAAAATTACCACACCGAATACGGCAAACAGAGCCATGATGCGCTGTTTTACTTCCTGTGCACTCATTTCTACCGTAGCAACAGAAGCAGCAGATTTGTCAGCTACCTTCTTGCTCGGGTCCGGGAAGCGTTTCTTGTTCACCACATAAATAATCAAAGATACCAGCATAGCCACAATCGCTACCGCAAATGCGTAATGGAATCCTGTAGAGAAAACATTCAAGTAGTCGTTGGCAAACTGAGTCAGGTCAGTTACAGGAGCACCGCTTACCTCATTAGCCAGTGTCTGATACGTTTCGGCTGCCTGCGGCTGCAATGTGCCGGCCAGGTGTCCGTGACACAATCCGGGAAGATCAGGATTATATGCAAAACCGTTATGGCTCAGCCACCAGTTACGTACACCTACCGCAGCAGGAGGAGCAAAAATCGCACCGATATTGATGAACATATAGAACCAGGAGAAACCTGAGTCACGCAGGCTGGAGTACTTCGGGTCGTCGTACATCTGACCTACCAGCGCCTGAAGGTTTCCTTTAAACAGTCCGTTACCAAACGCAATGATAAACAAAGCTCCGCATGTAACAGTCAGCATCAATGCCTTATTCACTACCGGAGTCTGAGAAGGAATAGCCAGCAATACGTAGCCCAATGCCATCAAGACAATACCAATCAAGATGGTTCCCTTGTAATTTCGCGTCTTATCGGCAATCACACCACCGACCAACGCCAGAATGTAAATTGAAAAATAGAAAGTGGAATAAATCCATCCGGCTTCTGTTCCGCTCAATGCGAACTTCGCCTGTAAGAAAAGCACCAGAATCGCCATCATGGTATAGAAACCGAAACGTTCTCCCAGATTGGCCAACGATGCGGCTACCAGCCCTTTAGGATGTTTACTAAACATAGGTTAATGAAGATTTTAATAATTAATAGTGTTAATACTCGTATAAATTCTGTCTCTCGTTCGCAAATATACAATTATTCAAATAAATATGCAAACCTACCTCACTCAGCACCTTGCGGAAGTTTTCCCCTGTATGTACGGCTTATTACGCGTTCAAAGCTATGAATAATCTCCTGCCCCATGTTTACACGTGTGCTGTCCACTTTCCGAATTTCCACAGGCGTAACTGCATCTTTATACTTCGCCTTGCCGATACGGATTTTCATCTTGTCCAGGTTTCCGGTAATGTTCACTCCCGCCTTGAACGGCAATGGTGATTTCAGCACTGAGATGTGATAGTTAAAGTTCATGTCCAAACCCTGGGTTCCTCCCACAGCCGCCTTGTAACGGTCTATCTGAAGTAAGAACGGGTATACCGTCACATTGCCGTCCTGCACGGTCAGGTTGACCGAAATACTGTCGAACACATTCCGTTTCTTATTCTTAAACATCAGTGTCTTGGATATTTCGGCAAAAGTTTCTCCATCCATCAGTACCAGACTGTCGCCTTTAATGTGCATGGCCGCTTTCAGACTTGGAATCTTCACGTTCAGGTTGGAATCAAGCACAGCCTCGGCCGTAGCATCAAAATCGACCATTCCCTTGAAGGAACGGAGCATCGGCACAATCGTATCAAGTGAAGGAATGAAATCGACCAACTTACCGATATTTACCTTGCGCAAACGAAAATCAAAACCGGCATAGCCTCTTGTTTTCCTGCGGGCACGATATACCAACGTGGTTTCCAAGTCTGCTTCCAGTCCGCGCATGGTCAGCTTTTTCAGATAAACCGCCTGATTGCGAATGTCTACCGCTCCTTGCACATTTTCAAACACCATATTTCCGTAAGTCACCTTTTTCAGGTTGGTCTTCAACTCGAAATCAATGTTCTTCGGAATGACAAACAACTGCATCGGTTCTGCCGACGATACCGTGTCGGTCTCTGCCTGAAGCGTATCCTGCGGGAAATTCAGTGCATTAATCAACTGATTGCAATCGAGGTTACGGGAAGCGATTTCCAGGTTGGCCTTCAGCATTTTTCCTTTCTTCATTGCCGCATACAGGCCGTAAACCGATCCGCTTGCCGTCAAGTTGGAACGTCCGATACGCATGCTGGCATTTTTCAAGGTGATAACTCTATCGCCTACCGTTACGGCCGTTTTGCGCATTCTCACCGGCAAAGCCAATTCAGGGGTTCTTAAAGTCAGTCGGTTGAATCCGACAATTCCTTTGGGAAGCCATACTGAATCGCGTACCTTTTCAGCCGTCAAGTTAAAGCCTCCCTTGTCCATACCCATTTTCATATCGCCCATACGGCAGAAAAGTGTATCAGTCTCCAAGGCTACCTTTATATTCGGCATGGCCGGATTCAGTTTGCCCGGCTGCAGGTGCAAGGAAGCCTTTGCCTTTTTACTGAACACCTTCAACGAATCACCCATCTCTCCTTTCAGACGACTCATCTGCAATTTACATTCCACGTCAATCAGACGGGTCGTATCCTGCGGATTCGTAGACCGGACGGTGGCATTCAATTCATCCAGATTGGCAGAAATAGCTGCAGTACGCAAGGAAGCCTTGCGAATGTTCATTTGTGCGGCAAGATTGTCTTCTCCAATGAAACGGAGAGCGGCCTGGCTGGTAAATTCAAAATTCTTCTTGGTATCGCGCAAGAACATGTCCTGCATATCCAGCTTTCCTTTCAAACGGACACGCCCCCAGTCCTGCTTCTGAATAGTAGACAAGCGACAATGCAAGCGGAAGTCGGCTCCCACCCGACCACCTATCGACACTCCTTCCTGCAAGGGGAAAGTCTTGGCCAGTGCCGTAAGGTCTATTTCCGAACGGGTATGAAAAGTGATGTCAGGGTCACCCAACAAATCTTCCACTTTTCCATCGGCCAATATATCGGTGTGAGCTCCCTTGAAACGGAATATCTTCAAATCGGCATACGAGGGCTTTCGGCGCATGAAATCAACGTACCCGCTGAATTCCGCCGTCAGGTCGTCAATACCGTAAGGCAAGTCGGCATACTTTGCCGAGGCCTGGTTAATGCTCATGTGAAGTGGCTTCCGGCATCTGCTTTTTTTGCCATAATGTCCTTTCAAGGTTCCTTCTAACGTAACCTCCCTTTGGCAGTAAGTTCCTGACGCTTCAGCACACTCTCCGGAATCATATTAAACACGGTTTCCAGCGACGGGGCATGCAACTTATAGGTCAAATCCACCGAAGCCGGTCCGCCAATCGTATCCCGTCCGAGAGTTCCCGACAAGTCAAAGGCTATTCCATTTAATGTCAATCCCGTATCCTTCAGCGTAAGCCGTCGGGAAACACGGTCCAGTTGCATATCCGCATTCAGTCCCACAGCCAAGTGATTCACCAGTAACTGTCCGTCCTGCCAGAAGAGCAGATTCTCGTTGTCATACTCCAGTGCCAGCATGGAATAATCTTTCTTCAAAGAAGCTTTCAGATTCATGTTCAGGTTCTGCACGCGGGCGTATACCCTTGTATCCCTGTCGTCGAACGTCACGTTCGTACGCTTCAAGGCCACACGGTTTATGTCTATTTCCTGAATCTGAGGCTTCTGCGATGTGGTATCCTCTTCTACCGTCTCTTCCGTACTCTTTACGATGTCCCAGTTGCTTTTTCTTTCCTTGTTCTTGAAGGCATATACCGACGCATCCTCCAGTCCCAGATAGCGCAGGCTGATTTTATCATGCAGCAGATAATCCACCGGATTCACCACTACCACACATTTCTTGAAAGAAACCAGAGAATCGGTCTTCTGCCACAACGTGTCATTAATGGCTTTGGACACCAATACTCCATCCGTCACCTTCAGTCCGAATCGCGGAAAGGTGGAAAAGAAAGTCAGCTCCACACTTTTCATCTGCAAACGGGCATTCAATGACTGATTAGCCACATTCAACACCACCGGTGTCAACTTTTCCGGTGTAAAAATAAAATTCACCACGATGGTTACGGCCAACAAGAATATAGTCAGTAACGCTCCTAACGAAATAGCCGTCAGCCGAATTGTTTTACGTAATTTCTTGTTCATCTTTTTTCTTTCATAAACAAACTCATCCGTTGTTTGTTCTACGAGCCTCGGTATTGAGACAATAGGTACAGACAAACTCAGGATGTATCAGATAATGAATCAGAAAGCGGGCTTTGTCTGCTTTCCGGTACGATTCACCCGTAAACGTTCCGGAGGAAGACAATTTGAAAGGACACACTTTCAGGTGTTGCAGGAAATCCACTTCTGCCATATCGAGCACTTTGTACATGGTTTCCTTGGCCGACCAATGCAAGAGCAGCTGATACAATTCTTCATGCGATTCCATCCGTGCCCTTTCCGGCATCTCGTCTTCCCTCACAAACCGAGACTCTACCTTTCGTACCCGCTCGCCATAAGCCTCAATATCAATGCCGGGCTGAGTAGACTCATGCAGCCCAACTGCCACATATCCCTTCGTATGAGAAATGGATACATGATACTCCCCTCCTGTCAGAAACGGCTTTCCGGAAGGTTCATGTCCTATCCGCACTTCTTTCCCCAACATCGTTTTCAGCAGCACACGGACTGCCAGGTATTCCATTTTCCGGGAAGGAGCTTTCAGACGTTCAAGTTCTTGCCGCACCACGTCGTCCGACAGACAGGCATAAAGTTCCTCCAACGTTTCCGTCACCTGCCAGATTCCCCATCGGCCATTTTCCTCCGTCCAAGTCTTCAGCAGTGGCATAGTTATTTCTCCTTCACCTCATCTTCTTCCTGAGCCACAGGCAAGATGGTCACTTTCACCTTCTGGATACGACGCGAAGTCATCTCCAGAATCTCAAAGCGGTAATTCTGGTAATTGATAATCTCATGCAACACGGGGAACTCTCCCTTCAACTCCAGCAGAAGGCCGGCCAGTGAATCCGCATCCCCTGAGACATCTTCAAATACCTCCTCACTATCCTTGATAATCTTATAAAAGTCCGACAGCAGAGTCTTTCCTTCGAACACATACACGTTTTCCGTCAGTTTCACGTACGTGCGTTCTTCCTCATCGTATTCG
>VOFI01003360.1_pt1 | contig 23451 bp, 50 predicted proteins | sample 5384131 | NCBI WGS metagenome assembly VOFI01 (sample SAMN12384728, study PRJNA508395) | human gut metagenome | isolation source: healthy gut H | host: Homo sapiens | reverse complement strand
TCATGGAGCACCACAGTAACTTGCTGCCCTGGCAGATGGCTGGGCTGAAAAGACGGGAGCGGTTTACGATTTCTGGAAAAGTGCGAGGACGGCCGGATTACGCAGGAACGTTCTGGAGCGGCATTTACGACCGTACTGCAGGCTGGTCGCTGTGGCCCATGTGTCCAATGTTCTGGGATGTGAGAACCCCATACGCCAGATCGCGGCCATGGCCAGGGGAGCGAGGGGCTGTCGTGGTCGTGGATGCAGCACAGAGCGCCCCCATATGCCGACGATGTACTGAGGAATCAGGCGTGGATTTTCTGGCTTTCTCAGGCCATAAGCTCATGGGGCCCATGGGCATCGGTGTGCTGTACGGGAGAGACGGGAACTGCTGGAGGAGATGCCGCCCTTCTTAACCGGCGGGGAAATGATTCGATTCCGTTACCAGAACAGGCGCCGTATTCGCCCCGATCCCTCATAAGTTTGAGGCGGGCACCGTCAACGCGGCGGGAGCCTGGGGGCTTATGGAAGCGATCCGCTATCTGAAACGTGTTGGATTTGATGAGGTGCATCGCCGGGAACTGGCATTGACAACGATGGCCCTGGAGGGACTTAAGCAGATACCGCACGTACATGTTCTGGGATCTGAGCGGCCGGAAGAACACTGTGGAATCCTGACCTTTACCATAGATGGCGTTCACCACGATGTGAGCGCGATTCTGATGCAGATGGCATCGTTGGAACCGCGCCGGGCATCACTGTGCCCAGCCGCTGCTGGAATATTTAAAGGTCATCTGCCACCAGAGCCAGCATTTATTTTTATAATACCAGAGAGGAAATAGAGGCATTCCTGAAGAGTGCAGCCGGAATCAGGGAGGAAGATGGGATATGGAAAATAGAAGTTTTTATAATGAGATTTTGACAGAACACAATCTGCGTCCGGCTCACAAGCACGATCTGCCGGATGCCAATCTGGTGCTGGAGGGCGTGAAACCCCAGCTGCGGGATGATATCTGGCTGAAAGCTGAAGGTGGAGGGACGGAGATAATCCAGGATGGATCCTTCGTGGGCGACGGATGCGCGATTTCCAGGCTTCCGCGGATATGATGCTGGACCTGGTGATCGGAAAGAAAAAGGAAGAGGCCGTGAAGCTGGCTGAAAACTTCTTTCAGATGATTCGGGGCACGGCAGGGGAGGCGGATTTAGAGGCACTGGAGGAAGCTGCCGCCCCGTGCAGACATTGCCCCATATGCCCGCCCGGGTGAAATGCGCGGTGCTGGGATGGCGAACGCTGGAGGAAATACTGGAGGGACAGGAGAAATGAGCCGATCTATCTGATTTTTCCATTTCTATCCATAAAATAAAAAATTGCTGAAACTTTTTCACCGATACCAGACGTCTAATCGTTTGTAATAAGAAAATAGAAAGACGAGGTATTCATTATGAGAAGATTTGCAGTGATTTGTATGTGTGCGGTGGCGATTGCAGGAGCAGTGCCGTCTGTCCCGGCCTTTGCGGCTACGGGAAATGTGGTGATGGCTGCGAAGTCAAGAACGAGGCAGTCCCAGTCCGGCCTTCAGGATACGGCCCAGGCGGTGCAGATTGCATTTCAAAAACAAGGATATGGAGAAGCTGGCCGGATTATGTAATTTTCCATTGACCATCGTCTACGGAGACGGTTCCCTGGTGGAGATCAAAGATAAGGCGGCGTTTAAGAAACTGGACTCGGACTCATTTTCAGCAGTAAAATGCAGGATGCAATTGCCGCCACCAACGCAGCGAAGCTTCAGGCTGAGGGAATGCAGGCGTGCAGATGGGCGGAGACAATGGCCTGAACCTGTACAAATTCAAGAAGAAATGGAAAGTAAACAGTATTTATCTGGATACCGCGGCTGGTGATGGACTGGCGATAAAAAGACATAAAGGGAGGCAGCAGTCACGATCCAGAAGACATTTTCATACAAGGATATGGGACACCATGGCAAAGCTGTGCAACTATCCTTTGACGATCGTCCAGGAAAATGGTAATTTAAAAGAAATAAGAAATCCGCAGGAATTAGTCGCAATGGGCGAAGATAAGCTGTTCACGGAAAAGCTGAGAGATGCCATAGACCGGACGGACGTGGATAAGCTGACCAATGTCGGTGACGCCGGCGTGCAGATGGGCGGGGATTCCGGATTATCGATGTATCGTTTTAATGGTGTATGGAAGATCAATAATATTTATCAGTAAATAGAAATGCGGTTGGTGGTCGGCGTTATTGCTGATCATGGAATAGCGGTCATGGAGTGCAGGGTACAGAGTGCTGGTGTAAAAAGCATAGATGAAAAGGGGGTTGAAAAAACTCCCCAAACAGGAAAAATGGCTGAGGTCATAAGACTTCAGCCATTTTTTTGCAGAATTAATTACGCGAATAACCTTGAGATATGGCTAAGTACCATGGCTATTACTGCAATTGTAAAATAACCGGTTATATGCCATGCATTGAACGGCTCGGCGATGAATCTGAAAGCGTAAATGCAACGAACAGATCGACAGGAATTACCAACAGCAGAGCTATTCCTGACGCCAGTAATTTCCGTGTCCGGAATACCCGGAACAGGAAGAAAATACACCACAGATACACAACTCCAATGAAAGCCATATTGATGCTGACAGGAAAAAATAAATCGCTGACCCGGATCAGTCTATGAAGTACATACAAAAACGGTACAATAAAAAATACTGCACATGAGCAGGGAGCCGCAAACTACTTTTTTTTACCGAATTTGATCATGGGGATGAATACCAGCCATGTAAAGACAATCGCACTGATCGGATACAGCGACCATGTAAACGATCGTGAAATTGCAGTATCACAGATAGCGCATACCGCAATCCCGATGAAAAGAAGCAGGCTGAATGCACTGTAAAGATGTTATGCATAGATCTGGATCGGTCTTGTGATACTTGGGCTTGTTCCCTGATTCATTCGTGTGTCCTCCCTGTTTATCGCTGGATTTTATTGTGTAATTGATTTTATCTGTTTCCCCGTCCATATCATTTCTCATTTACTCACTTTGGATATGCTCATGATAAGCCCCCATGCGTCAGCCTGTAAGCGGTAAAATAGTCCTCTTCCATTTGACCGGCCGATATGCCAAAGTAATCGCACCAGCTGTCCTCATAACAGACAAACAGTATGCAGGGGAAGAATACTTGTGAAGAATTCAGTCAGCCAATGGGCATGGTCCATTTTCGGATTGTCTGATGATTGTTCCCCGTCGATCTCCATCAACGGAGCCAGCACCTGATACAGCATCGTCTGGCTGCTTCCGCTTTTTAAAGACTCGCTCATGAGAATTCTGGCGCAGTCCCGATTCTGTTTGAGAAATTCCATGTACACGGATATCTTTTCAATCCCCTCAGCCCGGCTGTCATGCAGGATCTCCTTGTATTCGTCAACAAATTCTGTAATGACAGCATTTAACAGATCTTCCTTGCTTTTTAAAGTGGTAGTAGATGAGACTTGGGTACCCCGGCATTGGAAGCGATTTCTCCATGCCTGTGGCGTCGTACCCTTTTTTCCGCAAATAGTTGTTTCGCAGTCTTCATAATTAAGCCTTTTTTGCTTGCCCTTGCCATTGTGATCCCTCCAAAGTTGTACTGACTGGTCAGTATAATTATATGCCTGTAAATGGAGACTGTCAAGCAAACTTTTTACGGCTGTTGTTTTATTTTCATGATAATTGTCATCAGTGACAAGATTTGGTATAATCATTGCATGAAAAAGCTGCTGATTTTGTTCGGGGATTATGAGAAATACCTGGCTTGATGCGTGGATGGAGAAGAACTGGAAAGTGAGAGGTTTGCCGAGTGTACAGAAATACCACTGTGTGGATGATGAAAGAAACGAACGTACCGGAATTGAAAAAATTAATCAGAAGGTATCAGTTTCATTTAGAAGTTGTTCAGGCGTCAAACGGGCGGGAGGCATTGGAAAAAATTTGAGCAGAACGGAATTGATATTCTTCTAACCGATATAAAGATGCCGCTGATGTCCGGGCATCGAACTGATTAAGGAAGTACATAAAGGGGGCTGGGATCCTATCTGCATTATATACAGTGCTTTGGGGAATTTGAGTATGCACAGAATGCCATAGCACTTGGCGTGATGCAGTATCTTCTGAAACCGATAAAAATGCAGGAATTTCAGAATCTGTTTGAACATGTCGTTTCCCTGTGCGAAGAGAAAGATCATCAGCAGGCGGAGAGTGAAGCGTTAAAAATTAAATTGAGAAATGTGGAAAACGATAAGATGTATCGCCAGCTGCTAAAAAATACTTAGAGTTGAAGCGGATGAACGATCAGAAGACACGGAGGAACTGTTTGCACGGGAAGCTTTGGTGCCGGTTATTTTATCCAGCTACTCCTATCTGTTTTCCAGGTATTGGGAGAATTATGAAGAGATATCAATAAGATATTTGATAATAATCCGGTGATCATCAATAAGGACGATACACAAACACTGGTTTGGCCGGGTGCGGCAGACTTGCCTCGCAAAGGAAAAAGAGAAGAGGTCTGTGAGAGACTGATCCAGATGTCTAAGAGATAACTTCCAGTCGGAAATTTTTTATCGTCATGGGTACAAGTGCAGCAGCATGGGAAGAATTGAAAAGCACAGTATGAGATCATGCGGGAGCAGCTGGATACCAGTTTTTTTATTACTGAAAGTACGTATTTCCTGATAGAAGAAAGCGGATTTGTGAAAAAAAGAGAGTGATATGCTTTCCATTTACTTTTTAAAAAAAAATTCTGACCTGCGCTAAGCTTAAGGATTTTCAGGGAATAAAAAGTGAATTTGAAAAAGCCTTTTGAATATGTGGAAAAAGAATGTGGGATTCAGTTCAATCTATATCAAATATAATTTTTCAGGAAGTGATCAAGCAGTGCTGTGAAATCCCTGCACAGCGGAGAGAGCGGCTTATGGAGGTAGTGGAAGATATCTATGGCTCCCGCTCGATCGCACAGGTGAAACAGGCCGTATCCCATCTGATTGACGTGCTGGCAGAGGACTAGAAAGAAGCCAGAATGAGGAAAAATCGTGTTGTGATTATGGCGAAAGCATATATTCATGAGCATTACCAGGACTGTACACTCAGGTGTTTCGATTGCGTGGACGAGCTGGGAATCTCGTCGGCATATTTTTGAGCACGCAGTTTGGCTATGGAGACGGGCCAGCAGCTGGTAAAATACATCTCCTGGTATCGGGATTGAGCGGGCCAGGGATCTGTTGACCACGACAAATGTCAAGGTAGGAGAGGTGGCGAAGAAAGTGGGCTACCTAAACACCTCTTATTTTATATCTTTGTTCCGGAATAATATGGGATGCAGTCCTGCGGAAGTACAGGAAAGGGTGTTCAAAGATGAAGGCTGAGAGAAAGAGAACCTTTTTAGAACAGCTGAGAGCCGCATTTGTCATTGTAATTATGATACCGGTACTTTGCCTTGGCGGATTTATCTTTTATCTCGTCCCACAGATATATAAAGGAGCAGCGTTTGATGGAGAGTTCCAACCTGGTGATTCAAAACCAGACGGATTTAAACAACTGGGCCGAACAGTGTGAGAGTTCGCTCCGCTATCTTGCGGGAAACTTACACTTCAGGAATTCCTCAAGATGGACGTAAATCAGTATATAGAGGTCAATAAGGCGCTTAAAAATGTAAACCTTCTGTATAATGTAATCCTGACGAATCAGTATTATAAAAACATTGCAGTGTATACCGATAAAAAGTACCATATTGATACAAGCCTGATCAAGAATTCAAGCGCGGTAACGGATGAAGACTGGTATCAGGAAATCATGAATACGACAGGGATCTATTGGTGGAGCAGCGGCGGGAGATGTACATCGGACGTAAAATTGTTACGGCATATCCGGTCGGTACAATTGGAGTCGTTGTGGTTCAATTGAAAAGGAGACATTTGAAAATAGTTTCCAGATGTTTCAGCAGATTCCCTGTTAAAATTGAGTTAAAGGCTGGAGATACGGCAGTTTACCAGTATGGGAATGAGAACGACAGCGATTCCTGGGGATTTGACCAAAAGCCGGGCATTGGCCGATACGGGCTGGGGAAATCTCCTCACAAAATCGACAAAAAAAAGTATTTCAGCCAGAATGTGCTTGTCAGTTTTGGGATGCCGATGCTGATTATATGCCTGGTGCTTTTCCTGGCCTGGTTCTGCATTCGCATTTTAACCAGATATTTAATGAGAGATTTGTCGGTCCTGGTGGAGGAAGTCAATGAAGTGCAGAACGGAAATTTTGATGTGGAGATCCAGTCATCTGCGACAGAAGAAATTCATGTGCTGGCACAGAGCATTCAGGGGATGCTGGGGAAGATTAAACAGTTAATCCGGCAGGTATATGCGAAAGAGATCGAGCGCCAGGACCTGGAACTGAATCTGCTGCAGGCGAAAATCAGCCCTCACTTTCTTTATAATAATCTGTCGGCGATTAACTGGCTTGCCATAGACTGCGGGGGAAGAGAAGATCTCGGAGATCACTACGGGAGATGGCGACGTTTACAGAACCGCTCTAAACAAGGGGAATAACATCGACCGTCTTTCTGTAGAAATAACCAATATTAAATCTTACATCAACCTGCAATTGATTGCACACGAGAACGAATTTGATGTAGAATACGATATCGATGAAGGCCTGCTGGAATGTGTCGTGCCGATTTTATTCTGCAGCCGCTGGTCGAAAATGCCATTGAGCACGGCGTTGAAGAACTGGAGAATACCAGAGGGCGGATCAAAAAATTAGCGCGAGACAGGAAGATGGCTGTATGTATTTGGAAGTGTATGATAACGGCAGGTCCCTGTATGAGAAGATCGGGTCTGAGGCAATGAGGCCGGAGGACTACGGATATGGGAACCCAGAATGTACATAAGCGAATCCGGCTCTTATACGGTCAGCAGTGCGGCCTTACGATTACAGCGGATACAACAGGAACGACCTCTAGCATCAATCTGAATATGAAAAAGATTTGAGAAAACAGATCAGCTGACAGGCTTAAAGGGCTTTACAAAGCGTATGAAACGAAGCGCTGTAAGCCCTTTCATTTCCTGAAAATTACGCCGAGTTAATAAAAATCGATATAGAGTTAAGATTATTTGGATAGGAATGACCGAAGAAAAACTATAAAATATAAGTATCAAAACAAGTTTTTTTATTTCGAAAGGAGAAGGGATTATGAAGAAGAAAGTGATGAGCGTACTCTTAAGTACCGCTATGGCTGCAGCACTTATGTCTGGGTGGCAGCAGCGCCGGCAAGGAGTCATCCACTGCTGGAGAAGAGAAGAGTGCCGGGGGCAGTAAGACGGTCACCATGATGTGCTGGTATACAGAGGATGATATGCAGCGGGTAATGACGCGATTAACGAAAACTCGGCGGCGAATATCAGGTAGAATATACATATATTACGAATTCTGATTACAACAATGTATTGAGCACTCAGCTGGCCGCGGGCGAAGGCCCCGATGTAATAGCGGATGGCGCAAATTTCCCGGCGAGAATTAAAGCAGGGAATATTAAGGAAATTACGGGGACCGGGCTGACAGACGGCTTCAGTAAGGAAGGGCTCGCATTATGTACAATGGACGGTAAGAACTATGGCATCCCCTGTTATGGCTGGTTTGCAGGTGTCTTTTATAATACAGAGCTCTTTCGGCAGAGCGGCATTACGGATACACCGAAAACGTATGACGAGTTTCTGAGGCGTGTAAAAGCTGAGCAGCAACGGGGGTAAAGCCTCTGGCACTGGGGCTTGCGGATGGGGATAACGGCTTACACTCTGTCTGCGGATTCCTGGAGAGCAATTTCTACGAGACTTCCGACGCGGGAAAGGAATTCGATACCGGGTTTGCAAAAGGTGAAAAGACAATGGCCGGAACTCTGAATGATTCTATGGAAAAATGGATGCAGATGGTCGATCAGGGTTATATCACACCGGAAATGGTTGGTATCTCGGGCAACCAGGCAAAAGATGAGTTTATGGCTGGAAAAGCGGGCATGTATTACAGCGGTCCATGGGAATATGAGAATTTTAAGAATGCAGGACTGTCCTTGGCGTGATGCCATTTTTAGGCCCGGAGGCAGATAATGCCTATTTGATTGGCGGACCTGCGGCAAGCTGGGGAATTAATGTCAATACAAAAAAATGAAGAGGGTGCTGAAAAAAGTGATGGAAGCGCTTGCAAGCGTAGAGGTACAGCAGGCCTTTATTGATGCAAATCCTGGAAGCAGCAGTTATCGGAAGGCGTTACCACCGGTTTGCCGGAAGAGTATGCGGATGTGGAGGCAGTTTTAAATGCCGGAAAATCGCCTGCTGCTGGGACAGATGGAGTATTAATATGCCGTCACAGTCCTTGATTGACGAAATCAACGCTCAGGCCAGGGACTGGTGTCAGGTGAATTATCAGCAGAGGATTTCTTTAAAAGCACTGGACAGCAAAGCTGATTCGATCCGGTACGAATAAAAAGGGGAATTATGAGCACAAAATTTAAAGAAAAGAAGTGAAATTCCATATGTGTTGATGGCATTGCCGGCAGTCGCAGTTTTTATCACATTCTTCATTTTACCGCTGGTTTTTACGATTCGGTACAGCTTTTATAACTGGACCAATTTTTCACCGGATGTCTTTTGTGGGATTAAAAAAATTATAAAAAACTGTTCTCAGATATTACGATCATTGGCGGAATTAAGAATTCTCTGACGTATGCGTTTTTTACAGTCTTACTGCAGAATCTGATATCACTTCCGGTTGCAGTTGTCCTCAATACAAAGTTTAAGGGAAAGAATTTTTTCCGGGCCACCTTCTTCTGTCCGGCGGTTTTGAGCACACTGGTGGTAGGCTATCTATGGAAATACATTCTTTCAGCCAGTGATTTTGGTTTTTGTCAATCAGATTTTAAATCAGCTGGGAGTTGGAACTGTAAATTTCCTTGGCAATGGAAAACTGGCGCTTGTCTCCATCATATTTACGCAGGTATGGCAGTGGTTTGGCTGGTCCATGGTTATTTATCTCGGAAACCTCCAGAGTATCAGCGATGATCTCTATGAGGCCGCGTCGATCGACGGCGCGTCGACTTTAAGAAAGTTCTGGCATATCACAATACCGGGTCTGGCGCCTGCGATTAAAATTAATCTGGTGACAGGAATTATTTCAGGCCTGAAGGTATTCGATGTGGTATTGTCCATGACGAATGGGGGCCGGCTCATAAAACCGATACGATACTGTCTTTGATGTTTGCCAAGTTCTCAGAGGGCAATTACGGATATGCATCTTCTTTTTGGAATCATGTTTTTGATTGTCAGTATGGTGTTATCAGCAGTATTACTGGGATTGTTTGGTAAATGGGAGAGGAGACTGGGACAGTGATCAGACAGAAAAGAGTGCAGCAGGGGCTAAAATATGTATGTATGACTATTTTAGCGGTAATGGTACTGGTGCCGATCTACTATTTAATTGTGACAACATTCAAGACATCTGCGGAAGCGACAGCGGCTCCGATGGCCTTGCCGTCTTCCTTCGATTTAAGCGGCTATGCCAGGGCATTTCAAAAAAATGCAGTATCCAAGGGCGCTGATGAATACCGTAATCATCACGGTGTGTTCCGTGGCCGGAATTATCATTGTATCGGCCATGTGCGGATATGCGCTGAACCGGAAAGGCAATTACCGGTTATCAAAAAATGACATTTACATTGCTGTTATCAGGATGTTGTTTCCCTATCAGATGTCAATCCTGGGACTTTACCGGCTGATACAGACGATGGGATTAATGAATCATTTAACGGCAGTAATCCTGATTGACGTTGCCTGTAACATCCGTTTGCGACATTTATGTTCCGCAGCTTTGTTTCTACAATCCCGGTGGAACTGGAGGAAGCGGCCAGAATTGACGGTTGCGGGAACCTTCCGTACCTTCTGGACGATCACATTTCCGCTTATGAAGCCAATTGTGGCTACAATTTCAATCCTGAATGCGTTGACAATCTGGAATGATTTTATGGGACCGCTGTATTTCTTACAGGTCAGAGAGAAAGATGTTCTGTTGCAGGAGATTTACCGGAATGTCGGTCAGTTCTCTACGGATTGGACCAGTCTCTTTCAGATGCTGGTATTAGGCGCGCTTCCCGCTGCTGGTGTTCTACTTATTTATGCAACGCTATATTATCGGCGGCGTTATGAGCGGGTCAATAAAAGGATAAAAGAATAAGATGGGAGACGGAATTATGAAAAATGGAAAATCATACACATTTATTTTACAGGAGGATCAGGAAAAGCAGGCTGATATTTTTGGGAGCGGCAGAAGATGAGTTCGGAATGAACTGGATTGAGGGCAGCAAAACCATGGGGGGGACAATCATCTGCCCTGATGGTATCAAGACATCGGTGAAACGTGAAATCTTACCGAACGGGCATCTGCAGGAACGCTTTTGTTTTGAAAATGTATCTGAATTTCCAGTGTTTTTTTAAGAAAAACAGATGTGGGGGATATATGCAACCTTTCACGATGATTACAGGCAGGCGGACGAATGTATGACACGGCGGTGCCATACACATATTTTCTGGCGGAGAGGCGTCCTACGTCATGGCACCCGCATGGGAGGGCAGGCACCGCACCTTGGGCTTATGGTGACAGCGGGGGAGTATCAGCAGCTACAGCACAGAGCGGATGAAGGCGCATTAAGTAATGACCGGGGAGATTTTATCCTGCATCCGGTGATAGAAACCATTAAAACCCGGGGGAAGTGCGGAAATTGTATGGGAACTATTCTGGTTTGAAGACAAAGGGGATTTTGAGAGACAGCTGATCGGCGGAGGTAAAATACCGGTGCTGAAGACACAGCAGTGCACTTACTTTCCCGGAGAGAATATTGTTTTTGACGTTTTCTTTATGGGGCGCATGTGGAATCAGCCGATATCTCAGTTTTTTTTAACGAACGGTGTGGCGTTTCAGAGTGACTGATGGGAGCAGTTACCCGCATACACTGCGGGCAGAAGGCAGATAACGAGGGCGAGATCCGGGTATGTGTCAGAGTTGGCGTGAAAGAACTGAACGCAGTATTTTATGTGAGCCCGGATTTAAGAATCTGGTGCGGGAGCCGCTGCAGATTTATTGCAGAAAACAGCAGTACCACGGTGAGATCTCAATGCTGGACGGAGCATATCTGATCTATGATAACGAAGAAAAACACGGTATTACAGCCATCTGGATGATCACAATGGCGGCCGTGAGAGAATCGGAATGGGAGCACTTTTGGCACTTTGGCTGCAAAAAAGGAGGAAGATCCCGTTTGAGAGAAAGTCTGACTCAATACGTAACGTACGTATATCGGGAATTATACGATGAGGAAACAGGAACTGTGTATAACGATATTTCGCATAATTTAGACTGGCATCGCAAATATAATTATCCATGGACAGCGGTGCTGCAGATCGAGATGTATCATCTGACAAAAAGGAAACACGTTATCTGGAGCACGCCTTTCCGCACGATGAAGCGATACTACCTGGAAGGGGGAGACCGGTTCTATGCGATTGGCCTTCCTGTAAGCGAATTAGCGGCCTTATTGAGAGAAAACCACATGGATATGCAGTGCGAGGATTTAAAAACCAGCTTTTTCAGACATGCGGATTATATTCTGGAAAGAGGAACATCCTATCCGCTTCATGAGGTGAATTTTGAACAGAGTATCGTGGCTCCTGGAACAAGTTGCCTGCTGCAGGCCTATCAGATATCGGGGGAAGAAAGATATCTTGAAGAGGCAAAACGGCAGTTAAAGCTTCTCGATCAATTTAACGGACAACAGCCGGATTACCACCAGTTTGAGAATTCGATTCGTCACTGATGGTTACTGGTTCGGAAAAAATACCGGATGTTTGGCGATACGTATCCTCATTACTGGAGTGTTTTTAACCGGAGTAGATTTTATTCAGTACGAACAGGCCACGGGAGATCATTCCTTCCGGGAGATGGCCAGAGCTTCCCTGCGAGGCTGCTTAAAATCTCTTCTCTGCCGATGGAAGCGCCCTCCTGTGCCATGGTGTTTCCGCAGACGGTAAATGGGAAAAAAAAGGGAATTTTTACGATCCATGGGCGAATGATCAGGACTGGGCGTTGTATTACGCTTTAAAAATATGAGGATGTTATACTGGAAGGCGGTTTATAATATGAATTTTAAACTGCACATTCAGAGCAGAGATCTCTTTGCCCTGAATGTGCAGTTTTTATTGTGTAATAGGAAAGTGCCCCTATTACACGATAAAGCCTTCCGGACACTTTATTTATACATTCTCTACCACCGAAAACAATTCCTTCAGCAAATATAAATAAAAATTCAATCCCCAAAATGTATATAATAACCAATAAATGAGATAAATCAAGAAAGATATTGACAAATATGCAATACACAAATATAATACAAACATAGGACGTTCTACATATAACAGAGGAGGCTTATATGAATCATACAAAAAATGACCATAAAAGGCGATAAGTTTTATATTAATGGGGAACTGACGTACAGTGAGATCGGATGGCTGTCCTTATCGCGGGCTGCTCATGAATGCCAGATTCATTCAGGGGATTTACGATGATAAGACCGGGAGGGAACGATACAGCCGTTTCGGAAAAAACTTTGATCCGGATCAGAACACAGACGAACTGATCGAGAGTCTTCCCTGAATGGTATCAGGCAGGTTTGAGGGCATTCACCGTTGGGCTGCAGGGCGGCGGTCCCTGCTTCACGATTCCGCTGGATTCGATTGATAATAACCGTATGGAAGCGATGGGAAAAATCTGGATCAGGTATTTAAAGCAGGCTGGCAAGACTCATCGACGCGGCTGACCGGCAGGGAATGGTTGTGATTGTAAGCCTGTTTTATGGAGTACAGAGTATGTATCTTTTTACCGATGATGACGCGGTGGAGCAGGCGGTGACAAATATATGCCGGTGGCTGAAAGATCGGGACGATAAGAATGTTATCATCGAGGCTGCCAATGAGCACAATATCAGCGCTTTTGAATGCCATAAGGTTTTTGAGTCAGGAGAATGGGATTCTGAGGCTGATGGAGATGCGAAAAAAGAATCCGGCGGACTTCCAGTCGGCTGTTCCGGCACAGGCGGATACTTTTCAGAGCGGATAGCCAAAGCATCCGACGTAATTCTGATCCATGGAAATGCACAGTCAAAGGAATCTGCTGTACAATCTGATTAAGAAAGCAAAGGCGATTCAGCCGGCGAGGCCGATAGTGGTGAACGAAGATTCGCAGGCGCTGAGCCAGATGAAGGTCACTTTCCAGAACGGTGTGTCGTGGGGATATTACAATAACATGACGAAGCAGGAACCGCCGACAGTATGGGGAATCACAAAGGGAGAGGACGCATACTTTGCCCTGCGGATGCAGGAGTATCTGACTGGAAAGCAGAGTGATCTTCCATTTGAAGACCAGTTTTATCTTCAGGGATTAGAAAAGGACATGGCGTACGAAGGAAAGCGTTTTATCCGTCTGGCCAGTTTGGCTATCCGGAGCAGATCGATTATGTGGAATTCTATCGAGACGGTATTCTGTATGAGCAGGCATATGACGATCCGTTTGTCATCAACTTTATAGAGAACTGGTGGCAGGGACCGGTAACGGGAATTGAGAGCGGTGAAGAGTGGAAGGCAGTGGTCCATCTCCGCGACGGAAAAATAATAGAAAAAAAGAACCATTGCAGAGTAATTTATGATATATTAGTAACAAATGATGGTGAAAGGTCGTAGAAGGGCATGGCAGGGAATGACAGAAAAAGATTAGAGACAATCGGACAGAAGACTATCGTGGATCAGATTATCAATACCCTCACGGAATCCATTATAAGAGGAGACTACAAATCGGGTTCCAAGCTTCCCAGTGAATTCGAACTGATGGAGGAGCTGCAGGTAAGCAGAAATTCTCTGCGGGAAGCGATGAAGATTCTGGCGACAATGGGGATTGTTGAAATTAAGAGGGGGTGACGGAACTTATATCTGTTCCCAGGTAAATCCCACATTGTTTGACCGTCTTGTTTACAGCATGATTTATGACGTGAGCAGCAGCGACGAGCTTCTGGAACTCCGGCAGATTCTGGACGAATCGACCGTACAGCTGGCGATGTCGAAGATCACGCCGGAAGAAGTAGAGAAGCTGCAGCACAGTATTGATAAGATGAAGGGATGCCTGTAAGAAACCAGGATGTAGAACAGATGCAGACGTGTGACTTAGAGTTTCATATGCTTTTGATTGACAGCTGCAAGAACATTTTCTTTATTCGGATTTAAAAGCGTTTACAGTATTTTTGAAAAATCCATCGTGGAGAATGTCAGAAAGGAAACCGTCGATTCAAAGGCACCGTTATACCACCAGAGAATTCTGGACTGTATTGTCAATAAAGATTACAACACGGTTCATGAGGTGGTTGCGGAATCACTGGCTACCTGGAGAGAACGGGTTTAAATCGGGGATAAAACAAGCGAAACGTTTGTTTTATATCATTAAACGGTAGGACGTTCTACAAAAAATACATTTTCAAAAATAATAGAATTTCATATATAGGAGGAGAAGAATATGTTTAAAAGAGCAAAGAGAATGGCAGCATTATTGACAGCAGCGGCTATGGCCCTGACACTGACGGCCTGCTCCGGTTCGGGGGACAATGCAGGACAGGGGGGAAAATCGGCAGAGACAACAGTGACTGCGGATAAGAGCGGCAAGGAGACGGTCAGAATGATCATTCCCGGGGTTAAGCGAGAATTCGACTGTCGATCCGGTATCCGGTCTGGAGACGAAAAAGTCTGGGGAATTTCAGGATTTTCTGAATGCAAAGATACCTGATTATAACATCGAGATTCTGACGATTGCCCGGGATGGCTGATCCAGAGTATGGAAGCCATGCTGACCGCGGGGGAAGCGGATATGGGCATTTTTACAAATCAGGAAGCAGTACCCAGCTGGTATATGGATCTGACACCGTATCTTGAAAAGGATGAGGAGATTAATTTAAACAATCTTTCGGATCTGTTTATTGACCCCGCCGTCTATTACACCAGATATAAATCCTTTAAACCATCCGGAAGAGAGCGGTAATATATACGGACTTCCGCTTACGATTGCGTGCAACATGATTACATATGACAGCCAGCTGTTTAAAGAGTGGGGGAGTGGAAGAACCCAATGAAGAGATAGACCTTTTCCCAGCTGGTTGATCTGGCAGAGAAAATGACTGGAACAAACCCGTTACCGGAAAGAAAAAACTATGGAGATTTATATTTCATGAGTGGGCAGAGTGGTATGCGTTAAGCTACGATGTGGCAAAGCCATTTACCAGTGATACGATGAATATCAGCGAGCTGGATATGGATGAATATGTGGAGAGTATTAAGACATCGCCGGAAGCAAAGGCCTGGTTTACTGACTTCATCAGACTGGTGGACTGCTGCAATGAGGCGTTGCAACGGGAGACGGTGCGGATAACTGGCTGACAGAGGATAATGATACGGCGATCAATTTTGACTGCAATAACCAGACAAAGGCGTACATGCAGTATGTTTACGCAGGGGACAGCTCTACGACAGACAGATATAGGCGGTTATGATTCCAGAGGGCACCTACGGCGCCAGCTTCCCGGAATTCTTCCGGCTGGCAATCACAAAATGCAAAGAATCCGGATGCTGCATGGGAAGTAATCAAAGATATGGTAACGAATAAGGAGATTATTGATTTCTATCTGACCAACTACGCCAGAGATAAGATCACCTGCTTAAAGGGATTCTTCCGGAATGACCATGATGGATTATGAAATCAACCAGAAGAGACTTGATTACCAGCAGAAAAATATGTTTACGACAGACGATTACTGGTATTGGAGGACTGCGATGCAGACCATTGACAACCAGCTTTGTCAAGCAGTATACCGCGGATCAGGCGGTGGACGCCTATTATAATGAAGTGAAGACATGGGTTGAAAATATAAAGAGGCAGTCGGGGGATAGCTTATGAAGAATGTAAAGATCAAAAGATATATCAGCTGGTATCTGTTATTACTGATTCCAATGGTAGGAACACTGGTATTTAATTTCTATCCGCTGATTCAGACGATGGTTACCAGCCTGCAGAATATGAATGGTAAATTTATCGGCTTTACCAATTATCGTATTATGTTTGCCAGCAGTGAGTTTAAGCAGACCGTTATCAATACACTCTATATGGCTGTTTTGGGTGTTGCATTTAATATTCCGCTCGCATTCATCATCGCCAGCCTGTTAAATAATATCGGCAGGGGCAAAAGGAATCTACCGCGTGATCTTTCTTTTGCCGATGGTAATGTCAATGGTAACGGTGGTAACACTTTTTAAATATCTGATGCTGCCGAACGAAGAGGTGTTTTTTAATTATATCATTGGAATATTGGGTTTCGAACCGAGCCTGTGGCTGAACGGAACAGGGACGGCGAGAGAGTCTGTTGTCTTTATCGCTGTGTGGAAGGGAATTGGATATAATGTCATTCTTTTCTTTGCAGGCCTTCAGGGAATTCCCGCTGATATGTATGAGGCGGCGGAGATTGATGGGGCTAACAGCTTTAAGAAATGGCTGTATATTACAATACCTGCTTCCAAGAGTACATTCACATTTGTTCTGATTACATCCACGATTGCCGCATTAAAGCGTTTTACCGAGGTTTATGCGGTGAGCATGGAGACCGGCAATCCGGCAGGCAGACTGGAGACATTATTGCTGTATATTTATAAGAATTCTTTCTCAACGCTGAACTATAAGGGATGAGGGGCTGGCAGGCGCGGCATCTGTGGTGCTGTTCCTGATTATTCTGGCGGCCACACTGGTAAACAGCCACCTGACAAAGGAAAAAGAAGTCAGTGCAGACAATCCGAAAAGAAGGGGGACGAAAGCATGAACAGTCATAAAAAGAAGGTAAAACCGTCAATTATAGTAAGCTATGTGATTCTGTCGCTGCTGGCACTCATTATCGTAGTTCCGTTCTTCTGGTTTATCTCCACCAGCTTTGATTATGTGAAATCGTACTCACTGAGATTTCCTCCAAGAATGCTTCCGAAAGTATTCAGCACATTTAACTATAACATGGCTCTCACCAATGTACCGGTGCTCAGCTATTTGAAAATACAATCATTCTCGTGGTATTAAGCGTTGTTTTCAATGTGCTGACGTCCACCGTGGCCGGTTTTGCGATATCGAAGGGCCGCTTTCCGGGGAAAGGGATTGCGCTGCTTATCATCCTTTCCAATATGATGGTTCCGTTTGAATCCAAGCTGCTTCCGATCTATTCCATTATCAGGGGCATCGGCTTAAATAATACCTTTCTTGGCGTTATTCTGCCGAGCGTGATGACGAATGCCATGTACATATTCTTTGTTAAGACGTATTGTGACAGCCTGCCGGACGACTTATATGAAGCCGGCCGCGTGGACGGTGCGAATTTGATGAGGATATACAGCCAGGTTTATCTGCCGCTTCTTACGCCAATTATCGCTACGATTGTGGTGCTGGATTCCATTAATGTGTGGAATGATCTGCTCTGGCCGATGATTGTCATGACGAAGCAGAGCAATTATACGGTTCAAATTGGGCTCCAGATTTATAACTCGGGATCTGCGGGAGCCACCCATGCAGGGAACTGCGCTGGCCTTATCGGTGATCAGCATCATTCCGCTGTCGGTTATCTATATCTTTTGCCAGAAATACATTGTTCAAAGTATTGCTTTTTCAGGAATGAAACAATAACCATTTATCATAATTCAAACAGGAACAGAGGAAAGAAAAATGAAAAAAACATTGTATACCATCAACACGGTCAACAACTTTATGGACATCATCTTTAAGCCCTTCGGCGAACCGTTTGCGGCACAGACAGAGGGTCTTACGATCTATAACATCATGGATGACAGTCTGTTAAAGGAAACGCTGGCGGGCGGCGGAGTCACAGCCAATGTGTGCAGCCGGATGTTAAGCTATGCCCCAGGCGGCCCAGGCGTCGGGAGCGGATGGAATCCTGACGACCTGCACGTCTGTCAATGAAGCGACAAAGTATATCAGGAAATTCTTAAACATCCGGTGATGAATATAGAAGAACCCGTGGCGGAGATGGCAGTAGCGAACGGAACGAGAATCGGAATCCTGGCTACGCTTCCTACCAGCCCTGCGGCCATCGGACGTGTGATTATGGAAAAGGCTGCAGAAGCCGGAAAAGAAATGAACTGGTAAATGAAGTGGTAGACGGAGCCTTTGATGTGCTCTGCAGCGGAGACAGGGAAAAAGCATGACCGTATGGTGTGCGAGGCTCTGTATCAATTAGCTGAAAAAGTCGATGTCATTGCATTTGCACAGATATCGATGAGCCTGCTTCCGCATGATCCGGTAAATGTGCCTGTCTATAAAATCGGCCCCTCCGGATTTGAGAAAATTTACAGTATGATGAACGAATAGAAAGGATCGTGCCATGGAGATCAAGCGATGGTAGACAGCCTGAAACAACAGGCGAAAACAGTGAGAAAAAGAAGTGCTGACAATGATACATACAGCAGGCTCGGACATCCGGGCGGTTCGCTGTCAGCAGCAGACATTATGACAGCGCTGTATTTTCATGAACTAAATATCCGTCCGGAGGAGCCGAAATGGGATAAGCAGGGACCGGTTCGTATTATCCAAAGGCCATGTTTGCCCGGTTTTGTATACCTGCCTGGCGCTCAGAGGGATATTTTGACAAAGATTTAGGAACGCTTCGCGAGGGAGGGATCCATTCTGCAGGGGCATCCGGATATGAAGCGCTGCCCCCGGAATCGATATTTCAACAGGGTCGCTGGGACAGGGAATATCCACAGCCGCAGGCATGGCTTTGAGAGCAAAGAGAGATGGCTTAAGCTACCGTGTGTTTGTGCTGGTGGGGAGACGGTGGTGAGGCCCAGGAAGGCCAGGTATGGGAGGCGGCAGAAACCGCATCCAAATACGAACTGGATAACCTGATTATTATTGTAGACAACAATGGACTGCAGAATGACGGACCCTGCGACGCAGTCATGCCGACCAGGGATCTGGCTGAAAAGTTTAAGGCATTTGGCTGCAATACGTATAAGATGGATGGCCATAATATGGATGAAATCCTAGATACGCTGGATGCTGTCAGAGCCAGCGGCAGCCGTAAGCCGCACTGCATCGTGGCAAAGACAGTAAAGGGAAAAGGCGTGTCCTTTTATGGAAAATATTCCGTCATGGCATGGAATGGCGCCGAATGATGAAGAGTATGCACGGGCAATTGCTGATATAGAGGAGGATTTTAATGTTCGTAAAAACGTAGGACGTCCCACAAGAGAAGCGTATGGTGATGAGATTCTGGAATTGGGGAAAAAGAAAATCCTGATTTCTATATCGTGGATTGTGATATCGGAAAATCCTGCAAAACGGTTGAATTTTCGAAGCAGTTTCCGAGACAGCATGTGAATGTGGGGGATTGCAGAGCAGAATGCCTGCGGTGTGGCGGCCGGTCTGGCGGCCTGCGGAAAAATTCCGTTTGTCACAACGTATGCGGTATTTGGCAGCATGCGCATGAGTGAACAGATCCGTCAGGAGTCTGTTATCCAAAATTGAACGTGAAGATAGCCTGCTCCCATGGAGGTCTCACACCGGGCCAATGACGGCGCAAGTCACCAGGGAATGATAGAAGATATGGGGATTTTAAGAACCATTCCCCAACATGACGATTGTGAATGGATGTGATTATTATTCCACCAGAAAACTGGTTCGCGCCGCGGCATATTATCAGGGGCCCGTTATATCTGCGGTTCACGAGGGACGCCGTCCCATTTGTCTATGATGAGACGGAAGCATTTGAGATTGGGAAAGCAAGGTTTTAAAAGATGGCAGTGACATCACGATCATTGCCAACGGCGATGTCATGAGCCGCGCATATGAGGGCCGCAGACCTCCTGGAAGAGAAGGGAATCTCCGTGAGGCTTCTGGATATGCATACGATTAAGCCGCTGGACACTGGAAGCGGTACTCGTGCTCTGAAAGAAAACCGGAAGAGTGATTACTGTAAGAAGACCACAATGTGATCAATGGGCTTGGAAGGCGCGGTCTGTGAGGTGGCGGCCGGGCCGGAACCGGAAAGGTGATTCGCATCGGAATCCAGGACCATTTCGGAGAATCTGCGCCATACGAAAACTGTTGGACAAAAATGGAATATCAGTCGATAATATAGTATCCAAAAGCGATGGAATTATTGTAAGAAGAATGACGGGGAACAGAATGAAGATAGTTATTTTAGATGGATATACCGAAACCCAGGTGATTTGAGCTGGGGAGAACTTGAGAAGCTGGGAGAACTGACCGTATACGACAGAACTCCGTTTGAGAATACCGGAGATCATTCAACGGATCGGAGACGCGGAGATTGTCATAACGAATAAAACGCCGATTACCAGGAAACCATGGACTCCTGTACCAATATAAAATACATCGGTATGCTGGCGACCGGATATAATGTAGTGGATTACAAAGCGGCAAAAGAAAGGGCATTCCTCTATGCAATATCCCCCCATGGCACGGATGCAGTAGGCCAGTTTGCCATTGCCCTGCTCCTGGAGATCTGTCATCATATCGGCCATCATGATCCAGGCGGTACACGATGGAAGATGGGAACAGAATCAGGACTGGTGTTTCTGGGATTATCCGCTGATGGAGTTAGCCGGTAAGACCATGGGAATTATCGGATATGGAAGAATGGCCAGAGCACAGGCAGAATCGCCTGGGCACTCGGCATGAATGTGCTGGCCTGTGACGCGTAAAAATGCAGGAGCTGGAAACGCGGCGCCATTATGTCGATTTGGATGAACTTCTCTCTGGCTCCGATGTGATTGCGCTCCATTGTCCGCTGTTTCGGAGACAGAAGGCATCATTCAGGGATTAGTATTGCTATCAAATGAAAGACGGCGTCATTATTTTGAACAATTCCGAGGACCACTGATTGTGGAGAAGGATTTGTAGATGCCCTTGAATCAGTAAAGTTTTACGCCGCGGGCCTGGATGTATATCCACTCCGAGCCGATCGAGGCGATAATCCCGCTGTTAAACGCCCCAATTGCATTACTCCGCATATTTCCTGGGCATCAAAAGGAAAGCAGGCAGAGACTGATGGATATATTGCGTGGACAATGTGAAGGCATTTTTAGCCGGAAAACCGCAGAATGTGGTAAATAACAATTCTCGGACAAGGGCTCCGTATGGCTGCCAATGTGCTGTTTCATTGGATTTACGCGCTTGATTTGCCGATGGAGAAATTTCAAGCATTTAATCGATGATTAGAAAACAAAATAAAAGTCTGGATCGGGTGAATCACTGCCCGATCCTTTTTCGGTTTCAGCGCTTCATACATAGTTTCACGGCAAAGCACGGATACTACATAAGGTGAATAAAATCGGATAACCGGAAAAGACCGGAAACTAATTCAACATTAAAATAGAACGCATCTGTCTGTTGCGAAGGGTATGCTGCGCTGGCAAGGGATGCCGTAAAAATCGGTGCGAACACATTCCAGCTTTTTATACAACCCGCGGGGAGCCAGGGCAAAAAAGAGATTAAGCCTGAGGAAATAGAGGCGTTTCAAACGATATTAAGAAACCACAATTTCACGCCTTTCATCGCCCACGCGCCTTATACGTTAAATCTCTGCTCCGCAAATCAGCATTTAAAGAGAGCTGTCTGCGCAAATGATGGGCGAAGATTTGAAGCGCATGGAATTCATGCCGGGAATCTATATAATCTCCATCCGGGCAGCCGGCTGGATCAGCCCGTAAGACCGTGCAGTGGAACAGATCGCAGAAGGACTCAATGAGACCATGTTCCCGGAAATGCGGACAATGGTATTGCTGGAAACGATGGCCGGAAAGGGAAGTGAGGTCGGCAGATGCTTTGAGAACTGAAAAGGTATATATTGGATAGGGTGGAATTGAAAGACAAGATAGGTTTTTGTATGGATGCCTGCCATATGTGGGATTCCGGGTATGACATTGTGAATCATCTGGATGATGGGGTGCTTGAGCATTTCGATCATCTGATCGGTTTGCAATACCTGAAAGCATTTCATATCAATGACAGCATGAATGTCAGAGAAAGCCATAAGGACCGGCATACGCTCATTGGCCGGTATATAGGGGAAGAGAGACAATCCATAGGATCATCAACCATCCCGCTCCATGAGTTGCCGTTTATATTGGGAGACGCCTACGGATTTGACGGGACATGCGGAGGAGCATCAGGCGTTTGAAAGAGATGTATAGATGGGATAAGCAGATGGACGAATATACCGGATTCTGACAGAACCGCCGCAAGCGAAAAATATTGCAGGAAAAGCCGTTTAAAGGGCGATAATTTCTCCGTAATATGGTAGAATCAACATAACAGGCAAATTTTGCTGACAATCTGATTTGGAAAACTATGTCAAAGAGTACAGAGAGGTTCTGCGCATCTGCGAAGAAAAGGGAATCAGGGATGATTTATTTCAAGATGACGGATTTAAACGGCCGTTGGAGACACATTACCATTCCGGTTGAACGGTTTGAGAAGAGATTTTTACGCAGGGATTGGTTTTGACGGATCGAACTATGGGTATGCTCCGGTGGAAAAAGCGATATGGTATTCATCCCGGCTCCGGGGACTGCCGTGGTGGATCCGTTTACAGAGATTCCGACGTGACCATGTGCGGAGACGTATGTGTGATAGGAAAGGAAAACAAGCCATTTGACCAGTATCCCAGGAATGTAAGCCTGCGGGCCATTCAATATGAAGGAACAGGGGATTGCGGATCGGATGCTGATCGGGCCGGAATTTGAATTCCATCTGTTTGACAATGTCAGCTATATGGTGGAACCGCAGCGTAGCAAGCTTTTAGTGGATACCAGGCAGGCGGCCTGGAAACAGCGGCAGGGAGTCTGCTGATAACAAAGGCTTTTAGTACCCAGGCGGCGGATACCATATCGCGGCACCTCAGGATACAGCCTATACTTTAAGAAGCAGAATGTGCATGATGCTTCAGGAGTGGGAGGGATATTGAAATACCATCACCATGAGGTAGGCGGCTCAGGACAGATGGAGATCGAGGTGGGGAGCTGGGCGATATGGTGGACATGGCGGACAAGACCATGATTATCAAATACGTGATCCATAACGCCGCGGTTCCAGGGATGGAAGGACTGCTACCTTTATGCAAAACCATTTTACAAAGAGGCCGGCAATGGAATGCATGTCCATATGCTGCTGATGAAAGACAGAGCCGGTTTTTTACGATGAGGATGGATATTCCGGTCTCAGTAAGACTGCACACCTAACCTGGAAGACTGAAATTGCTTACGTCTATCCTTATGC
>VOFI01002569.1_pt1 | contig 23515 bp, 31 predicted proteins | sample 5384131 | NCBI WGS metagenome assembly VOFI01 (sample SAMN12384728, study PRJNA508395) | human gut metagenome | isolation source: healthy gut H | host: Homo sapiens | reverse complement strand
GCTGACAGATAGATGCTTTCCCTCACCGTCCGCACAAAGATACTGGATGGTAGGGATTATCCGGGTCCATAAGAGGGGACAGATCCTGTCTTGGTGTTTCATTTCCCCGCTGTCCGTCTTCATAATTTCCTTATTTCTGAACCGGATTCTCCCTTCGGGATCATAGGATGAAATCACGAAATAAAGATTTCCGCTGTTATCCAGCGGTACATCCGGTTGCCAGTTGTTTTCCGGAAGCGTTATAGGGAAACTCCTGCGGAGCATCCTGGCCGATCTCCAGGCAGTAAAATTTGTCCGTGGAAACCTGCGTCCGTTCGTCATAGCTGTTTTGCTGATTAGTATAACTTATTATTGGCATACACCAGATTTGCTCACCCAGTTACTGCCCGCTCCCCTCTTTTTGTGAGGTCCTGATATTCGGCCACATATACATGTTCCGGTCCGGGAATTACCGCCGGCTCTATTATTGCAGGCCGAAAAGCTGCATACATTACATTGCGGTCATTTTCATCCATTTCTTCATACCTTGGCCATCCGTATCAGTCTGTCAATTAGCCTTTTCATCCATTATTATTGAATATATAGACAACTTGATTAAAAAGTCAAGTGCTCTACCACTGAGCTAATCCCATCCGTAAACTGTGCCTTAAAAAGTTTACCGAGGGCATCAACTGGGCTGGCTGGATTCGAACCAGCGGATGCAGGGAGTCAAAGTCCCTTGCCTTACCGCTTGGCGATAGCCCATTGAATCTTAGGGTGGATAGTCGGATTCGAACCGACGACCTCCAGGGCCACAACCTGGCGCGCTAACCAACTGTGCCATACCCACCATAACGTGCCTGCGGGATTCGAACCCTGGACACATGGCTTAGAAGGCCATTGCTCTATCCAACTGAGCTACAAGCACAAACGGTAATTATAAAGAGACACTATGCTCAACGCCGCGCATAAGACGCGCTCATTTCGCAAATTATGATCTTCTAAGCTCGAAAACCCAAGAAAAAATAATGCGTATGGAATCGAACCCACGTCAAACCAGGCGCTCTAGCCAAACTGAGCTACACCCCGCGCTTATTGTCAAATTAACGGTCATTCGATGACGCAAAAGTATTATATAATAGGAAAATCATAATGTCTTCAAGAAGTTATTTTATATGAAATTATACAATTTTCTTCCTGCATTCTAATGTGACCGTAAAATGAACGGTTCCTTCCGGTCAATTTCCATCATCTATAGGAAGGCTGTCTGCCGTCCTGCCTTGATAAGACAGGCTTCCGGGGTTCACCACTATCACTTCATCCATATATCCACGCTGGGCGGTGGGTATGGGCCGTACATCACGATGTCCGCGCCCCTGGCTCTGGCCTCATCCGCCAGCTGCTCCGGCCCCCAGGATACATAATAGTAATGCCCATGTCAGAAAAATATGTACTTTCCAATGTTAAATTCAATTCTTTTTCCAGACTGGAAAAAAAATCGTTGTTGCCCCACCATTTTTGAACCTGGACAGCCTGCAATCTCCGCTGATGTAATCTTCCTCGCTCCCTCCACATCACCGCAATGAATCAGCATATCAATCCCGTCTTTCAGTCTACGGGTTAAATTCCCCTGCGATGTGTGTCACTTAATTAATATCTTCATCGTTTCCCTCCTATGATAACTTTATTCGCCTAACCATCCTTTCAGTGGCTTTAGCGCTGTGGCTGATTTTATTCTTTTCATCAATTGTAAGTTCAGCGGAAGTTTCCGTAACTCCGGCACAAAATCGGATCATAGCCGAATCCCCCGTCCCCAGGTTCCTGGCAGCCCCTCCATGACCGTCCTGCGTTACGGCCTCCTCCCCATCCGGAAATACTGCTGCGATCGCACAGACGAATCTGGTGCTGCGCTGTGTGCCCACTGCCCTTCCAGCCTGTCTATGATGGACCGGTTTTTGATATCGTAGGAAGTATCCTCCCCCATGTATCTGGCGGAATAAATCCCGGGTTCTCCGCCCAGATAGTCCACTTCCAGACCCGAATCATCGGCCAGAACAAGGGCCCCTGTAAGCTTATGGACGGTCCTGGCCTTGATCAGAGCGTTTTCTTCGAAGGTTTTCCCATCCTCCACGATATCAGCCTGTATTCCCGCTTCCTTTAAGGACAGCACTTCTGTTCAGATCCGCGAGGATCATCCTTATTTCCTTCATCTTGCCCTTTGGAGGTGGCAAAAATTATCTTATCTTTCATTGCTTCTTTCTCCTCTTTCCTTCCTGTCCGCAGGCCGGACCGGCAGCGGCAGCGGTCAGTCACTTACGTCATCCGTAAATGCTTTCAGGCAGATGTTGCCTGCTGAGTCGATTCGGCGCTGGTCCACTGGCTTCCGTTGGCGCTGATATATCCTTCGCCGTCCGATAAATCTACGGTTTCAGTGCTTTCATCCACCATATACTCTATAGCGATGGGATGGACCGACCCGGGCGTGGTGATATAAACGATGACTGCGAAACGCTCTCCCCGCATCCAGCGGGATGCTTTCCTCCAGCTCAACCGTATAATAGCCGGCCAGCTTTAAATTACCCGGAGGCCACCAGCTGCCTCTTATAAAAGCTGTATTTATCCGCCGCATCCCTCACCACATACACCTCATATTCCGTGTCCGGACCGGTGGCGTAGAAAGCTACGGATCTAAGCAGTTCCTCACCCTTTGTCTGGTAGACATTGGCAAAATATGCGCTGTCATTGCCGTACCCCATCTGCCCCACCCAGCCGCAGAGGTCGGACTGGTAGATATTGAGTAGTTATCGGTTTCCTCCACCCGCGTATATACCAGATTATGGATGCCGATATTGGTGTCATAGTAGGATATATAGAAGATGCCGTTATCTCCGAATTCCTCACCCCAGCTGTTCAGGCAGAATAAATGCTCCGTCCCCCTCCAGTTCCATGTTGAAATTCTCCTTGGGGTAGGAGTCATCCCATCCAATGATCACAATATCGTGATTTGCTTTCTGTTCCCCTATGTAGCAGTAGGCATAGGTATCGTTGTTATAGTATTTAGAACGGCTTTATAATTTTTCAGGGGCGTATAAATCGAAGTCTGAACTCCCCGTGCAGATAAACGGCCCTCTTGATTCCCTGATAGTCCTTATTGCCGATCATCTGGATCTCCTGCACATGTTTTACCGCCGATAGTCCGGCGGGCGATTCTCCGTCTCCATACGGATCATCCTCTTCCAGCACCGGCCCGCGCCATGCCGCCAGATAGGCAATGGACATCGTGTAATCGCCGCCTTTATGCTGGTCCACATTGAAGTCGCTGTTTAATGACATGTGGTCTTCGGACAGATCCAGATTGTATTCCGGCAGAAGTGACGTTTCCAGCGCGTTCAGGGAGGCAAAGGCCCAGCAGGTGCCCAGTGCACCCTGATTCTTGACCTTCGGCACTTTTCCGATCTCCCGGTAGTCATAGCGGTATGGCAGCACTTCCTTCTCATCGTTTTCATTGGCCATGACAGCCGTATTTTCTGCCATGGACCAGGTGTAGGAATATCCAAGCCCCTTGGAAACCGCTTCCACCGGTATGAACAGCTCCTCACCTATGAGCACCGGCGCTGCCGCAAGGTGCACTTCCTTTCATCCCTTTTCATGACGTGGTCTCCCACCGTCAGTTCGATCCGACGCGCATTTTTTCTCCAATATGAGCATTTCGCGGTCATAGAAATTGGCAGCGCAGTAAAAGGCATCTGTCAGTACTGAAGAGGATATCATCAGATTCATATTATCATCCATGTAGGCGTTGTGCCCCAAGCAACCTCTTTGCCTCCCACCTGCAAGTGGATTTCCCTGGAATTTACATCCGCTACGATCGCCGATGTCCATCCTTCCGATTTCACGCACTCTTTGCTGCCCTGTCTGACGCTCTGCGGTTCCAGAGTATTATGGAAATACAACACGGCTGTCACAGCAATCATTACAACCAGTAAACAATACAGTCCTCTTACGTTTCAATTGTTGTCCCTCAAATTCATCTTTTAGCCGGCGGTTTCGGTCCCAAAAACTGATAAAAAAATATGTTTTAATCATCCCATTGTAAATCTTGCGGTTTTTATCCGCCTTTCTGCCCATATATTTCTCCGCATCTTCATAGGAAGTGATCAGAAATGCCGACCAGGAATCCAGCGCAGCGAAGCGCTCCCCATCTGCCGGTAAAGATCCGGAAGGTTCTTTTTTTATCCTCGATGCGCTCCCCATAGGGGAGGATTGGTGATCAGAAAACCGTATTTCTTCGGATGGCTTAACTCGCTGACCGGACGCCTCTGCAGGTGGATCATATGGTCCACGCCGGCCGCAGCCGCGTTGTCCCTCGCCGCTGTGATCACATCCCCGTCTATGTCATAGCCCTGATGTCCACGGAAACATCCGGGTCCGCCATATCCTTTAGCCTCTTCGAATATGTCATTCCCACAGCTTGGATCCTGACAGGTTATTCCAGCTTTCAGCCAGAAAATGCCTTCCTGCGCCAGGAGCCATATTAGCCGCCATCATAGCCGCTTCTATCCGGAATGTCCTGCTGCCGCAAAAAGGATCCACCAAATGCGGTCAGTCTTCCACGGTGTCAGCATGATCAGAGCGGCCGCCAGCGTCTCCGATATGGGCGCCTTGCTCACCAATTTTCGGTAGCCTCTCTTATGAAGGGATTCCCCTGTGGTATCCAGCCCCACCGTCACCTCATCCTTCATCAGGAACACACGCAGCGGATACTGCGGCCCGTCTTCCGGAAAACCATTCCAGATGATAGCTGGATTTCATCCCTTTCTACCACGGCTTTTTTACCAGTGACTGTATGTCCGAGGGGCTGAACAGTTTGCTCTTTACCGATGAAGCCTTGGTAACCCAGAATTTCGTCGTCTTCGGCAGGAATTCTTCCCAGGCCAGCGCCTTAGTGCCTTCAAACAGCTCATCAAATGTTTCCGCGTGAAAGCTTCCCACCTTCAGCAGCACCCGTTCGGCCGTGCGCAGGAAGATATTGGCGCGGCAGACAGCCTCCTCATCTCCCAGGAAGGTCACACGCCCATCTTCCACACTGCTTATCTCATAACCCAAATCATATATCTCTCTTTTTCAGCACCGCTTCCAGCCCAAAGTGGCATGGCGCGATCAATTCGTATAATTTCATGCGGCTGCTCCCATCTTTCATCGGATATCCGTATCCTATACCTATATTAAAGCCTGATCTTCTCTCTGTCAAGAAAAAGGAATTCGGTTGGCAGCCATGTTTTACACAGTCTATGTAGCGAATGCCGGCAGGGCAGTTACTGCCCCATCGGCATTCCGATTACCGGATACAGCGCCGATTAATAATCTCTGCTGCAGTCACGGCTGGAATTCTGGCTGTTGTTCTGGCTGGAATTCTGGCTGTTGTTTCTGGGCTGTTCTTGGAACTGTTCTGAGAATTATTCTGAGAATTGTTCTGAGAACGGTTCTGATTGTTGTTCTGGCTGTTGTTCTGGTTGTTCTGGCTGTTATTTCTGCAGTTTTTTCGTTATTGTTTGCCATAATAAATGACCTCCTGAAAAAATGTTTTATTAGTGCTGTCCGGTATGTTTTTTATCCGGATTATTTAAACCGGATTTGCCTGACAGCAGGGTTTATTGGTTACAAAACTATTATGTCAGTTTTCGTTTTTATTATTCCGTTAATATTTTATTTATCCTTGCATTTTATGTCGAATTATAATATAATCTCAATTGCAAAAGATTTTGAAATCTCAGATTTTTAAATCTTTCGTTATTACCCCTTATTAATTATTTATACTCCCTCATCGAAACGCCGCTGGCTCCCCCAGCGGCGTTTTCTCTTGTCCTTCAATTAGAAACTATTAAATAAAAGCGCTCAACTTAGGATCGCACTGCGGCGGGCACCGCAGGGGTACACTAACAAACCGGCTGATTCCGCCACAGCACGGAATCAACCGGTTTGTCCGGCTCAGTTTAGTTTCAGAACGTACTTTCCTAGAAATACGAAATCACGCCCGGCGGCGAAACCACCGGTAAACCATCCAGGCCAGCAGAAGCCACCAGAAAATGCCCGGCAGGAAGAAAATGATGTTGAGTATCAGCAGTATGAACAGCACCACCACTGCCAGAACAATCCAGCCCGAAAAGCGCAGAAGCTTCGGCGGTTTCCCGTAAGGCTGTTCTGTCTCATCACGGTACACGCCTCCATCCTCGCCGTAGGTATAGCCGCCGAACCCGTCTCCGCCCGCCGTCTGCTGCTCGATCTGGCAGGTATCTATGATGGTTTTGGCAATCAGGCGCGGGTTGCCAAGGAATCCAGCACATCGTATTCCGATTTCCCGCTGTTTATTTCTCCGTCTATATAATTCCGTAGTAGTTCACATTTTTCGAAAACTACGGAAAACTACCTCCCCGGAAAACTGATCATTTAAATTATCCAGAAACTCCTGCTTTGTCATCTCTGACCTCCACTTGCCGATTTACGGTTATATCACAATGCCTAACGTCATTGTAGCATACCAGTGTTTGCGGTAAAAGGCGCGCGGAGATGAAATCTTTCTAAAAAATTCGTTAAGTTTTATCTCATGCTTTGAGGTTTCCGCCTCATGAATCCAGCACAATGGTGAAGGGACCGTCATTGATCAAGATCCACTTTCATATCCGCGCCGAAGCAGCCGTGTTCCACCACTGGAATCTCCTCCCGGCATTTTTTTCTATAAAATATTCATACAGCATGTTTGCTTGCTCCGGCTTCGCTGCCAGAGTAAAGCCGGGACGGTTGCCATGGCTGCAGTCCGCATACAGCGTAAACTGTGACACCACCAACAGCTCCCCGCCTATATCGCGGATGGACAGATTGGTCTTGCCGTTCTCATCCTCATTGATCCTCAATGCGGCCAGCTTTTTACCAGCTTATCCGCAGTTTCTTTCGTATCCTCATGGCCCACGCCCAAAAGCACCAGATACCCCCGGCCAATGCCGGCCACCTTTTCCCCGTCAATTGTGACGCCTGCCTGCAGCACTCTCTGTATCACCAAACGCATCCTGTTCACCCTCTCTTTTTTGCGTATTATCAGATTTCCATGCCTTCACAAAGGGCGATGAGCGCCAGGGACTGACCGTAGGCCATGGGCGCGATCATGATGTTCTTGTAATGCTCCGCATTATCCCCCATGCCGGTGCCTGCGGAAACGTTCAGAACGGTTCCGTCTTCCGCCACGTTGTCGCAGATTGCCGCCAGGGCTTTCTTAGCACAGGGAAGATAGGAATCGTCCACAATTCCCAGCTTGATGGCCTTGATTATGCCGGCTGTAAAAGCCAGAACTGCCGGATACCTCCCCTCATAGCTGCTCTCATCATCCAGAACCGTATGCCACAGCCCGGAAGGACCTGCAGCTTTGCCAGGGTGGCGATCTGCGTCCGCAGCGTATCTTCAATATAAAGATCTTACGCCGCTGCTTATGCGGTCTCCACGGTTTCAGGAAATCGGATGCAGCCACGGTGAACCAGCAATTTCCTCTGCACCAGAAGATGCCGCCGAAATTGCTGTTCAAGTTGAAGCTCCAGCCATGATAGAACAGACCGTTCTTCTTCTCATACAGATATTTGATATGAATCAGCATCTGCTTTACCGCCTCATCTATGTAATCCTGGCGGTCATATCTGACACCCATCTTGGACAGGAACAGCACGGCCATAAACATCGTGTCAGCCCAGATCTCCCCCATCGTTTAAATGCACGCCGTACCGGTTTCCGATGGCCGTGGTAACATGCTGGAAACCGCCGTCTTTTTCGTCTTTGGCAGCTCATGCATCAGCCACTCAGCGCGCTCCATGCACGCATTCTCATAGGCCGGCTCATCCACACGGCTGACGAGATCCACCAGCGTCAGGAAGGCGTTGTGGTGTTTATATTGGAGGAAGGCAGACCGATTTTCCGGTTATCCTCATACCATTTTTTCAAAAACTCATCATACCTCTGATCGCCGTAGAATTTCTGAAGCTTCAGCAGCCCATACAGCCCTACGCCTGAGGCCAGTCCCATTCCTGTATGCCCGAAATCCCTGGCAATCCAGCCCTTTTTATAGATTCCTTAGGGTCTTTTTGTCCATCTCCTCATCGGCCTTCCCCAGATTCATCAGCTTGTTGACCACAAGCTCGGCTTTCTCAATTAATCTTTCCCGTTCCATATTAATCTCCTTTTTTTTGCGGTTCGCTTTCGCCCGCTTATTCTGTCATTGCAGGCGCTTAAATTATTCTATCAAACGCCTAAGTAATTGTCGAATTTTGCCGAACCGGCCGAGGGGTGCGGTCCTCATAGGGATGCCTTAACGCCCCTACGGAAATGGGCAGGCTGCGTGCAGCCTGCCCATTTTTTTTCGGCAGTTTCTCATTCAGTTCTGGAAACGAGTTCACAGTAGACGTATATGTTCTTGATCTTCTTGGCTTCGTTTCCGTAGGCGGTACGTATGACCGGTTGTGTCTCAGAAGGCGTTTCATACAGGCGGAATACCAGTCCGTCCTGCCCCATTCTCCATCAGCGCCGGCTCTTTATGTTCAAAATTCTTCTTGTCAATTCCCAGATAGTCATAGATTATGTCTTCGATAGCGTTGTTTGTCAGGCAGCAGATCATATCTTCCTCCGAATGGAGATTCATGATCGCGCTGGCTTCGTCAAAAGGTCAGATCCACGAATTTGTATGTTCCATGGCCCAGAAGCTTTGACAGTGGTATCATCCAGCAGCATAAACGGATATTTCAGCATACACACCCTTCCTTTCCTGACGTCTGCCCGCATGCCAAACCGCGGGCACCGCATTGACTTTCTTCCACTATACCCGATTCTGCAGTGACTTGCAACAATTGTTAATATAAAATCAGGAATGTCAATTTATAGTCAAACAATTCAGGGTTTATCCACAGACTTTTCCACTTTTGTCCACATCTTATGCCCAATATCCCACCTGCTTTTTCCCACGTTCTCCACAATTTATCCACAGCTTTGTGGATCCGTGAACGGATACATAACAGATCAGAACGGCGGGATACCGCCTCCGGCCTCATGCCTCTTCCGCATTTTCAAACCGGCACTGGGTGCAGTTTTTCCGTCACAATAAAGCCGTCCCACTCCTTCATGGCAGGCTCCAGGCGTTTCACACGCCAGTTTTTCACGGTGAGCCCGTGAATCCCCTGGCATAGAGTGCCGGTATGCTGTGAGCATATACATTGCGCTCCGACGGCTGTTCATCAAACAGGCCTCCGGCCTGGGTGCCCTGACGGCACATGGTCATCTCCATATCGCAGATGGTGATATCCTGGACCGGACATCCGTCATCGGCCGCCAGAAAGATACAGGATTCCGATGCGATCGGATGTGGTCAAAGGAAACTCCGCAGATCCTGCCCGTAAATTCCTGACTGCCTTTCCGGCGCGTATTGGACAGAAAGACCGGTTCACCCTTTCCCCCACCAGTCCGGCGCGAAATCACGCCCGCCGGCATTGGCATAACGCCTCACCGCGCCGGTCAGATGATGAATCTGTATATTTTCAACGGTTCCTCCATCCCTGACCCAGATGCCGACAGCCCTGGGCAGTCCTCCCGATCACACAGTCGGACAGGATGATATTGCGGATATCCCCATGGGTCTCCGTGCCGATCTTGAGCGCAGAGTCGTGGGAATGCAGCACACACCCCTTTATCACCACATTCTGACAGGGACCGTATTTTTTTCGGTCATGGGCTTGGTGGTCTTTACCACAATGGCATCGTCCCCTGTCTTGATTATGCAGTCGCTTATCACCACATCTGACAGGAATCGGATCTATGCCGTCATTATTGGCGCCTCACATTGTTGAGAATCCGTATTCCCCATGTATCATTACCCTGCGGCAGCCGGCCATATGCAGGGTCCACAGTGCTGAATCGCGGAAGGTGACTCCTTCTATCGTAAGATCCGTGACATCTTCCAGCAGGGTCATCCTGGTACAAAGCCGCTGAAATTGAGCGGACACTCACCTGCTCCGTTGTCCGCGCCGTCATCCTTTAGATCAGACGGCCCTGGCCGTCGATCACCCCCGGCCGGTGATGGAAATATCCTCAGCATGTCTTGCTCCGATAAAGCAGCCACTGTTAAGCTCCAATTCGTCCGTATCAGCGCCCTCCTGCAGAAAATCCTCTTTTTTCAGGCTGCATTTCAGCACCGCCCCTGATCCAGATGAAGATTTACATGGCTTTTCAGCTCAATGTGTCCGCAGAGATATTCTCCGGCAGGTACGCTCACCGTGCCGCCGCCCTCCCTCGCAGGCCGCGTTGACCGCCCGCTGGATAAACGGCGCGTTATTTTCCTTTCGGTTGACGCTCCGTAATCAATGATATTATGTACTGACATCCGTTTTCCTCTTTTCTTTCCACTTAAGTGCCGCCTCCACAGTATATTGCAGAGGCGGCAGAACTCACACCGATATGTGTCAGATGTTATGGGTAACATACACCCTGTTGCCGTCCAGCATATGGTCCCACATGATCTCTGCTTTCTTTCTAAGCTGTTCGACAAAATGAGGGCCGTGAGGAAGATATCCTCATGTGCTTCATCCGTCATTAGGGATCTGTTCCTCGTAGCCGTCCAGCAGGTCCGCCAGCAGGGTAACATTGTCGATCTCGGCTCTTGTTATATTCTGAAATTCTTCAATGCGCCTGTCATCCCTGGTTGGCCAGCGCAAAGACAGTTGTGGAGGTGTCTCGAAGTCCGTGCGGTCAGCCAGTTCCTGGAACTGCACGGCATTTGTTATATTATCGTAAAAGCACTCCTGCACCTTAAGGCGGCGTATCAGCAGGGACAGCTTCTCTGCGTCCATCCGGCTCTCCTTATCCTCCAAAATCTGCTGCAGCAGATCTATGGCCTTATCCATGCTCTTTCTGGCCTGAAAAACGGTCTGGGTGATCAGAAATGCGAGGTGAATCCCCGCACGCCTTCAATGCCCTGCAGGTTCATGAGATCCGCCGCGTCCTCTTGCGTCAAAGCCTGGAACTGGTATTTTCTGTAGTACTCCTTTTCCTCTTCGGGCAGCTCCGGGGAAGAGCAGAAACGGCCGGTTGATCCACCTCTGATGCTGACACCCATACATGATCAGATCCAGCCCCGTATGGGAAAGATGCTTGTAACTCTCATCGATGTGATACCATGCGTCCAGAAGTTTCGGCCCACAGGCGGATCCTGCGATCTCACAGGCGGTATCCCTAAGCAGATCCAGGCAGTCCGCCATGCTGTTAAGCGGCCGGTGAAGAGCCTTCCTGCCGCAGAGAAATGCCTCCCTCAAAATCCGATCTGGGCATATCCACCACCACGATGGGCGTGTCTGCCTGCCTGGCCTGCTGCAGGAATCCTGCATAACGCACCATCCGCGGTATCTTTTTACAGGCTGTTTTGGCGCTCCCAGATCCGCTATGATCGTGATGGGGCGCATGCCGCGGCAGTCCAAGCTGTTCACGATCTGGTTTTCTTTCAGCCTAGGCCATACAGAACCGATCTGCTCCTCCGGCGCCTTGAAATCTATATTGGCGTTGAAATGGATGACCGCGTCCGTGCCGCCTCTCTGGCGCCTTCCGAAAGCGCGTCTATAAATCCAGCGATGCGGTCGGCCATCATGCGGTGCCTGCAGTGTGACGGACCGTTGGGTCCCACGCCGTTGCCCCGCTCCAGCAGACGCCTCCTCCGCTGTCGTTGCTCATAAAGTTAAAAAGAAATCTATGCCGGTGCGCTGTACCAGCTCCCGCATGGAGCTGCGGTACATCGAAAGCACCTCCGGATGGTCGATACAGGGGGCTGTAATAGGGCTTGGTGGATCTCCTTGGATGGTCGCAGCGCGCCCCCTCCACTGGGGATGATCGGTATACCTCCTCCGGCCGCCAGAAGGGCGCATTGGAAAAAAGCGCCGGGCGCAGTCCGAGTCTCTTTAAGATATCGCAGCGGGCCTGCACCAGCTCCATGCATTCTGCGATATGCTCCTGAGGCAGATATTGCTTAAGCTGCGGCGGGCACACCAGCTTGAACAGCTGGGCATGCCCCATGCTCCAGTTAGAATACGGGTCCTTTAAGTCGCGCTCCCACATCCAGCGGCTTCTGGGCAGGTCTCCCACCATCATGTGGGTTCCGCCCAGTTCCTTCACCTGTCCGGCACACTCTTCAAAATCTTTCAGGCTGTCTGTCGCGACGTGATAGATCACTTTATGTTCCATCGGTTACAGGTTCTCCTCTCCTTCAAAAAGCACTCTCTGACCCATGTTTTTCCTTTTCCGCCGGCAGGATCACCGGGGCGGCCTCCACCGGCCCTTTCCATGCATGCGATGAGCTTGGATGCCAGCACTTTGCAGACCGGCTCATGGGCGCTTAAGAATGGATCAGGTTATGCAGTTCATAAGGATCATGTTCCAGATCATAGAGGAAGGTCTCGGTATAGGTATCGCTTCCGGAATCCCAGATCGGATGTTTATCCAGCGCCTCTACCGAATATTTCCAGCGCTTTGTCGGATCGCCCTGCCCACCTGCGTCTCGCTGATCTGCACGAACACCTCCTGGGGCCATTCCGTCTGCTGCCCGTGAAGCAGCGGCAGGATGGAAGCGCCCTGCATGTCATCGGGAACACCGATACCGCAGGCATCCAGAAGTGTCGGAGCATCCACGAGGCTTACCATCTCCCGCAGCTTGCCGCCGCCCGTGAAAGGCCCGCCGTAAAAAGGCCATCGGTATGCGGATGGAGCTCTCATAGCAGGGAGCGTTTATACTCTTCATTTCTGGTCTTGAAATGGCAGCCATGGTCCGTGGTGAACAGAAGGATCGTGTCCTCCTCTATGCCCAGGCTCTTTAAGGCGTCGCGGACTCTGCCAGGGCTTCATCAACGCTTCACCATACCATAGTAGCCCGGCCAGATGTTCCCATGCGGTCCCTTTCCAGCGCACCCAGATCCGGCGGCATAACCGGAAACCATATTTTTTGTATACATCCGGAGCCGGGAAATCGTCAAAGCAGTTCTGGAAATGAGGCTCCAGGAAGGACAGGAATAAAAGAACGGTTTCTCATCGTCCTTGTTCTCATCTATAAACCAGATGGCCGCATCGGTCAGCGCATCCACCCCGGTAGCCGGGGAGGTGCACCGGATTGTCGTCATTGTCGTATACCAGCGTATTGTATGCTTGAAGTGTGTTCCAATGAGTTGGCTCCCAGCCACCACTGGTACTCTCCTCTCTCTTCTTTTTGGCACGGCATGCCGGCCGTTGGCAAGATGCCATTTGCCTATGTATCCGGTGAAATAGCCGGCTTCATTAAAATAATGGGCCATCGTCTTGTGGTCGGGGGGAGAGCACCACGCCATTGCGGTAATTGCCGATGGCGGTAGCGTATTTTCCGGTCTGCAGCACGCCTCTGGCCGGGCCGCAGACCGGCTGCGGAAGTGAACGCCAGATCCACATGGGTGCCGTCCGACGCCATCCGGTCAAAAATTAGGAGTCAGCCCGCATGGGTTATGGTGTGCTCCTGTCGTGTCATAACGCTGCTGATCCGTAAAAAATACCACAACATTTTTCTTTTTCATTTCTGCATTATCCTTTCCCTTTATATATTGGCATGCGCCGGCCCAAACGGTGCCGGCTTGTATACAGTTCATACTACTAATATACATCAATTTGCTGCACTTGTCACTTATCTTGAGTATTTTGGGACTGTCCGCGTAACAATTCAGAGTTACCGCAAACCTCCACATATGGCGGGTCAGAGTATGAACAGTTTCCCTGGGGCAGCAATAAGGAGCTGCTTACCGCAGCTCCTCTCTCCTGTTCATTTAATAAATACCGGTATGTACATCGCAAAGCTTCCTATAATCACCGCACAGCATAACGCTGCGATGACAGTCTGCCATATCGCAGGCATTCCCGGGAAAAACAGCATCAGGATCATTCCCGCATACAGCGTCGCGGTACAGATCTTGCCGAACCACATGGCGCCGTCCAGTTTGCGCCCCACACGTTTCATGGAGATCAGATTGGCCGCCAGCAGAAACAGTTCCTTCATAAGCATAACGATAAATACGATGCGGAAAATTTCGACTTTAAACATAACACAGAATGCGATGGCGCACAGGGTCAGCTTATCGGCCACCGGATCCAGCGCCTTGCCAAGCTCCGTCACCATATTGAATTTTCTCGCTATCTTTCCGTCAAAGAGATCCGTGATGCCAGACAGCAATATGACTGCCCCGGCAATCAAATAATCTTTCATCCCGTCAGCCGTACAATAAAAATATACAAAAAGCGGAATCAGCAGGATGCGGAAGTATCCCATGATGTTCGGTATACTGAAGATTTCCTTCTTTGTCAATTTCATGTTCTCACCTCACTGTACCAATACTGCATTGCATTGCGCTATGCAGTACTAGTATTACATCCCAGCCGCACAAATGTCAATATTCATACGCATGTACCCACTATTTTTATGTAAAATAATTATTTCTTTAGATTCCCGCAATATTACGGCAATATTTGCATTATACTGAAAACATATAAGTATCCGTAATCCGGCTGCTGCAAAGAAAGCAGCTCTGCATCCGTCAATAAGGGAGGAAAATTCGTGAAAGCCTGTACACACTATACTATGACAACAGCATCAGATGTTCACGTTCGCAAGAAAACTGGCGGCATACAACAAAGCCTTTCAGCCTGGTTCCGGCCGGCAGCCCGGAGCCGATCACGTTTAACGCCAATGAAGCCGCCGGGATTTATATTTATCAGCACCAAGGGGCGGCCCTGATCCGCAGATCGAACGTATTATGAGAAATATCGTGATGGGAAAGAACGGATATATTTTTATCCCTGATCCTGGGAGGGACCAGAACACTCACCACGATCAAGCATGTGCACGATCTTCTGGCATCCCGCGGCATGAAGCTGGCCAATGCCTTACCGAGAGTTCCTGAAAAATATCCCCGGACGAAGATACTGTTTCCAAAAGATATCGGTTGACGTACAGGATGGGTCAAGGTGCTGGACCGGGTACACAAAAGGAAGTGGAAAGCCTGCCCACAGCCGAGATCAGAAAGCTGATGCATCAGTATATCCGCGATTATCTCAAAGAACAGCGGCACAGCCGGCATCATAAAGACGTACAATAACCTGCGGCGGTACCAGAACGGTACCGCCGCATTATTATGTCCATTTTTGGATACTGCCAACTAGTACATAGTATACGAGGTATTAAGCCTCTCACATTTTTTAAAGTAAGCTACGCCCGATTCAAAGATCCTGATATCCCTGCTCCGCCATAGATGTTGACCGCCACACTGTCGCCGCGGCGTTCGCTGTGTGCCATCTTACCGAGAATTCTGCCGTCAGGGCTGGTGATGCCTTCGATCGCACAGTAGGATCCGTTCACATTCCACTCTTCATCCATCGTGGGCTGCCCGTACTCATTCACATACTGGGTGGCAACCTGTCCGTTCTCAAACAGTCTCTTAAGCCAATCCTCACTGCTACGAAACGGCCCTCTCCGTGGGATGCGGGGTTGCAGTATACGCCGCCCAGCTCTGCCTGTGCCCCTGTAAGGGGGATTTTGTTGCTGACCACCTTGGTATACACCATCTTGGATACATGGCGGCCGATGGTATTATAGGTCAGCGTGGGGGAATCTGAGGTCTGCTGGCGGATTTCTCCATACGGCACCAGTCCCAGCTTGATCAAAGCCTGGAAACCGTTGCAGATACCCAGCATCAGTCCGTCCCTCTCATTTAACAGCTTCATCACGGCTTCTTTCATCCTGTCGTTACGGAATGCCGTGGCGAAGAACTTGGCGGATCCTTCCGGCTCGTCGCCCGCGGAAAATCCGCCGGGGAACATGATGATCTGCGACTGGGCAATCGCTTTTCAAACAGGTCCACGGAATCGCGGATGTTGTCCGGTGTCATATTTTTTGAGCACCCTGGTAATCACGTTGGCGCCGGCCCTCTCAAATGCCCTGGCGCTGTCGTATTCACAGTTTGTTCCGGGGAACACCGGAATGAATACGGTGGGTTTTGCGCATTTATTCTTTGCAGATATGGACGGAATCCGCACGGTACAGTCCGGTTTCCACCTCTTCTCTGCTGTCATAGGATCTGGTGGGGAATACCTTTTCAAGAGGCTTCGTCCAGCTTTCCAGAAGTTCCTCCAGAGGAAGCTCCACCGCGCGGTATTCGATCCGGCCGGTATCTTCCACCACGCCGATCACGGTATAGCTGCCGGACAGCTCTCCCAGCCTGCCGTCCGCAACTTCCGCGACAATATTGCCCCAGCCTGGCGCAAACAGGTCTTCAGGTGCCACGTTATGTTCGATTCTCACGCCCAGCTTATTGCCGAAAGCCATCTTGCTGACCGCTTCCGCAATGCCGCAGCGCTCCCCCTCGTAGGCGGATACGATTCTCCCCGCCTCGATATCATCATGGATTCTGCGGTACTGATCCATGGCCTGCTCGTATACCGGCAGATCATATTCGTCTTTCTCTATCTCAAACAGCACCAGCTTATTGCCGGCGGCCTTTAACTTCCGGAGTGATAACGTCCTGTCGCTGGCCACATCCACAGCAAAGGATACCAGGGTGGGCGGTACATCCAAATCGTTGAAGGTACCGGACATGGAATCTCCTTTCCTCCTATGGACGGCAGGCCGAATCCCATCTGTGCGCTGTACGCTCCCAGAAGCGCTGAAACGGTGTTCCCCAGCGGGAAGGATCCTCGGTCATGCGCTGAAATACCCTGGAACGTGAAACGGATCTTTGAACAGTCGCCGCCTGCTGCAGCGATCTTTGCCACCGATGACGTAACAGCGTAAACTGCGCCGTGGTAAGGGCTCCAGGAGGAGAGATAGGGATCAAAGCCATAGCTCATCATCGTGACCGTACCGGTCTTTTCCCTTTAATACCGGGCAGCTTTGGCCACCATGGTCTGGGTCTCCGTCAACTGGTATTTACCTCCGTATGGCATGTATACGCTGCCCGCACCGATGGAACCGTCAAACATCTCCACCAGGCCCTTCTGTGAGCAGACATTTGATTCGCTGATCATATTCAGCCATTTTTCCTGACATCTTCCACACGTTTTTGACAAACGGGCTGCCCGCCCTGCCCGGGATCTCAACAGTCACATCGGTCTCCTGATGGGCTCCGTTGGTATCCAGAAAGCACGGCTGATATCCACGATTGTATTGCCCCTCCAGTGCATCACCAGTCTGGGCTCCTCGGTCACGGTGGCAACGGCTACCGCTTCCAGGTTTTCTTCCTCCGCGTATCCCAGGAAGGTATCGACATCCTTCGGATCCAGAACCACGGCCATCCTCTCCTGTGATTCGGAATAGCAATTTCCGTGCCGTCCAGGCCGGCGTACTTTTTGGGAACCTTGTCCAGCTCTATGATCAGGCCGGGCGCCAGCTCCCGATCGCAACGGACACTCCGCCTGCGCCGAAGTCATTGCATTTCTTGATGATATGGCTCACCTCTTCCCTGCGGAAGAGTCTCTGTATCTTGCGTTCTGTGGGCGGGTTGCCCTTCTGCCTCCGCTCCGCAGGTTTCGATGGATTCCTCGGTATGGACCTTGGAAGAGCCGGTGGCCCCGCCGCAGCCATCCCTGCCGGTACGGCCGCCAAGAGAGCACGATGATATCGCCGGGATCGGAATTAAGTCTCTGAACCGCACGCCTGGGCGCCGCGCCCATAACCGCTCCGATCTCCATTCTCTTAGCCGCATAGTTTGGATGATAGATCTCCTTCACATATCCAGTGGCAAGGCCGATCTGGTTGCCGTAGAACTGTATCCGTGGCGGCGCCGCTCACCAGCTTCTTCTGGGGCAGCTTGCCTTTCAGCGTAGAGGATACCGGCACGGTAGGATCGGCAGCGCCGGTTACACGCATGGCCTGATATACATAGGTACGCCCTGAAAGGGGTCACGGATCGCGCCGCCAAGACAGGTTGCCGCGCCGCCAAAGGGCTCTATTTCCGTAGGGTGGTTATGCGTTTCATTTTTAAATTGACAAGCCACTCCTCGGTCACGCCGTCGATGGTCACCGGAACTACGATGGAGCAGGCGTTGATTTCATCGGATTCTTCCAGATCTTCCAGCTTGCCCTCCGCGCGCGCAGCTTCTTCATTCCCATAATGGCCAGATCCATCAGGCAGACGAACTTATCGTCACGGCCGGCGTAGATCTCTCCGCGGTCATCCATGTACTGCTGATAGGTGGACTCGATGGGCGTGCGGTAATCACCTTCGCCGAAGGTTACATTCTTCAGTTCGGTCAGGAAGGTGGTATGACGGCAATGGTCGGACCAGTAGGTATCCAGTACGCGGATCTCAGTCATGGACGGATTCCGGTGCTCCTCTGTAACATAGTAGTTCTGGATATGCTGAAAGTCCTTGAAGGTCATAGCCAGATTTAAGGACGCATAGAGCTCCTTAAGCGCAAGCTCAGGCATGGTGCGAAACCCTTCAAATGTGGTTACGTCGGCGGGATCCTCAAAGACCGTCACCAATGTCTCCGGCAGTTCTGCAGCAGCTTCACGGCTGTCTACCGGGTTGATGCAGTGGTTTTAACAGCAGCGATCTGCTCGTCCGTCAGTTCTCCGCTAAGCACATAGGTGGTGGCGGTCCTGATGACGGGCTGTTCATCTTCCTTCAATAATTTGACACACTGTTCGGCGGAGTCGGCGCGCTGGTCGAACTGGCCAGGCAGGTACTCTACGGAGAAAAATGACATCGGTGGAGGCGTGGGGGAATTCGCCTTCGTAGATTTGATCCACCGGGGGCTCTGAGAAGATCCTGCCTCTGGATTTTTCGTAGGCTTCTTCAGACAGATTCTCGATATCATAACGGATCAGGACCCTGACACCGGTTACTGTTTTGATTCCCAGGTAGCTTTTAATTTCTTCTTTTAGTTCTTTGGCCTTAATTGCGTAAGGTACCTGCTTTTCTACATATACTCTTTTTACGCTCATTGCTTCCTCCCGATGGTTTGGTTTTTTTTACGCTTTATGAAAACAGTATACCACACCCTCATTTCCCCATGCAAGTACATTAGTTCAGCGTTTATTCCGGTATTTCTGGGCGTTTTTTGTAAAATAATCCATCTTTATGCCTCTTATAATATACAAAAAATGAAAAACAACGCGTTTTTCTTAAGCCACACCTTGTTTACATGGATGTTGACCGTGCCGGCCATTTGTGATATGCTCCGAATATGGCCGCAGCGGTCAATCCTATGGAAAGGATCTTAAAAGGCGCAATTATTATGATTAAGATAAGAAATGAACAGGCGGCGGATTATAAGGCCGTAGAAGATATTACAAGGAAGGCATTTTATAACATATATGTTCCGGGGTGTGTGGAACATTATCTGGTTCATATCATGCGTCAGCATGAGGACTTCATACCGGAACTGGATTTTGTAGCCGAGCTCGATGGCCGGGTGATCGGAAATATCATGTATACGAAAGCCAGACTGTCCGATGAGGCCGGGGCAGAAAAAGAGATCCTTACATTCGGTCCTGTCTCTATAGCCCCCGAATATCAGAGGATGGGATACGGAAAAATTCTCATGGAATATTCATTTGATCAGGAGCGGCGGCGCTCGGTTATGATGTGATTGTCATATTCGGAAATCCGGCTAACTATGTGAGCCGGGGGTTTAAAAGCTGCAAAAAGTATAATGTCTGTCTTCCGAACGGGAGATATCCTGCAGCGATGTTGGTAAAGAACTGGTATCCAATGCGCTGAACGGCAAAAAGTGGTTTTACTCTGACAGCCCTGTAATGGGAATTACAGAGGAAGAGGCTAACCGGTATGACGATACTTTAGAAAAAAATCGAAAAAGAGTTCAGCCGAGCCAGGAGGAGTTTTACATTTTAAGCCATGCTTTTTTATTGAATAGGCCGCTGTATCCACTCATCAGATACAGCGGCCTTCCAGCTGTCTATCTATTCATGTTCATGTCCGCATCCGTCTTCATGATGGTGGTGATGATGCCCCTCTTCTTCGCCCGCTCCCAGTCCGGAATCCGCAACCGATATGACATCCAGGGAGATTTTCATGATATCCCGGACTTCTTCCTCTGTCATGCAGCCGCTCGGCGCAGCTCCGCTGCAGTGGGCTCCCTCTCCAGCTCTTTTGCCAGCTCGGCGGAAATATCCATCAAGCGGTTGGCGCGCACCGCGATTTTCTCACCGATGGCGTCCTGCCCGCTCTGCTCTTCAATGGCTTCCAGCATCGCTTCCTCGCCAGCGGCAGGGAGAACAGCCAGAAATCCCCTTTGGTGAACCGGTCCGCCGCCTCAAGCAGCGCCATGTTGCCCTCCTGGATCAGATCCCCTATATGCACGCCGCGCCCGGCGTATTCAGTGGCCAGATCGCAGATCCTTTTTAATCCGCTCTCAATTACGCGCTGTTTCGCCGCCTCATTTCCCGCGGCCATCGCTTCCGTAAGCGCGCTGGATTCTGACTCGCTTAACGGCTCTATAAGGGCGAGATCCTCCAGATACTGCTCCAGATACCGCTCCGCCTCCGGCTCCAGACGCGCTGCCATCCCTTCACTCTCTTCCTGTCTGGCAGGCATCACTGCTCCTTCCACCAGGATCTTATTAGCGGCCAGATACTGATATAGGAGCTCCATCTGCTCTTTCAGCCAGATCCAGATCCGCAAAGTAGCGGCTGATCTCTTCTTTCGTCAGCCTGTTGTCCTGTGCCTCGCCGATCTTTACCAGATCACTCAGCAGTTCTATAAACTGTCCCTGTTCCATATTTATACTTAACTCCTTCCGCTTTCCTTTTCAGTTATCCCAAAACTGTTACACCTTTCCAGAATTCCTCCAGGGCCTTTGGCAGCGAAGCCCTTGTCACACGGCTGTAATCCTGCCATTCTCTGGGAAACAGTGCCAGATAATCGCGCCTTTAGGAAGCGCTCGTCCAGCAGCGCAATCACTCCCGTATCCTCCGACGTGCGGATCACGCGGCCGGCCGCCTGCAGAACTTTATTCATGCCGGGATACAAATAGGCGAAATCAAACCCTTTCTGTTCCTTCTCATCAAAAATATGATTTTAATATCTCCCTGCTCCGTACAGATCTGCGGCAGTCCCGTGCCAACGACCAGAGCGCCAATCAGCCGTTCCCGTTTCAGATCGATGCCCTCTGAGAATATCCCTCCGATCACACAGAGCCCTATTAAAGACCGCTCAGTTTCTGTCTGAAAATGATCCAGAAACTCTTCCCGCATCTGTTCCGTCATGCCGGAGGTCTGTATCAGCACATCAAATTCCGCATCCGCGGGCCGCATGTCAGATTCTGTTCATATAGGAATACGAAGGCAGAAATACCAGGTAATTTCCTTTCCTGGCCGCCGCCGCCACCGGATATGCTCCCATACCTTCTCGTATTCCGACTGGTTGCGCCTGGTATACCTGCTGCTGACATCGCTGCCCACGCACAGCAGGCGCCTCCTGCTGTCAAAGGGCGATTCCACATACACCGCGTAATCGGATTGCCGCTTAAAAGAGAGCGGTAATAATTGATCGGCAGAAGCGTGGCGGAGAAAAGACCGTGCTGTTGCCCTTATCCAGGCACTGTCTTAAGTTTACCGCAGGATTTACGCAGAGCAGTTTCAACATAAACCTGCCGTCCTCCGTATGTTCCGTGGATATGCGGTACTTCTCATCCAAGGGCTCATAAATACCCAGAAAATGCCGCAGCTGAAAGAAGAAATCCAGCACTTCATCGCTCACGCCGCCCTTGGCATCTTCCCTATAATCCTCCATGCGGCTGAATGCAGTGTTGACCAGGGAAGCCATATGGCTGGCGGATTCCAGCACCTGGTAGGTATCGCATTCCCTCTTCATCTCAAGCAGCGCTTTATGTTGCACTGCTCCAGGCTGCGGGCCAGCCGTGCATCTTTGTCTTTAACAAACCTCTTCACAGCCAGAAAATCCTCTTTAAACAGCTGTGCCACTGTACATCTCCGGGCTCTTTCCACCAGATTATGGGCCTCATCCACCAAAAACAGGTAATCTCCTGAGACAGTATCGCCAAAAAAACGCTTCAAATATACATTGGGATCAAACACATAATTGTAATCGCAGATAATTCCGTCCAGCCAGTTCGTCGTCAGCGAAAATTCAAACGGACACACCTGTGCTCTTCCGAAAAACGCAGTATGTCATCCCTCGTGACGGTGCTGACCTGATGGATGATGTCAAAAACCGCTTCATTCACCCGGTCAAAAATGTCCTTTTATAGGGACAGGCTTCGGATTGCATTCCATGACATCCATCGGACAGATCTTCTCTTTGGCCCGTGATAGTAACGGTGCAAAATACAAGGCCCTGCTGCCTTAAGATTTCAAAAAGCTTCCTCCGCCACCGTCCTCGTAATCGTCTTGGCCGTCAGTGATAAAATATCTTATCGGCAAAGCCTTCTCCCCACCGCCTTCACCGCAGGAAACACAGTGGACATGGTTTTCCCTATGCCGGTAGGGGCCTGTATGAACAGAGTCTTTCCTCTGCTGATAGTGCGGTATACGGACACCGCCAGATCCCTCTGTCCATCCCTGTAGGGAAAAGGGGAATTCCAGACGGCTGATGGTTGCTTTCCCTCCTCTGCCTCTTATGCCAGACAAATACGGCCCATTTCGCGTATTCCCGGATAAGCTGCATGAACCAGTCCTCAATCTCCTCAAAGCTGTAGGTTTCCCGAAAGCGGCGGATCTCCTCCGTTTCCAGATTGCAGTAGGTCATCTGTATACTATGCCCGCAAGCCCGTTCTGTTTCGCGTAGATATAGCCGTAACACATGGCCTGCCCTTTATGGACCGAAAACCGGTTCTGCGAGATGGGCGGGATCGAAATAAACGCCCTTGATCTCATCTATATAAAGAAAGCCCGCCTTCTTCAAAAAATCCCATCGGCGCGGCCCTCCAGGCGGTTACCACTTCTTCCTCCCAGTTGATCTCCTCTTTGAGCGGGACCTCTGCCCGGTATCCCCTCCCATCATCCTCTGGATCTTTCGGTGGATGCGGCTGCCGGCCTGCATCGCCTCTTTCTCACTGCCGCCGTGCCGGTTGTCGATATCCCCGACCGGAGGATAAATTCTACCAGGTTCCTGACGGATGTCTTTATGATATTTTCCTGCAGACGTTCCATGTATCCTCCCATACGGTAAACGGTAAACGCACCCTATTGAACAAAAAAAGGAATTGTAAGTCGCCCTACAATCCCCTTTCGGATACCGGAATAGATAAACACCTGCATGGCCCGGCCATCCGCCTAAACCGATGGCCCTTACGCCGCATTATGCCGCTGATTCCGCTTTATGAGTCTCAAGAAAATGCTCAAAGTTCGCATGGAAACCGTCATACTCCACTGTCAGCACCTTTGTAAGATCCAGACTTAACACTCCTAAAATAGACTTTGCGTCAATAACGACTCTATTATAGTATATGTCAATGTCGAACTCACACTCGCTGG